>Ga0307406_10000101_pt1 | contig 49370 bp, 46 predicted proteins | sample 322Cmetagenome_3_FD_203706 | JGI IMG/M metagenome (GOLD analysis project Ga0307406, IMG submission 203706) | Maize rhizosphere microbial communities from greenhouse at UC Davis, California, United States - 322HYB-C-2 | ecosystem: Host-associated > Plants > Roots > Rhizosphere > Soil | place...
CACCCCCGTTTCGTCTCCTCGCTCCGCTCGTCGCTCAACGACCGGATAGGCCACCCCCGGTCGTTGAGCGAGCGCAGCGAGACGAAACGCCCACCCGACCACACCGCACATCACACGACACAGAAGGACAGGGCCATGACACCCACCGCCACGGGCACCGCGCCCACCACAGGTACGACGCCGACGACGCCCACCGCGACCGGACCCCGCATCGAGGTCACCGGCCGCCTCGGCGAGCGCTACGACGAGATCCTCACCACCGAGGCTCTCGCCTTCCTCACCGAGCTCCACCACCGCTTCTCGGGTCGCCGCCACGATCGCCTTGCCGACCGCATGCGCCGCCGGTTCGAGATCGGGAACGGCCACGACCCGCAGTTCCGCAGCGACACCGCGCACATCCGCGACGATGCCAGCTGGCGCGTGGCCGGCCCGGGACCCGGCCTGGAGGACCGCCGCGTCGAGATCACGGGCCCGACCGACCCGAAGATGACCATCAACGCGCTGAACTCCGGTGCCCGCGTCTGGCTGGCCGACCAGGAGGATGCCACGAGCCCGACGTGGACGAACGTCATCGAGGGGCAGCTGTCGCTGTACGACGCGATCCGCGGACAGCTGCGGTACACGTCTCCGGAGGGCAAGGAGTACGCGGTCACCGCCGAACGCACTCCCACCATCGTGATGCGGCCCCGCGGGTGGCACCTCGTCGAGAAGCACCTGCGGTACACCGACCGCACGGGGCGCGTGCTGGCGGCATCCGGATCGCTCGTCGACTACGGGCTGTACTTCTTCCACAACGCCGAGGCGCTGATCGCGAACGGCGTCGGGCCCTACTTCTACCTGCCGAAGCTCGAGTCGGCCGAAGAGGCGAAGCTGTGGGACGACGTGTTCACCTTCAGCGAGGAGTACCTCGGCATCCCGCACGGCACGATCCGCGCGACGGTGCTGATCGAGACGCTGCCGGCCGCGTTCGAGATGGAGGAGATCCTCTTCGCGCTCCGCGATCACGTCGCCGGGCTGAACGCCGGACGATGGGACTACATCTTCTCGATGATCAAGAACTACCGCGGTCGCGGCGCCCGGTTCGTGCTGCCGGACCGCAGCCAGGTCACGATGACGGTGCCGTTCATGCGGGCCTACACCGAGCTCCTCGTGCAGACCTGCCACAAGCGCGGAGCCTTCGCGATCGGCGGGATGAGCGCCTTCATCCCGAACCGCCGCGACCCGGAGGTCACCGCACAGGCCTTCGAGAAGGTCACCGCCGACAAGCGGCGCGAGGCCGGCGACGGCTTCGACGGCACCTGGGTCGCCCATCCCGACCTGATCCCGGTCGCACAGGCGGAGTTCGACGCGGTGCTCGGCGACCGGCCGAGCCAGGTCGAGCGTCTGCGGCCCGGGGTCGCTGTGACGGCGTCGCAGCTCATCGACGTGCACATCGGCCTGCCGATCACCGCGGCCGGCGTGAAGGGGAACGTGTCGGTCGCGATCCGCTACATCGAGGCGTGGCTCCGCGGCCTCGGCGCGGTCGCGATCGACAACCTGATGGAGGATGCCGCGACGGCGGAGATCAGCCGGAGCCAGGTGTGGCAATGGATCCACCAGGACCGCGTCACCGACGACGGCACCGCCATCACGGCGGAGTACGTCGAGTCGCTCATCGACGAGGTGCTGGCAGCGGTGGAGCGCCGCAGCGGGGACCGCTACGACGACGCCGCCGAGGTGTTCCGCGAAGTGGCGCTCGGGCAGGACTTCCCCGCGTTCCTCACGATTCCCGCCTACCACCGGTACCTGTCCGAGGACTGACCCGGCACCACCCGCGGCGTTTCCCGGCATCCCCGACGGGGAGGATGCCGGGAAACGTGCGCGCAGGATGTCGATCCCTCCCACGGCCGTTCGACGTGTTGACGTAACGTCGCACACGACCGAAAGGAACGACGATGCGCTATCTCATGCTGGTCCTCACCGACCCGGAGCTCACCGAACCGGAGGAGTCCCCGGTCACCATCGAGGAATGGGCGGGCGAGACCTACGGCACCGGTCGCGCCGTCGAGGGCGACCGCCTGCGGCCCGCCGCCGAGGCCAAGACGATCCGTCGCCGCCGGGGCGACGTGATCGTGAGCGACGGCCCGTTCGCCGAGGCGTACGAGCTCATCGGGGGGTTCGACGTCCTGGAGTGCGAGAGCCTCGACGAGGCGATCGAACTGGCCTCCCGCCACCCCATGGCCGCGGGCGGCGTGATCCAGCTCCACCCGGCGTGGCCGCTCGATCTGTGAGGCCGCCCGGACGCTGGCCGGGGCGACCACGGAGCGACCACGGGTGACCACGGGGAGCGCGTCCCGGCTACGCTCATAGCGTGACCGAACGCGCTCCCCTGCCCCGCACTCCCCGCGTCTCCGCGAAGCTCAGCGCCATCGCCGAGTCGGCGACCCTCAAGGTCGACGCCAAGGCCAAGGCGCTGCAGGCCGCGGGCCGCCCGGTGATCTCCTACGCCGCCGGCGAGCCCGACTTCGCGACGCCGCAGTTCATCGTCGACGCCGCCGCCGAGGCGCTGCACGACCCCGCCAACTTCCGCTACACCCCCGCCGCCGGCCTGCCGGTGCTGCGCGAGGCCATCGCCGCCAAGACGCTGCGCGACTCGGGCCTGGAGGTCTCCGCCGCGCAGGTGATCGTCACCAACGGCGGCAAGCAGGCCGTCTACCAGGCCTTCCAGGCCGTCGTGAACCCCGGCGACGAGGTGCTGCTGCCCGCGCCGTACTGGACCACCTACCCCGAGGCGATCGCGCTGGCCGACGGTGTGCCGGTCGAGGTGTTCGCGGGCGCCGAGCAGGACTACAAGGTCACCGTCGAGCAGCTGGAGGCTGCCCGCACCGACCGCACCACCGTGCTCGTGTTCGTGTCGCCCTCCAACCCCACGGGGTCGGTCTACACGCCCGAGGAGACCCGAGCCATCGGCCAGTGGGCCCTCGAGCACGGCATCTGGGTCATCAGCGACGAGATCTACCAGAACCTCGTCTACGAAGGCGCCCGCGCGGTGTCGATCGTCGAGGCCGTCCCCGAGCTCGCCGCCCAGACGATCCTCGTCAACGGGGTCGCGAAGACCTACGCGATGACCGGGTGGCGCGTGGGCTGGATGGTCGGACCGGCGGCCGCGATCAAGGTCGCCGGCAACCTCCAGTCGCACCTCAGCTCCAACGTCAACAACGTGGCCCAGCGTGCGGCCCTGGCCGCTCTCACCGGACCGCAGACGGCGGCCGAGGAGATGCGCCAGGCCTTCGACCGCCGCCGCCGTCTCATCGTGTCGGAGCTGGCGAAGATCCCGGGCGTCACCGTGCCGAACCCGCTCGGCGCCTTCTACGTCTACCCGGATGTCCGCGGACTGCTCGGGCGTGACTGGCACGGAACGACCGTCTCGACGTCGCTCGAGCTCGCCGACCTCATCCTCGAGCAGGCCGAAGTCGCCGTCGTGCCGGGTGAGGCGTTCGGACCGAGCGGCTACCTGCGTCTGTCGTATGCGCTCGGCGACGACGCGCTCCTGGAGGGCGTGCAGCGCCTGCAGCAGCTCTTCGGCTGAGCGGCGCCGCCCGCCCGACCCGCGGTGCGGAGGAGATCAGCCGTGCGGAGGACGCGTCGCCGCGACGCGCCCTCCGTTGCGCACATCGCCTCCGCTGCGCCGCGTGCGACGGCGCAGCGAACGCGGGGCGCGGGTCAGATCTCGACGCCGACGAGCACGGGTTCGGGCTGCAGCATGAGCCCGAACTCGGACTGCACCCGCCCGCGGATGAAGCGGGCGAGCTCGGCGAGCTCCCCCGCCGTCGCGCCGCCGCGGTTGGTCAGCGCGAGAGCGTGCTTGGTCGACAGCCCGGCACGTGATCGCGGCAGCGAGAACCCCTTGCGGAGCCCCGCGTGCTCGATGAGCCACGCGGCGCTGACCTTGACGTCCGGCTCGTGTGCGACCGGTGCCGGCACGATGCCGTCGAAGACGTCGAGCGGGATCACCGTCACCGGATCGAGGTCGACCGAGACGGGCCAGCGCGGGCATTCGGCGGGCAGGGTGCGGGCGAACGCCGCCGTGACGATCGCATTCTGGAAGAAGGACCCCGCACTGTACGTATCGGGATCGGCATCGTCGAGCACCATCCCCTTGCGGGCACGCGTGGCCAGCACCGTGTCACGCAGCCACGCGAGCGAGGCCGTCGCCGCGGCATCGAGTCCGAGGGACTGTCGCAGCTGGGCGCCGCGCACCGGGATGTCGCCGTGACCAACCTCGGCGAGCTCCAGGGTGATCGAGAGGATCACGGCGTCACGACGCGCGACGGCTCCGTAGTGGGCTTTGAGCACGGACGTGCGGAAGCCGAGCTCGAGGTCGGCGGCCGGCACGACCGACACGTCGCCGGTCGCGTGGTCGAGGAGCTCGACCTCGACGAGGGTCTGGACGAGCTCCTGCCCGTACGCTCCGATGTTCTGCACGGGGGCCGCGCCGGCGGTGCCCGGAATGCCCGACATGGCCTCGATGCCCTGCAGCCCTTCCGCGACGGTGAAGGCGACCAGCTCGTCCCAGCCGTGCCCGGCCTCCGCTCGCACGCGAGCGTATCCGGATCGCGGCGACGGGAGACGCTCGAGGCCCTGGGTGCGCACGACGACGACCGTGCCGTCGAACGGCTCGTCCCCCACGAGGAGGTTCGACCCGCCCCCGACGACGAGCCAGGGCTCGTCCGTCGCCCAGACGTCGCGCAGCTCCGCGACGAGTTCGTCGCGGGTGCGCGCCTCGACCATGCGTCGGGGGGCCGCGCCGGTGCGCAGCGTGGTGAGCTGCGACAGCGGCAGCGGTGAGATCTCGGTCATCAGGCGCCCGCGCGCACGCGGACCTGCGCTTTGCCGAGGACGACCGTCTCGCCGTGCGAGACGGTGAGGTCCACGCGCAGGGACGAGTCGTCGACCGCGCCGACCTTGGCGACGACGGTGAGCTCCGCGCCGTCTTCGGCATCGACGACGACGGGACGGGTGAAGCGGACACCGTACTCGAGGATCCGTCCGCTGTCCCCCAGCCACTCGACGATCGTCTCGACCGCGAGGCCCATGGTGAGCATGCCGTGCGCCAGGACGCCGGGGAGGCCGACGCGTTCGGCGACGTCGTCGCGGTAGTGGATCGGGTTGACGTCGCCGGAGGCGCCGGCGTAGCGCACGAGCGACTCGCGCGTCAGGTGCACCGTGCGCTCGGCGACGATCGTGCCGACCTCGATGCCGGACGCCGTGGGGTCGTCCATGTTCGTGGAAGAGCTCACTCCTCGCCTCCGATCAGCAGCACCGACACGGCGGTGACGACGTGGGATCCATCAGCATCGGTGATCTCGGCTTCGCTGGTCACCATCGCCCCCTTGCCGAAGGGGCGCACCCCGGTCACCTGCAGGCGCGCGGTCAGCTCGTCACCGGCCACGATCGGGCGCGTGTAACGGAACCGCTGCTCCGCGTGGACGGTGCGCTCGAGGGCGATCCCGGAGTCCGGTTCGCTGAGGAGCTGCTGGAGCGTGAGGTCCTGGATCACCATCGCGAAAGTGGGCGGAGCCACCACGTCGGTGTAGCCGAGCCGCTGCGCCGCGGCGGGGTCGGTGTGCTGCGGGTCGGTGGCGAAGACGGCACGCGCGAACTCGCGCACCTTCTCACGACCGACGAGGTACGGCGCGGTCGGAGGGAAGTCTCGACCGACGAGCTCAGGGTTCACGGACACCGTGCAATCCTACCGAGGCGACTCGGGACGCAGGGGCGAGGCGGCCGGGCAAAGCACGGCGGCGGCTCGGTGGGCGTCGTCGCGATGCGTCACCGGGTGGCCCGTGCGCGCCAGGCCCGGATGGCCAGCTGCACGGCGATGAAGGTGAGGAACGCCGCGAAGAGGATGTTCGAGGTGAGCGGGTCGAGGAGCGTGGCGACCCACGCGCCGAGCGCGGTCGTGGTGCATGCGGCCACACCGATGAGCGCAGCGGCGAGGATGTCGACGTTGCCGCGGCGCAGGTTGCCGAGCGTGCCCGACACGGCCGTCGGGATCATCATCAGCAGCGACGTTCCCTTGGCGATGAGGTCGCTCGTGCCGAACAGGAACATGAGCGCCGGGACGACGATCACCCCGCCGCCGACACCCAGGAGCCCGGCCATGATGCCCGTGAAGACACCGAGTCCCCCGAGGCCGAGGCCGCTGACGACGGTGAGCTCGAGCTCCGCGTCACGAGAGGGCACGACGACGAACAGCATGACGATGACGACGACGAGGAAGCCGACGAACCCCCACCGCAGGGCGTTCTGCGGGAGTCGGGCCAGCAGCCAGGTGCCGACCTGTGCGCCGATGACCGCGCCCACGGCGAGGATGATCGCCGGGACCCACGCGACCGAGCCGTGGATCGCGTAGGAGACGACGCCGACCGACGCCGTCGGGACGATCGCGGCGAGCGAGGTGCCTGCGGCGAGGCGCTGGTCGAAGTGGAGGAAGAGCAGCAGCAGGGGAACGATGACGGTGCCGCCACCGACGCCGAACAGCCCCGACAGGAGTCCGGCGAGCAGCCCGATGCCGAGGCACGCGATGACGTAGCGCGGACTGCGCGCGGCGTCCCGCCGCGTCACGCCGCCGGCTCCGGCTCCTGGGGCTCGGTCTCGGTGGGCTCGGTCTCGTGAGGCTCGGACTCGGTGGGCTCTTCGGTCGCCGCCTTCTCGAACTGCGACCGGTAGAGACGCCAGTACGCGCCCTGAGCGGCGATCAGCTCTTCGTGGCTGCCCTTCTCGACGATGTCGCCGTGCTCCATCACCAGGATGAGGTCGGCGTCGCGGATCGTCGAGAGCCGGTGAGCGATGACGAAAGAGGTGCGCCCTTCCCGCAGTGCCGACATCGCGTGCTGGAGGAGCAGTTCGGTGCGGGTGTCGACCGAGCTCGTCGCCTCGTCGAGGATGAGGACCGCGGGCTGGGCCACGAAGGCACGCGCGATCGTGATGAGCTGCTTCTCCCCCGCTGAGACGTTCGCGGCGTCCTCGTCGAGGACGGTGTCGTAGCCGTCGGGGAGGGAGTGCACGAAACGGTCCACCCGGGTTGCGACGGCGGCCTCGACGATCTCGTCGTCGGTGGCGCCCTCGTTGCCGTAGCGGATGTTCTCGCGGATCGTGCCCGCGAACAGCCACGGATCCTGGAGGACCATGCCGGTGCGCGAGCGGACGTCATCGCGGGCGAGCCCGGCGATGTCCTGCCCGTCGAGCAGGATCCGCCCGCCGTCCAGCTCGTAGAACCGCATCAGCAGATTCACGAGCGTGGTCTTGCCGGCGCCGGTCGGTCCGACGATCGCGACGGTCTGCCCGGGTTCCACCCGGAACGAGAGGTCGCGGATGAGGGGCTTGTCGGCCGAGTACGAGAACGCCACGTGCTCGAACTCGATCACTCCCCGACCGTCGACGATCGCGGGGGCGTCGGCGTCGTCCGCTTCCTGTTCCGGCTCGTCGAGCAGCTCGAAGACCCGCTCGGCCGAGGCGGTGCCGGACTGGACGACGGCGGCCATGCCACCGAGCTCGGACAGCGGCTGGGTGAACTGCTGCGAGTACTGGATGAAGGCCTGGACGTCGCCGAGACGCAGCTGACCCGACGCGACCATGAGCCCGCCGAGGACGGCGATGCCGACATAGGTGAGGCTGCCGATGAACATCATCGACGGCATCATCAGCCCCGAGAGGAACTGCGCCCTGAACGACGCCTGGTACAGCTCTTCGTTCTCTTCCTGGAACTTCTCGCGCGAGTCCTCCTCGCGTCCGTAGACACGGACGAGCGCGTGGCCGGAGAACGACTCCTCGACCCGGGCGTTCAGTCGCCCGACCTTCTGCCACTGCGTCGCGAACGCCTTCTGTGAACGAGGGCCGATCACACCGAACACCACGGCCATGAGCGGCAGGGCGATCAGCGCGACGATCGCGAGCTGCCACGAGATGGAGAACATCATGACGAGCACGCCGACCACGGTGAGGATGTTCGTCACGGCCGTCGAGAGCGCCTGCTGCATCGTCTGGGTGATGTTGTCGATGTCGTTGGTGACACGGGAGATGAGCTCGCCCCGCTGCACGCGGTCGAAGTAGGCGAGCGGGAGACGGTTGATCTTCGCCTCGACCTCTTCGCGCAGACGCCACATCGAGCGGACCATGATCACGTTGATCACGTAGCCCTGCAGCCACGTGAGCACCGCCGAGACGACGTAGATCGCAAGGACGGCGACGACCACCCAGCGCAGCTGATCGAAGTCGACTCCGGCGCCGACCTGGAAATCCTGCATGGCGGCGACCATGTTGGCCTGGTCTGCCTGCCCCGACGAGCGCAGCGCCGCGACGACCTCCGCCTGCGTCGTACCGGCCGGGAAGAACTCGGCGAGCGACCTCGACACCACACCCTCGAAGATGAGGTTCGTCGCCTCGCCGAGCACCTTCGGTGCGATGACGGCGAGTACGACGCCGATCGCACCCATGATCGACACGAAGATGAAGGCCCACTTGTGGGGACCGAGCAGCCCGATCATGCGGACGAAGCTCTTCCCGAAGTCCGCCGCCTTGCCCGGCGCGACCGAATCCCAGTCGCCGGAGTTCAGCCGCGCCTGCTCCGCGCGCTCGAGGTCGAGTCGCTCCTCCTCGGTCATGGTCTGCGCACCGGATTCCGTGCCGCTCATGCGTCCACCCCCAGCTGCGACTCGACGATCTCGCGGTAGGTCTCGTTGCCTGCCAACAGCTCGTCGTGCGTGCCGAGGCCGACGATTCTGCCGTCGTCGAGCACCACGATGCGATCGGCGCCCGTCACCGTCGAGATCCGCTGGGCGACCACGATCTTCGTGACGCCGGGCAGTGCTCGCCAGAGCGCCTGTCTCAGTCGGGCGTCCGTGGAGACGTCGAGCGCCGAGAAGGAGTCATCGAAGACGAGGATGTCGGGCTGGTGCACGATGGCACGGGCGATCGCGAGCCGCTGGCGCTGCCCGCCGGAGACATTGGTTCCGCCCTGGGAGATGCGGGCGTTGAGGCCCCCCTCCATCTCCTCGACGAAGTCCTTGCCCTGCGCGATCTCGAGCGCAGCCCACAGCTCCTCGTCGGTGGCGTCCTCGCGACCGAACCGGAGGTTGGAGGCGACGGTTCCCGTGAACAGGAAGGCGCGCTGGGGGACATAGCCGATGCCATGCCACAGCACGTCGAGGTCGGCCTCGCGCACGTCGACGCCCGCGACGCGGACGCTGCCGCCGGTGACGTCGAACAGCCGCGGGATCAGGGAGACGAGGGTGGTCTTGCCGGAGCCGGTGGACCCGACGATCGCGAGGGTCTCCCCCGGCTCGGCGCGGAACGTGAGGCCCTCCAGCACGGGCGACTCCGCTCCGGGGTAGGTGAAGGACACGTCGTCGAACTCGACCGTTCCCGGCGCCGGGAACACCGACACCGGCTGAGCGGGCCGCGTCAGCTGGTCGTCCGAGTCGAGCACTTCGCCGATGCGGTCGGCCGACACCGCGGCGCGCGGGATCATGATCGTCATGAACGTGGCCATGAGCACGCCCATGAGGATCTGGCCGACGTACTGCATGAAGGCGAAGAGGGTGCCGATCTGGACGTTGCCCTGATCGACCTGAATGCCGCCGAACCAGATGACGCCGACAACGGTGACGTTCAGCACGAGCATCGCGAGCGGGAACATCAGCACGAACAGCGAGCCGACCTTGCGACCCACGATCATGATGTCGGTGTTGGCGACGCGGAACCGCCCCTCCTCGATGCGCTCACGCACGAAGGCGCGGACGACGCGGACGCCGGTGAGCTGCTCGCGCATGATGCGGTTCACGGCGTCGAGTCGCTGCTGGTACTGCCGGAACAGCGGCACCATGCGGCTGATGATGAGACCCGCGACCACGAGCAGCACGGGCACGGCGACGCCGATGAGCCAGCTGAGGCCCACATCCTGCTGGAGGGCCATGATGATGCCGCCGACGGCGAGCAGCGGCGCGGTGACGAGCATCGTCGCGCCCATCATCGCGAGCATCTGCACCTGCTGGACGTCGTTGGTGTTGCGGGTGATGAGCGTGCCCGCGCCGAAGCGGGAGACCTCGCGCTCGGAGAAGCCGCTGACCTTCTGGTACACGTCGCGTCGGATGTCGCGCCCGGCGCTCATCGCGGCGCGGGCGGCGAAGTAGGTCGCGATGACGGACGCCACGATCTGACCGAGTGCGACGCCGAGCATGAGCATGCCGTGCGACCAGATGTAGGCGGTGTCGCCGGCGGCGACGCCGTTGTCGATGATGTCGGCGTTCAGCCGCGGGAGGTACAGGGACGCCATCGCCGACGCGAACTGGAAGACCAGGACGCCCGTGAGCCACCACTTGTACGTCGCCAAGTAGCGCACCAAGAGCTTGCCGAGCATGCAGGACCTCCGAAGTCGGACAGCGGCGAACGGTTCATGCTAACGCCGCGCCCCGACATCGCCGGGGCGGTCGTCGAGACGTTCGCTGACAGCGCGACACGACCCCGGCGCGACGCGACCTCGGCCCGGTGGCCGGCCCGTCTAGACTCGGCGCGTGACCACCGACCCGCGGCGACCCGGCCGCCCCCGCCGCGAATGGCAGGGCTGGCAGATCTTCGCGATCGCGGTCGCTGCCGTGGCGATCATCGGCGGCGTGTGGAATGTGATCACCACCGGCGGCCCCTCGCCGACGCCCGGCCCGACGCGCACGCTGATCATCGAGCCGACACCCTGACGGCGTCGCCCCTGCGCCGACTCAGGCGACGCGGGCGGCGACGGCGGCGCGCTTCCACGTGCCGTCGTAGATGCGGCGGTGCGGCGCAGGCGCGGTCACCGTCCCCGGGCAGACGACCGAGACGCGGAACACCTCCGACGTCCGCTCGCTGAACCATTCCGCCTCGCGGTCGACCTGTTCGCGCACGCGCGCGGTCAGCAGGTCGTGGTTGTCGTGGTCCGGGCAGCGGAAGACTGCCGGCACCAGAATGACGTCGCTCATCGAATCCCCCCAGTGATCGATGCACGGGACCCCCATCCCGTCTCTTCAGGAATACCAGTCCTCGGGGCCCGGCGGCAAGTGCCGCCGGGCCCCGGGCCGACACGAAGGCTCCGCGAGCGCGGTCAGAACGTGGCGGTGTCCGGGTCGGCGCCCACGCGCAGTCCCCGGTCGAGCGCGTCGATCGCGGCGACCTCGTCGGCGGTGAGCGCGAAGCCGAACACGTCGATGTTCTCCGCGATGCGCTCGCGCGTCGACGACTTGGGGAACACGATGATGCCGTTCTGCAGGTGCCAGCGGATGACGACCTGGGCGGGCGTCGCGCCGTGCGCCGCGGCCGCATCCTGCACCGCCTGCTCGCTGAACAGGTCGTACTTGCCCTGGCCGAGCGGCCCCCAGGCCTCGGTGCGGATGCCCTGGCCCTCGCCGAAGGCGCGCAGCTCCCGCTGGGCGAATGCGGGGTGGAGCTCGATCTGGTTCACGGCCGGCACCGTGCCGGTCTCCGCGAGCAGACGCTCCAGGTGCGGACGGTGGAAGTTCGAGACGCCGATCGAGCGCGTGAGGCCTTCGCCGCGCAGCTCCTCCAGCGTCTGCCAGGTCTCGACGTAACGGTCGAGGTCGGGACGCGGCCAGTGGATCAGATAGAGGTCGACGTGGTCGAGTCCCAGCGTCTCGAGGCTCGTCGCCAGCGCTGCGCGCGCGGAATCTGTCCCCTGCTCGGAGTTCCAGAGCTTGGTCGTCACGAACAGCTCCTCGCGCGGGATCCCGCTGGCCTCGATCGCACGACCGACGCCCTCTTCGTTGCGATAGACCGCGGCGGTGTCGATGTGCCGGTATCCGGCCTCCAGCGCGTCGCTGACGATGCGCTCCGTCTCGCCGGGATCGACCTTGAACACGCCGAAGCCGAGCTGAGGGATCGTGTGGCCGTCGTTGAGGGTGATGTCGGGAATGGTCATCCTCCCAGCCTGACATCTTCTCGCCGCGTCGGCACCTCGACGAGATCGACGGGACCTCGGGACGCCCCGCCTCCGCGCAGAGCGGACAGTGGCCTGGGGTCTTTCCGCCTCCCCCCGGATCGCGGTCGACCCCAGGCCGTGGGCGTCAGCCGAACAAGTCGACGCCTGAATGGAGAGACAGCGATGCGCCCGCGCCATCACGCGACATGAGAGGTCTCTCACGAACGCGCGACAGAGCCCTCTCGAGGCCGCGAGGCCGAGAGGGCTCCGGCGGGTACGTCGCACGGAGCTGGGGACTCCAGAGACACGGGGGGAGTGTCGTGTGCGATGACGTGACCCGCACGGCCAGGCTAGGGCAGTGCGCCCCCGCGAGCCCGTCCCTTCTTCCTCTGGCGTGTCGGCGACGTCATGTCGTATGGCCTCCGGCGCATATCAAGCTCCACGGGCGTCGTCAACGCCCTCGGCGGCCGCGCCCCATCCGCCTACGTTCTCGTCCTGTAGCGTGAGCGGCCCTCTGGGTGAAAGGGCGCGGTCGGCCACCGTGCCGCCTCGCTCGCGCGGTGGCCCCGACGAGTTGGGGGACTTCGTCGGGGCCATCGGTCGGCGCGTCCGTGCGATCAGGGTGCGACGCCGTACCGCTCGCCGACCGGGATGTCGACCGCGAGCACGTTCCCCGCCGGAGCCAGCGGGCACGCCCACGCCGGGTCGTATGCGCAGGACGGGTTGTAGGCGAAGTTGAAGTCGAGGACGACGCGATCCATGCCCGCACTCGCATCCCCCTCCCCCGCCGCGCCGAAAGATCCGAGATCGGCCCCTTTGATCGTGTCGACGAGGTAGCGCCCGCCGCCGTAGGTTCCTCCCGGCCGGCCCGCGAGCCCGTCGCGCACGGGGATGAAGAGGCCGCCGCCGTAGGACGTCAGCCGCCAGACGTCGAGCGAACCGGCGCCGGGCACGTCCACGCGGGCGACGCGCTCGAACGTCACGACGCCGTCGGTCCCGGACGTGAACGCGAACGTCTCGGGCTCCGCCGCCAGGAGCGGCAGCTCGAATCGCCAGGCGGGATCGTACGGTGGAACCGGCAATTCTCGGAAGTCCGCGCGATCGGCGGGGAGCAGCGGTGTCGCCGGGTGCTGCGCCAGGAGCTCATCCCGTCCGCGCCGCCACAGCCGGTGGCCCTCGGCGGGGTCGTCCTGCGCGCGCACGCGGGAGTACAGGTCGAACACCCGGCGGCGCCAGTCGGCGACCTGAAGCGCCGAGCGTGCGGCCGGGGGCGGCGAGGGAAGCTCCGTCATGGCCCCAGCGTAAGCCGCCGTCGCGCGGGCAGTCGGGCGCCCTCGCAGCTCGCACGCTCCTGTGCCATGCTGGGCGCCAGCAGCGCCGAGGGAGGCCGCACGTGGAACTGGACGTCGCCGGAGTCGCACAGATCTCGCACACGGGCACGCTGCCGTCGCGCGACGGGGTGTCAGCGGCACTCCGCGGGGCGTACGACCATGCGCTCGCCCACCGCGAGGGCGCGGTCGCCGACTACATCCCGGTGCTCGCCGAGGCAGATGCCGAGGCCTTCGGACTCAGCCTGGTCGACGTCACCGGCTCCGCGCACGACATCGGTGAGAGCCGCGTCGAGTTCTCCATCCAATCGATCTCGAAGGCGTTCGTCTATGCGCTCCTCTGCGACGCCGTCGGCCACGAGCAGGCGCTGGCCACCGTGGGCGTGAACAACACCGGCCTCCCCTTCAACTCCGTCGTGGCGATCGAGCTGAACGACGGCCACCCGATGAACCCGATGGTCAACGCCGGGGCGCTCGCGACGACAGCGCTCATCCCCGGCGACTCGCCCGACGAGCAGTGGCAGTCGATTCGGCGTGGCCTGTCGGCCTTCGCGGGGCGCCCGCTCGACGTCGACGAGGTCGTGTTCTCGTCGGAGTCCGCCACCAATCAGCGCAATCACGCCATCGCCCGGCTTCTGGAGAGCTACGGGCGCATCCGACGCGATCCCGGCGACGTGGTGGACGTCTACACCCGGCAGTGCGCGCTGCGGGTGAACGCGCACGATCTGGCCGTCATGGGGGCGACCCTCGCCGACGGCGGAGTCAACCCCGTCACCGGCGAGCGCGTGGTCGGCGCCGAGGTGGCCCGCGACACCCTTGCCGTGCTCGCCGCGAGCGGGCTCTACGAGAGGTCCGGCGAGTGGCTGTTCGAGATCGGCCTTCCCGGCAAATCCGGGGTCGCGGGCGGCCTCGTCACCATCGCGCCGGGCAAGGGAGCGGTCGGCTCCTACGCGCCGCGTCTGGACCCCGCCGGCAACAGCGTCCGCGGTCAGATCGCCGCTGCCCACCTGTCGCGGACCCTGGGGCTGAACGTGTTCGCCTCCGCTCCGCGCACCGCTCCTGAACGGCGCTGACCCCTGAACGGCGTCGACCCCTGAACCGACTCGGAGGAAGCCATGACCGCCACTCGCACACCAGAAGGCACTGACGTCCGCGCATCGTGGACGCCGATGGTCGGTCTCTTCCTCGCACAGGTGCTCATGTCGTTCAACGTGTCGGCACTGCCCGTGTCGCTCGGCGGAATGGTGTCCGACTTCGGTGTGCCGCCGACCGACGTCAGCACCGCCATCGTGACGTACGGACTCGTCGTGGCCGCACTGGTCATGGTGGGCGCGAAGATCGGTCAGCGCGTCGGCTGGGTGCTCGTGTTCCGCGTCGTGGTCGTCATCTTCGCGGCGTCGGCGTTGATGATGATCCTCGCGCCCGGCGTGGGGTGGGTCATCTTCGCCCAGGCGCTCGCCGGTGCCTCGGCCGCCATCATCGTGCCCTCGCTGGTGGCGCTCATCGCCGAGAACTACCGCGGCCCGCAGCAGGCGACCGCCATCGGCGCGCTCGGCTCCGCCCGGGCGATCGCGGGTGTGACGGCCTTCCTCGTCGGCGGCACGCTCGCCACCCTCGTGGGATGGCGTCCCGTGTTCGGCATCGTCCTCGTGCTCGCGCTGGCGGTCCTCGGCTTCAGTTCGCGGCTGAGGTCGGCACCGGGCAATCCCGCCGTGAAGATCGACCTCACGGCCGCGGTCCTCATCGGAGCCGGCATCGTGAGCCTGACCCTCGGCGTCAACAACCTCAACCGGTGGGGGCTCCTGCACGCGCGCCCCGATGCGCCGTTCGACATCGTCGGCCTCTCCCCCGCACCCGTTCTCGTGATCGTCGGCGTGCTCTTCGTCCAGTCGTTCTTCCTCTGGACGCGTCGCCGCACGCGCGAGGGGAAGGTTCCGCTGGTGTCTCTGACGGTGTTCGGCTCCAGCCAGGAGCGCGCCGCCGTCTACGCCATGTTCACGGTCGTCGCCCTCGAGGCGGCCCTGAACTTCACGGTTCCGCTCTACATCCAGATCGTCCAGGGCCGGACCCCGTTCGACACGTCGCTGGCCATGCTGCCGTTCAACCTGACGGTGTTCGTCACGGCGACTCTCGTCGTCCGCTTCTACGGCCGTTTCAGCCCGCGCACCATCGGCGTCTTCTCCTTCTCGCTCACGACCGTCGCGCTCATCTGGCTGGCCTTCGTCGTGACGAACAACTGGGAGACCCTGCCGACGATCCTGGGGCTCATCGTCTTCGGCATCGGACAGGGTGCCCTGGTCACCCTCGTCTTCAATGTGCTCGTCACCGCGTCGCCGAAGGAGCTTGCCGGCGACGTCGGATCGGTGCGCGGCACCACTCAGAACCTGGCGTCGGCGGTCGGCACCGCAGTGGCCGGCGCACTGCTGGTGGGCATCCTCACCACCAACGTCGCGGCGGCGACGGCAGCGCACCCGGAGCTGCCCGACGAGCTCGTCGCACAGGTCGACCTCGACCGTACGAACTTCGTGAGCAACGACCGGCTGCGAGAGGTGCTGGCGGAGACGGATGCCACCCCGGCACAGGTCGACGCCGCCGTGTCACTCAACGAGGCCGCGCGCCTGGACGCTCTCCGGCTGGGGCTGCTGATCCTCGCCGGCGTGAGCGCGGTCGCGATCTTCCCCGCTAGCCGCCTTCCCTCCTATCGGCGCGAGGAGCTGCCCGCGTCGGTCGCGACCGGCACGGACGGCCGATAGCACCCGGGAACGCGGACGCATCGGGACGAATCGCCCCGGTGATGATCGGCATGTGGGGGCGCCGACTCCGCGATGCGACCGCCTAAGGTGGGGTCATCATGACCGGAGAGCCGCGCAGCCGAACCACGGCTGACGACGAAGTGCGCCCGTTCCGGGCGAGCGACCTCTTCTGGTTCGTCACACTCGCGTGGGCAGCGCTCATGTGCGCGGTCCTCGTCCTCGTGAACAGCCCCGGGACGTACATCGCCGCGGGGCTCGAAGGCTTCCTCGTCACAGCCATCGCGGTCGTCTCGCTGCTCATCACCTGGGCGGCGTCACCTCTCGCGTGGCTGCTGGGGCGAGGAATGCGGCGAGTGCGATCTGTCGTGGCACATCTCGTGGTGTTCGGTGTGGTCGGGTTCCTCGCCGGTGGAGTCCTGGGCGCCGTTGGGTCCTCGTTCGCGCGCGCGGCCGGTGACGAGGTCGCCGTCGCCGCCGGCGCCGTGTGCGCGCTGTGCGCAGTTCTTGGGCGGGCGGGTGCGTTCACCGCCCGTTGGGTCGCCGGACGCCGGACGCGAAGCACAGCCCGTTCAGCGGCGCAGCGGTGACGGCCGCGCGCCTGCGGCACGGGCGGCCGGCAGCGCCCACGAACGCAGAAAACCCCCGGAAATCCGGGGGTTGAATCTGTAGCAGGAGCGGGGCTTGAACCCGCGACCTCACGATTATGAGTCGTGCGCTCTGACCAGCTGAGCTACCCTGCCGCGTTCTACCCGAAGGTGTCGTGCGAGCCCCGAGTCAGGATTGAACTGACGACCCCTTCCTTACCATGGAAGTGCTCTGCCACTGAGCTATCGGGGCGTGCTGCCCGCGCGCGGGCAACCAGAAAAGAATACCAGAGCACCGGCATCCCTCCGAACCGGCGTCACCCTTCGGTGTGCTGCGTCATCCAGGCGATCGGGTCGGTGTGCGTCGTGCCGTCGAGCAGCACTTCGAAGTGGAGGTGGGGTCCGGTCGCCTTGCCGGTCTGGCCGACGCGGCCGAGCACGTCGCCGACCGAGACGGTGTCGCCCTGCGAGACCTGGAGCGAGCCGTACTGCATGTGCGCGTAGCGCGTGGAGACCAGGCGGCCGTCGATGACGTGGTCGACGACGACCGTCACGCCGTAGTCGCCGCCGGCCTCGGTGGCGATGCGCACGGTGCCGTCGGCGATCACGTGGACCTCGGCGCCGGTGCCCGGGGTGAGGTCGACCCCGCGGTGCGGCGAGGAGAACTTCGACAGGTAGGTCTGCGACCCGTACGCCGCCGAGATGGGGACGCCGACCGGGAACGGCCACTGGATGGCGGCACTCGGGTCGCTGACCCAGGTGCCCGCGAACTGCGTCACGCCGGAGTCCGCAGCGATGTCGGCCATGGACGCGACGTCGAACTCGGACGAGCGCTCGAGCGTGCTGTCGCCGTCGGTCGAGGAGACGTAGGCCTGGATGTCCTCCGTCGCCTCGGGTGCGGGGGCGACCACGGCGATGTCGGCGCCGACTCCGGCGGCGGAGATCGCCGATGCCGGAAGAGTCGTGCCGACGGCGAGGAGGCCGACGACCGACATCACTCCGAGCGAGAACGAGGTGGCGGCAACGCGCTTGAACGAGATCCGACGCCGGCGCGGCGCGACATGAGCGACCGCCGCGGGCGGCTCAGCGACGGGATCGGTCTGGATCGGCGTCTGGCCGGTGAAGGAGAGGAGGCGCGCGGCGCGCTCGAACTCGTCGACGAGGCACGGGTCGGCGTGGGCGGCCACGAAGCTCAGCGGGAGGGCGGCGGCCGCATTCGTGTCGATCAACGTCGAAACGCCGGGGTTCGCGTGTGCGCGGTCCCGGCGTCGGAGGGTGGCTGTGGCGGTGGCGGCCGTCGCTTCGGCGACGACGGTCTCGGCCGGCGAGGGAATCGGCCCGTTCGTGGGCTCGGTGTGCTGCGGGGCGACGGCCGCGCCCTGTGCCGGAGTTGCGACGGTGTCGACGACGGGAGCCTCGACCACGGACACGACGGCCTGCTGCTCACGCAGACGGCGCAGCTCGGCGCGCGTCGACACCGCCGGAGCGGCGGGCGCGATGGCACGACTGGAGCGACGCGTGGGTACGGCGTCGGCCAGAGGGGCGTCGAAAGTCAAAATGCAGGCTCTCGGTCGGGCGCGTCGGGTGCGCGATAGTTCGGGGGGGCTTGGGTCGATCGTCACCCTTCGGGCATAAAAGGTAACGATCGGGTAAACACTATCGCGGTCCGCCTGAGAATGCCATGGACGGTCACTGATATACCGCGGCACAGATGCCATCGAAGAGCGGGTCGCCCGCCGCGATCGTCATCTCCCGCCCGGGTGCGCCGTCGGGCACGCCCCCGAGCCGCCCGCCCGCCTCGAGCACGAGGAGCCCGCCGGCGGCGTGATCCCACGGGTGCAGCCCGCGCTCGAAGTAGCCGTCGAGGCGCCCGGCGGCGACGAAGGCCAGGTCGAGGGATGCGGCGCCGGCCCGCCGGATGTCGCGCGCCAGCGGCATCACTCGGCGCAGCCGCGCGAAGTCCCCCTCGTGCGTGGCCGGGTCGTAGCCGAAGCCGGTCGCGACCAGCGCTCCCGCATCTCCGGGGGTTCCCACGTGAAGGCGCTGGTCGCCGAGCCAGGCACCCCCGCCGCGCGTCGCGTGGAACAGCTCCCCGGTGACCGGGTTGAACACCACACCGACGAGCTGGCGCCAGTGCGTCGCGACCGGTTCGCCCGACACCGCGGCGATACTGACCGCGTAGTGCGGGATGCCGTAGAGGTAGTTGACGGTCCCGTCGATCGGATCGACCACCCACGTGATGCCCGTGGTGCCGCCCCCCGCGCCGCCCTCCTCGCCGAGGAAGCCGTCGTCCGGACGGGCCGCCGCCAGACGCGCGCGGATGAGGTCCTCGACTTCTCGGTCGGCCTCGGTCACGACGTCGGCGATCGTCGACTTGGTCGCGGCGACCGAGACGCCTTCGCGGCGCCGGCGACGGGCGAGCTCCCCCGCCTCCCGGGCGATGCCGACGGCGAGCGCGAGGAGCTCCGCCAGGTCATCCGATCCGATCGCCGCACCCGCTGCCGAGGAATCCACCATGGACTCCACGCTACGCCGATACCGTGGACGCCATGAGCCACTCCGCGCCGTCTCCGTCCGGGTCCGCAGGCTCCGCCGTGCACGATGTCGTCATCGTCGGCGGAGGACACAACGCGCTGGTCGCGGCCGCCTACCTCGCCCGCGCAGGCCGACGGGTGATCGTGCTCGAGCGGCAGGGCCACGTCGGCGGCGCGGCCGTGTCGGAGCGGCCGTGGGACGGCGTCGACGCCCGGCTGTCGCGCTACTCCTACCTCGTCAGCCTCCTCCCGTCGCAGATCATCGACGATCTGGATCTGCGGCTCGACCTCCGCCGGCGACGGTACTCCTCTTATACGCCGGATCCGGCGGACCCCCGTCGAGGCATCCTCGTCGACAACGGCGATGCGCTGGCCACGTCGGCCAGCTTCCTGCGCGCCACCGGCGACGCCCACGAGGCCGAGCGCTTCGCCGCGTTCTCGGACCGGCTCCTCCCGATGGCGGCCGCGCTCTTCCCGACCGTCACGGCACCGCTGCGTCGCGCGAAGGAGGCACGGGGGCTGTTCGGCGATCCCACGCTGTGGAGCGCGATCACCGAGCAGCCACTCGGGACGCTTCTGCGCGACAGCCTCGCGTCGGACCTCGCCCGCGGCATCGCACTCACCGACGGCCTCATCGGCACCTTCGCCACCGCGGACGACAGCTCGCTGCGCCAGAACCGCTGCTTCCTGTACCACGTGATCGGCGGCGGCACCGGCGACTGGGACGTCCCCGCGGGCGGGATGGGCACCGTCACCGCCGCCCTCGAGCGCGCGGCGCGGACCGCGGGAGCGGAGCTGCGCACCGGCGCCGATGTGGTGGCCGTCTCGCCCGACGGCGAGGTGTCGCTCGCCGACGGCGGGGCGGTCCACGGCCGGCTCGTGCTGAGCGGCGTCGGCCCGGCCGTGCTCGACAGGCTGCTGCGGGCTGCCGGTGCGGATGCCGGCGGCGATCGCGGCACCGGTGACGACTCCGCGGCAGCGCCTCCGGCACCCGGTCCCGAGGGAGCGCAGGTCAAGGTGAACATGCTGCTGCGCCGGCTCCCGCGGCTGCGTGACACATCCGTGGCCCCGGAGGCGGCTTTCGCCGGAACGTTCCACATCAACGAGACGATGACCCAGCTCGACGCCGCGCACGCAGCCGCGGAGGCCGGCGACATCCCCTCACCGCTTCCCGCGGAGATCTACTGCCATTCCCTCACCGACCCGTCGATCCTCGGCGACGACCTGCAGCGCAGCGGCGCACAGACGCTGACCCTGTTCGGGCTCCAGGTTCCGCACCGGCTGATGGCAGACGCGGATGCCGATGCGCGACGGGAGGCGCTGCTGGCCGCCGCGCAGAGTTCGCTGGATGCGGTGCTGGCCGAGCCGATCGCCGATTGCCTCTTCGAGGCGCCGGACGGGAGCGCGTGCATCGAAGCGCGGACGACCGCCGACCTCGAAGAGGAGCTGGGGATGATCGGCGGCGACATCTTCCACGGCCCCCTGTCGTGGCCGTGGGCCTCGGATGACGAGCCGCTGGAGACGCCCGCCGAGCGCTGGGGCGTCGCAACGGCCGATGAGCGCGTGCTGCTGTGCGGTGCGGGAGCCCGGCGCGGCGGTGCGGTGAGCGGCATCGGCGGTCACAACGCGGCGATGGCGGCGCTCGAGCTCCTCGGCGGCTGAGCGGCCTCCCCCGACGACGAACGAGGCCACCCGATCTCCGGGCGGCCTCGTTCGGTCAGGCGGTCACTGCTGCGGCGGCGGGGGCGGCGGCGGGTAGCCCTGGTACCCGGGACCCGTCGGCGGAGCCATCGGCTGCGGCGGGACGCCGTCGCCAGCGTGAGGCGCGGGAGGCGCAGGCGGCGCGGGGGACGCCACGGGGGCCGTCGGCGCCACCGGTACGACCGGAGCAGCATAGGACTGCGGATAGGTCGGCTGGCCGGTGTAGTACGCGTTCCAGTCGGGCGAGCCGTCGGGCATCGCCGGCAGCGGCGTCGCCCCGTCTGCGTAGGTCGGCCACTGCTGCATGGGCGGAGCGTAAGCCGGCGCATAGGCCGGCGCGGCCGCACGCTCCTTCTTCGGCGCGAACAGGGCGTTGACCAGCGGCACCAGCGCGGTCCCCACGGCGGCGAGGATGGCGAGGGCCACGACGACGCGCCAGTAGAACGGCCGGAAGACGACGTAGTCCTCGATCATGATCGGCAGCACCAGCATGACCGCGAGGATCACGACCAGACCGATCGTGACATAGGTGACGATCGCGGTGAAGGTCGTGCGGTGCCGCTCGTGCGCCTTGGAGAACAGGCGGATGTGCAGCAGCGCGCCCTGCAGGATGAGGACGATGAGCAGGAACTTCATGAACCGCTCGATGCCGCGGCCGAAGTAGTCGTCGGACTCCGGCATCCAGATGAGGAAGGCGCCGATCAGGAGGATCACGACCCAGGTCACCATGCTCGCCAGGGCGAACCAGGCCGGCCGGCGCGAGGCCAGGTTGGCCTCGAGGATCGCCACGCCGGCGAAGGCGGCCAGCAGCAGGATCGTGAGGAACGCCTTCGCGATCATCCCGTTCGCGTCGCCCACGAGCACCCAGACGACGCAGACGACGGCCGCGGCGATGAGGGCGCCGATGGCGACCCAGATGGAGGCGCGCAGGACCCTGTTGGAATTCGGATGCGTGATCGGTTCGCTCACCGCTGTTCCCTCCGTCGAGACCGCAACTCCCCTCATCCTCGCACGACCGGCCCGCGCGCCGTCGAGGTCCGGGCGACGGCTGGCTACGATGAGCGACAATCCGACCGAGAGGACACCCCCGTGTACACACTCAGCTCCAACCCGATCGACCCGGGCGCCATCGCCGGCCTCGGCATCGGATTCATGATCATCGGTCTCGTGATCTACCTCGCCCTCCTCGGCCTCATGATCTGGATCGGATATCTCATCACGCGCACCGCGGTGAAGAACGGCGTGATCCTCGCTCTCCGGGAAACCGGCCAGCAGCTCCCCCCGCGCGGCTACGCTCCCCCGGCGCCGCCCCAGACCTGGCAGCAGTGATCCGCGCTTCGTCGAGATCGCACGAACGGTCGCGGGGGGAGGCCTCGTACGGCATTCCGTGCGATCTCGACGCCGCGGGCGCCTAGACTCGCGCTCGAGATGACGTACCAGGTGCCCCGCATGGACGAGCGCGAGTCGCGCGCGTGGCTTGCTCTCGTCTGGACTGCGGAGCTCCTCCCGGCGGCACTGGACGCGCAGCTGCAGGCGGAGGCCGGGATGACGCACTTCGAGTTCATGGTGCTGAGCATCCTGCAGCAGGAGCAGGGCGGGGCGATGCGCACCACGGATCTCGCCGCCGCGGTGAACGCGACGATGCCGCGCCTGTCGCGCGTCGTCGGGAAGCTCACCGAGCGTGATCTGGTGGAGCGCGTCGGCAGCGGCGAGGATGCGCGCGTCGTCCACGTCCGGCTCACGACCGCCGGTCGCCGCGAGCTCGTGCGCGCGGTGCCGAGCCACATCGAGCTCGTCAGGCGGCTGGTGATCGACCGCCTTTCACCCGATCAGCTCGAGGCGCTCGCGGACGCACTGGAGCCGCTCGTCGAGAGCGTGGATCCGCAGAGCCGGCGAGGCTTCCTCCCCGGCCGCGCACCCTCGACCTGATCGGCCCCGACGGGGGGCGCACTCAGCGCGCGAGCACCTCGTCGACGTCGGCGCCGGGCAGCCCGACCGTCACCTGCGTTCCCCACGGGTCCGACACGACGATGTCGCGACCGGTGTCGGAGAACGGCAGCCGGTGATGGGTCAGGCGTGCGGCGAGCGCGTCGAGGTCGTCGCGCGACGGCACGGTGATGGCGACGTCGCCGAGGCCCAGTGCGGCAGCGCGGGGACCGGCGCCCGCACTGCGCCACGTGTTCATGGCGACGTGGTGGTGGTAGCCACCCGCGGCCGCGAAGAGCGCGCCCGGGAAGCTGTCGACCGTCGTCTCGAACCCGAGTGCGTCGATGTAGAAGGCGCGGGCCGTCGGGATGTCCCCGACCTGCAGGTGGACGTGCCCGACCTTGCCATGAGACTGCGCCACCCCGCCGACCGCGTCATCGGTCAGGTGCGTCTGGAGGTACTCGTTCGGATCGAGGAACAGCGTCGACATCTGCAGCTCGCCGCCCACGTAGCGCCACTGGTCGCGGGGACGATCGGTGTACAGCTCGATGCCGTTGCCCTCCGGGTCGGTGAAGTAGAAGGCCTCGCTCACGAGGTGGTCACTCGACCCCGCGAAGCGGCTCCGCGGATCCTGCGAGGCGCGGAGCACCGTGGCCGCCAGCGACGGTGCGTCATCGAAGAGGAACGCGGTGTGGAACAGCCCGGCCTGGCGCGGATCCACAGCCGGAAGCCCCGGCGTGCCGATCAGTCGCACCATCGGCGTCGCTCCGCGACCGAGAACGCGATGAACCTCGGCGCCGCGCGAGCGCTCTTCGAGCGGCTCGAGCGCGAGCGCGTTCGCATAGTAGGTCGACATGAGCTCGAGGTCGCCGACGCGGAGGGTCACCGCATCCATGCCGGTCGCCGCGTTCAGGACGCGGTCGGATGCGACCGCGGGAACCGGCGTGTGATCGGTGAGGTGCGTCATGAGGGCTCCGGATCCGTCGGTGACGTCTGCGGCGGGTCCGCGTCGGCGCCCGCCGAGAGAGAATGTTGTACCTACAACAACAGGCGTCTCGCGCTATTCCCCGGTTCCTCCGCCGCCCAGTCCCGGCCGAGTGACGAGTGTCGCGTCCACGACGACCCGCGCGCCGAGCGGCTCCGTCAGCGTGACGGTGAAGGGGGTCGGCGGGTTCGAGGGGCACGTGTGCGCCCCGCCCTCCGGACGCACGCCGAGCACGACCTCGATCCGGTCGCCCCTCTCGTCGAGCCGGACGATCTCGATGCGTCCGGTGGCGTCCCGCCCGGAGTTGCACGCCTGCTCCGTGACGAGAAGGTGCACGTCTCGCGACGCCGGATCGAGCGGACGTGCCGGATCGAGCGCGATCAGAGGCACGCCCAGATCACCGAGATCGATTGTCAGGGCACACGGGCCGAGCGAGGTCACGCGCCAGCCGGCGACGACGTTCGTCGCCTCGACCCACGACACCGTGACCTGCTCGTGGTCGGTCGCGGGCACATCGCTGGCCGCATCGTCGGGGTCGACGGGGCGGAGGAGTGTCACTTCGCGATCCGACGCCTCGACGACGAACCATGGGGACGGATCGTCGAGCACCAGCGGCGTGCCGTCGTCGAAGACCGCGTTCGCGAGCGCTTCCGCTGCTGCTCCGGTGAGCGCGTCGGCCGGCGTGCGCGCGGCGAGGGCGTCCGCGGAGATGCGCGTGCCCCCGCACAGGTAGGACGGTCGGGCATCCGCGCCGGAGGCGCTTCCCGCCGCGCTCCCCGGGTCGGCCCCCTGGCCGCTCCCCTGGCCGCTCCCCTGGTCGCTCTCCGGAGTGACCGCGCTCGCACACCCGGCGAGACCGACCATCGCGGCCGCCACGAGGACGAGAAGCGCCTGCGCTCCGCGTATCGCCATCGCGACCTCCTCCGGTCACCTTTATCTGCACGGGGAGTGTCGGCGACGCCCGGACCGTCTCGCCGGCGGCCGGACACGCGCTTTCGCTCATCCACCCGAGTGGACCGCGAGACTGCTTCGCCGCGTCGCGGGGGAACGCCCGCGGTCGTCTGCCCAGAAAAAAGACCCCAGACACCGGATGACCGGTGTCGAGAGGTCCGCGTGATGGTGGTGGCGAGTGAGGGATTCGAACCCCCGAATGCAATGCAGTCTGATTTACAGTCAGATCCCTTTGGCCGCTTGGGTAACTCGCCAGGTGCGCATCCGCCCGGCTTTTGCAGTCGACCGGAGGCGCGATCAACCATATTACCTGCACGCGGGCGGTGCCGAGAACCACTCAGGCGGCGACGAGCACGCGCTCCACGAAGGACTCGACGCGGTGGCGGGTTCCGTCGATGCGGCGGTCGACGCTGGCACGCATCTCGCTCGGCGCCAGGGGCGCGGCCAGGCGCACGTTCTCGTGACACGAGAGGTCGGCGCAGACGTAAGTACCGACGCTGTCACCCCGCGCGCCGGCATCCCCCGCACGACGTGCGGTGAACAGGGCCACCTGATCGCCCGGCTGCATCGTGTGGCAGAGGTTGCACATCGCCGGTCGTCCCCGGCCGGACCCGTCCGTGGCGCGCAGCACCACGCCGGTCGGCTCCCCGCCGATCTCCGCGACCACGTACCCGCGACTGCGGGTGCGCGGGTCGCGCCAGGCCAGGAAGTCGAGGTGGTCCCAGTCCACGAGAAGGAAGTCCACCGGCAGGGAGATCCGTTCGAGCTCGTCGGGCGCGGCGTTCACGAGAACCGCGCGCACCTGTTCCTCGGTGAGCGGCTGCATGCCCTCAGTCTACGAACCTGTCACCGACACCGGCTCCGTGACGATCAGCTGACCATCCCGCCAGCCCACCGGCATCGGGTCGGTGACCCCGCCGACGAACCGCCCGTCGTCGCCGACGTTGCGGAACGCGAACAGCAGCCACCGGCCGTCGTCGCGGCGGCGCAGGAGCCGCCCGACGTAGAGGTCCTCGCCCGTGAGACGCATGGCACTGTCGACATCGAAGGGACCCAGCACACTGTCGGCGGCGATGGCCCACGTGCCCCCGCGCTCCCCGCGCCGGGACGGCATCGAGTGCTCGGCCAGACACGAGAAGATCAGGACCGGGCGACCGTCGACGACCGCGACCTGGGTGACCTCCAGCTGCCCGAAACCGTTCTCGCTGGGCGCGCTCACCGGCTCGCGAAGCTGCCACGTGCGCAGGTCGGGCGACCACGCGTGCCCGATGACGCCGCGCCCGTCGACGGGCCCCTGCGGCGAGCGCGCCGTGACGTACATGTGCCAGCCGTCACCGTCCGGGTCGGGGAAGACCCATGGGTCGCGGAACGCCTCGTCGTGCCAGGCGCCGCTGTCGATCGTCTCGTACCAGGGCGCCGCCGCCTCCAGCACGGGTCCGGGGGCCTTGTGCCAGGTGAGGAGGTCGTCGGAGGTCGCATAGCCGATGCGCTGGATGTTCTTGCCGTCGCCGGCCAGCGACGACCCCGTATAGAAGAGGTACCAGGTGCCGTCCGGATGCCGGACGGTGGACCCCGTCCAGGTGGCCAAGTCATCGAAGGCGGGCGCATCGCCACGGACGAGCGCGTCGTCCACCCGAGTCCAGGCGGTCAGGTCGTCCGAGACGGCGTGGCCGATGGATGCCCGGTAGTGGCGGGCGTCCGGATCATGGAGCGCGCGCGACGCGTAGAGGAAGAAGAGGTGGTACTGGTCGCCGTCGTCGGCGAACCAGAAGTCCCACACCCAGGAGTCGGGAAGGTCGAACAAGAGGATTCCTTACGGGAGGTCGGGGGTGCGCGGGGAAGGAACGACCACCACGGTCATCCCTTCACCCCGCTCGCGGCGATGGAGCTCACGAACGCGCGCTGGAACACGAGGAACACGACGAGCACCGGGATCGTGATCAACGAGGTGTACGCCATCACCTCACCCCAGGCGGTGTTGAGCTGGAAGAAGTACTGCATGCCGACCATGACCGGGCGCAGGTCCTCCTTCTGCACGACCATCAACGGCCAGAGGTACTGGTTCCAGGCGGGCAGGAAGGTGAGGATCGCGACGGTCGCGAACGCCGGACCCGACAGCGGCACGATGATGCGGCGGTAGATGGCGAACCAGCTCGCGCCGTCGATCCGCGCCGCCTCGTCGAGCGACGTGGGGATGGTGGAGAAGTACTGCGTGAACAGGAAGATCGAGAACGCGTTCGCGATGAACGGCACGATCTGCACTTCGTAGGTGTTGAGCCATCCAAAGTCGTACTTCAGCACACCGCCCTCGAAGACGAGCGTGGGCAGCTGCGCGACCCAGTAGACCATCGGCACGGCGATCGTCTCGAACGGGACGATGAGGGTCGCGATGATGACCGCCAGCACGACGACGCGTCCACGCCAGGCCAGCCGGGAGAGGGCGAAGCCGGCCATGGAGTTGACCACGAGCCCGAGTCCCACAGTGAGCACGGTGACGAGGATCGAGTTGAACATGAACTGGGCGACCGGCACCCGGTCGAAGACCCCGAAGTAGTTGTCGAGGCTGATGTCGCCGACCGGGAGGAACGCCATCGGCGAGTCGATGTCCTGCAGGATCTGCGCGTCGGGCTTGAGGCTCGAGACGAACATGAACACGAGCGGGAACAGGAAGATCAGCGCCAGCAGCGACATCGCGACATAGGTCGCGGCGGTTCCCCACCTGCGGGAGGTGGCCGCGGAGCGAGGCTTCTTCTGATCGGCCCGCTGCGTGCGGGCGGGCGGGGTGACGGTGGCGGTCATCAGTCCTTCTCCCGGGTGAGGCGGCGCTGGATGAGCGCGATGATGAGCACGGCGACGAAGAAGATGAGCGAGATGGCGGCGGCGTAGCCGATCTCCTGCTGCTCGTATCCTTTGCGCACGGCGTGGAAGACGATGGTGGACGTCGCTCCCTGCGGACCGCCCTGCGTCATGACGTCGATCTGCACGAAGAGGCCGAGGGCGGCGATGGTGATCGTCACGAGCACGAACACCATGGTCGGGCGTAGGCCCGGCCAGGTGACGTTGGTGAACTGGCGCCAGGGGCTGGCGCCGTCCATCCGCGCCGCCTCGTACAGCTCCTCGGGGATCGTCTGCAGCCCCGAGAGCCAGATGATCATGTGGAACCCGACGGCCTGCCAGATCGACATGACGATGATGGCGCCGAGGGCAGTGGAGGGATCGTTGAGCCAGTCGGTCCCCCGCCACTGGCCGAAGGTGACCGCGTCGATCATCGAGTTGATGAGCCCATCGTCCTGGTAGAGGAACTTCCACAGGATCGAGACCACGACGATCGAGGTGACCACGGGGATGAAGTAGACGACGCGGAAGAACGTCGTGCCCCGCAGCCTGCGGTTGACGAGCACCGCCAAGGCGAGACCGAGTCCCGCCTGCACCGGGACGACGACGAGCGCGAACAGCGCCGTGTTGCCGATCGACTGCACGAAGACGGGGTCCGCGGTGAAGGCGCGGATGAAGTTGTCCACCCCGACGAAGCGCGGCGGATTCGGCGAGATCAGTCGCGCGTTCGTGAACGACAGCGTGAACGCGAGGATCACCGGGATGATCAGGAACAGGAGGAGGAGGATCGCGGCGGGCGCGACCATCCCGAGCCCGGCCCAGGTCTGACGACCCCGGCTGGTGCGGAAGCGACGGAACGAGCGCCGAGGAGTCTCGGCCGCCGCCGTCGGAGGAGCGACAGTCATGAGGAGTGCCTTTCGGTGGCTGGTCCAGGGTGACCAGGGGCGGAGAGGGCGCCGCAGGGTGGTGCGGGCGCCCCCTCCGCACCGATCACTGGAAGCCGTACCCGTCGTTGGACGCGATGTTGGCGTCGATGTCGGCGACGGCCTGGTCGAGGGTGCCCTGGACGTCGGCGCCGCTCATGATGTTCTTGGCCGCCGTCTCGAAGGTGGTCGAGATCACCGCATAGGCCGGGGTCTCCGGGCGCAGGACGGCGTACTTCTGCGACAGCTCCACGAAGGGCCGCAGCACGCCGTCGTCACCGAAGTACTTCGAGGCCTGGGCGGCCTCCTCGGTGGCCGGGATGACGATCTGCTTGTCGGCGAACTCGGTGATGTACTCGTCGTTGAAGCTGAACTCGAGGTAGTCGCGGGCGCCCTCGGCGTCGTTGCAGCTGGACGAGATCGCCCACTGCCAGGAGCCGCCGCCGATCTTGGGCCCGGTGCCGAGGTCCGGCGGCGGGAGGATCAGCAGGTCGTCGCCGATCGCTTCGACCGAGGCGAGGGCGTTCCACACGCCGGTGTAGCTCAGGGCGACGTCGTCGTCGACGAACTCCTGGTTGCCGACCGTGCCCGAGTTGCTGGCGTAGCCCTTCGCGAACAGGTCCTGGAACCAGGTCCCCCACGCGACGGCGGCGTCGCCGTTGAGTGCGCCGTCGGCGGTGAGCATCGTGTCGCGGTCGATCAGGTCGCCGCCGAAGCTCTGCAGGAACGGCGAGTAGGCGTACGGCCACCACTCGCCGGTGTCCTCCGCACCGATGTCGATCGGGGTGTCGTAGCCGGCGTCCTGGAGGGTGGCCAGCGCCGCGTCGAACTCGTCCGCGGTCCACGGCTGATCGGTGGTCGGGATGCGGATGCCGTTCTCATCGAGCACCGACCTGCGGGCGAAGATCGACAGCGCGGCATCCCAGTAGCCGGCCGAGTAGATCTCCCCGTCCCACATGCCGACGGCGGTGGGCAGCAGCTTGTCGGTGATCTCGCTGGAGATGCCGAGCGGCTGCAGGTACTCCGCCCATGCCCAGTTCGGCATGATCGGGCCGTCGAGGTCGAGGAGGCAGGGGAGGTCGCCGGAGGCGGCCGCGGCGACGATCGCGTCGTTGTAGGCACCCTGCGGGAAGGACTCGTGCACGACCTCGTACTGGTCCTGCGAGGCGTTGTAGTCGGAGATGATCCGCTCGTAGACCTCGAGCTCGGCGGCATTGCCGGCCGAGTGGGTCCACATCGTCAGCTGCGTGCGGCCGTCCTCACCGGTGGTGGTGCCCTGGCCGGCCTGGCCGCAGCCCGTCAGGGCGAGGGCTGCGACCAGCCCTGCCGCGACGAAGATGGGCGACGTTCTGCGCGTCATTGTGGTTTCCTATTCCTGGTGCCCGACGCCCACGTCGGCCACCTGATCGGGGGCCGCCGAGCGCGGCCCTTCGGTTGCGTGTGAAGCCCGTCGTCGGTCTCGTTTGGCGACTTGCGCCGGCGGCGGGCCCACGGAGTCCCGCCGGATGACGGCACACTCCATTCGGTGCGCGGCGTCCTCGTCTCCCTCCGCGCGGACGCCGAGCGCGACCTCCATCGCCCAGCGACCCATTTCGTAGTGGGGCAGCGCGATGGTGGTGAGAGGGGGATCCAGTTCCGCGGCGACCAGCTGCTGGTCGTCGTAGCCGACGACCGAGAGGTCACGCGGGATGTCGAGTCCGCGACGGTGGGCGGCGGTGTACACGCCGATGGCCATGCGGTCGTTGAAGCAGAAGATCGCGGTCGGACGCTGACCCTCCGGAAGGTCGAGCAGCCGGTCGGCGGCTTCGCGCCCGCCCTGCGCGGACGTCTCGCCCCGGACGTGCAGCGCGGGGTCGGCGTCGATGCCGGCGTCGGCGAGGGCGGTGAGGTAGCCCTCGTGGCGGAGACGGGAGGCGATCGGCTCCGGATCGCTCGTGTCGAGGTAGGCGATGCGCGTGTGACCGGCGGCCAGGAGCTCGCGCACGGCCGCCTCTCCGCCCGCGCGGTCGTCGGGGACGACGCTGCGGAACCCGCCGTCGGCCGGATAGCAGTCGAGCATCACCGTACCGGCGGGAAGACCTGCCGGCGCCGCGGCGGCGCGGTGCCACATCGCGGCATAGAGCACGGCATCGACCTGCTGGGCGGTCATCGCCCGCACCGCCTCGGCCTCCAGCTCGGCGTCTCCCCCGGTGTCGACGAGCATCACCATGTGGGCGTTCTCCCGCGCGGCGTCCTGCGCTCCGGCGAGCATGCGGCCGGCGAAGGGCGTCGTGGCGATCTGATCCGAGATGAGCCCGACGATCCGGGTGCGCTGCGTGCGGAGCCCGCGGGCGACCGCGCTGGCCGAGTACCCCACGGCCTCAGCGGCCTCCCGCACGCGCTGGCGGGTGTCCTCGGAGATGCGCGATTGGGCGTTGTTGAGCACGAGCGAGACGGTAGTCACCGAGACGCCCGCGGCGGCGGCGACATCGAAGATCCGCGCCCGACCCATCTCCCACCTCACATCCTCGTGCTGCTCGGCCTCGCTGGTGAAGCCGGGTGATAAAACGATTTATCGGGATGGTAGAGCACACCCGGCCGCCTCGTCAACACCCACCGGCTCGGATACTCGCCGCGCAGCGGAGGCGATCGGCACAACGGAGGGCGCGCCGCCTGAACCGCCCCTCCGATCCGCGGAACCCCTCCGTCACGTCGCACGAGCGGGCAGGAGCGGGGGACACCCGGGGACGCCCGGGGTCACCCGGGGCGGCGGTGACGGGCCACACGCTCGCGGCTAGAATCGGCCCATGGCTGACTCTTCGTTCGACATCGTCTCCAAGATCGACCGCCAGGAGGCGGACAACGCTCTCAACCAGGCCCGCAAGGAGGTCGAGCAGCGCTACGACTTCAAGGGCACCGGAGCCTCGATCGAGTGGAGCGGGGAGGCGATCCTGATCAAGGCGAACAGCGAGGACCGCGCGAAGGCCGTGCTCGACGTCTTCCAGTCCAAGCTCATCAAGCGCGGCATCTCGCTGAAGTCGCTCGAATCGGGAGAGCCCGTCGTCAGCGGCAAGGAGTACCGGCTGACGTCGACGCTGAAGGAAGGCATCTCGCAGGAGAACGCCAAGAAGATCGGCAAGATCATCCGCGACGAGGGACCGAAGTCGGTGAAGTCGCAGATCCAGGGCGACGAGCTCCGGGTGCAGTCGAAGTCGAGGGATGACCTGCAGGAGGTCCAGCGGCTCCTGAAGGCGGCCGATCTCGATGTCGACCTGCAGTTCGTGAACTACCGGTAAGACTCGCCGCCGATCCGTCACGATCGACGAGATCTCCGTCGTGGCGACGCCTCGATCGAGCGACCTGGGCCCAGCTAGCATCGATCCATGCCCCTCGCACTCGTGACTGGAGCTGCGCGCGCCAACAGCATCGCCGCCGGCGTGGTTCCCCGACTCGCGTCAGACGGTTGGGACGTCGTGACCAGCGACCTCGAGAGCGGCGACTACCCGTGCGACCTGTCCGACGCCTCGGCCCCGACCGACCTGATCGCGCGCATCACGCGCGAGCGGGGTCCGCTGTCCGCCCTTGTGCTGAGTCACGCCCACGATGTCGAATCGGGCATCCTGGACACCACCGCGGAGAGCTTCGACAGACACGTCGCCGTCAATGCCCGTGCGACGCTCCTCCTCATCGCCGAGTTCGCTCGCCACGTCGAGGCGGGAGGCGGAGCGATCGTCGCGTTCACCAGCGATCACACGACCGGCAACCTGCCCTACGGCGCATCCAAGGGCGCGCTCGACCGGATCGTCATCTCCGCTGCACGCGAGCTCGGGCCGCGGCGCATCTCGGCGAACGTCGTCAATCCGGGGCCGATCGACACCGGCTGGATGGACGCCGAGACGCGAACGACTCTGACCGCCTACCACCCCCTCGGCCGAACGGGGACACCGAAGGACATCGCCGGGATCACCGCCTTCCTGCTGTCCGATGAGGGCCGTTGGATCAGCGGCCAGCTGCTCCACGCCGACGGCGGATTCTCCGCGCGGTACTGATCCGCCGGTCGCGTCCGCCGCGTGGATGCCTCACCGACCATCACGCGACATGATCATCCGTCGGACCGGGCCGTGCCGACCAGGGCTCACCTCACCACGCGGTACCATCCATGCATCGGGATGCGACTCGTGAACGACCGCTAGCGCGGAACACAACAGCAGGTCAACCCCGTCTCACAAGACGGGACGCCGACATACTCTGGGGATTCAGTCTGGGGAGACCCCGGAGAGGGCGGATGCGCAGAGCGAAGAGCAGAATCGTCGGTTGGTGGATCGTGGGGGCGCTCACGCTGTCGCTGGTCCCGTTGCAGGCGGCGACCGCCGAGGGCATCTCGCCCGACAGCGGAGCCACCCCCTCCGCGACGCCGGCCGCCACTCCCGACACCGACGCGACGCCGACGGGTGCGCCCGAACCCGGCGTCACCGCCACACCCGAGCCCTCCCCCACTCCGACACCGACGGCGCTCCCCAAGCCGCTGCCCACGACGTCGCCGCTGCCCGGCGAGGACCACGAGGAGCACGAGACCGACGGCCCGACCATGCCCCTCACGCGGGAGCTGCCGGCCACCCCGGTCGCCCCGACGACGAGACTGGCGTCGTCCTACGGCCCCCAGCCGGTGTTCCACTTCCCGTGGGCGCCCGGCAAGCGCTGGGGCGCGAGCGGCCCGCACGCCGACAGCGACGGCATCCACCAAGGGGCCATCGACTTCGCTCCGCTCGGCTCGAGCACGACCGTCGTCCGCGCGATCGCCGCGGGGCGCGTGTACCGGGTGAGCTGCTCCGGCGGCTGGTTCCTCGGGATCGACCACGGCGGCGGATGGATGTCGGAGTACTACCACCTCAAGGGCGCGAAGTCGTCGCTGATCGGCACCTGGGTGGAGGCGGGCACGGCGCTCGGCCATGCCGGGCAGACCCTCCCCTGCGGCGGCACGCCCGGCGACAGCGCACACGTCCACCTCTCGATCCTCAACGAGGCCGTCGATGTGCCCAGTGGCAAGCGCAAGTACATCCCGGTGAGCGGCATCCAGTTCGACCGGTTCGAGCTCTACGACACGAGCGGCTCCTACAACGGCGTGTGGCGCGACATGTCCGGCGCAAGGGTGCTGACGTCCAAGCGGGTGACCTGCTGCCTGACCGCGTCGACGCGGGTCGGCCCGACCAGTCCCTCCGCGGTGCTTCCCGACGTCGACGGAAACGGTGTGGACGACCGCGCCGAGGTCAACGCCTGGGACACGGATGTCAACGGCGACGGTCGTCCCGACATCGTCGCGTTCGGCGCCGAGGGGGTGATGGTGAGCCGCAGCATCAGCACGCGGTTCACGACCCCCGCGCGGGCGCTGTCGAGTTTCGGCGCGGCTAGCGGGTGGAGCACGTCGCGACATCTGCGGATGGTCACCGACGCCACCGGCGACGGGATCCCCGACATCGTCGGCTTCTCGGACACCGGCGTCTTCGTGGCGAAGGGCTCCGGATCGGGCGGGTTCGGCGCGGCGCGGCGGTGGTCGGCGCAGTTCGGCGCGGATTCCGGGTGGTCGCTGTCGCGACACGTGCGCACGCTGGCGGACGTGAACGGCGACGGGCGTCCCGACATCGTCGCGTTCGGCAGCCCCGGAGTGTCGGTGGCGCTCAACACCGGCAGCGGTTTCCGCGCGTCCAGCCTGTGGCTCGGCGAGATGGGCGCGTCCTCCTCGGCGGGCGCCTGGAACACGACCCAGCACGCCCGCTTCGTGACCGATGTGAACGGAGACGGGCGTGCCGACCTCGTCGCGATGGGATCCTCGGGGGTCCGCGTGGCCCTCAGCACGGGGTCGGGCTTCGCGCCGTCGAGCCGCTGGACCGGCGCGTTCGGGCTCGACCGCGGCTGGCGCCAGAACGCCACACCCAGGCAGCTGACGGACATGAACAACGACCGCCGCCCCGATATCGTCGGCTTCGGCCCGAACGGCGTGTACGTCGCACTGAACACCGGCTCGTCGTTCGCGACCGCCCGGCGCTGGTCGCCGAGCTTCGGATACGACTCGGGGTCGGGCTGGCGGACCACACGGGACTCGCGCGTCATCGCCGATGTGACCGGCGACGGCCGACCCGACATCGTCGGGATGCGCACCGGCGGCACCTGGGTGGCGCGCAACACCGGTTCGGCGTTCGCCTCGGCCACCCGGTGGACCACCGACTACGGGTCGACCGAGTGGAAGCTCGGGGTGATGCCCCGTGCCGTGGTCGACGTCAACGGCGACGGCCGTGCGGATGTCGTGGGGTTCGCGCGACACGGCGTGCACGTGGCCCTCAGCAGCGGAAGCCGGTTCGGTGCCGCGGCGCACTGGAGCCCCGAATACGGCTGGGGGCAGTCCACCGGCAACTGGCACGTGCGCACGAAGCCGCGCGGCCTCAGCGCGGGGTGAGACCGGGCCGGATCAGACGAGCGCGCCGCGGGTGAGCCAGCGGTCGAGCGCGTCGTAGGCCCGGGCCCGCGGCTCGGGGGACGACAGGAACACGTCGTGGATGGCGCCCGGGAGGCGCGCCACGGTGACGCGCTGACCGATCCGCATGGCGGCGCGGGCGATCTCGTCGACGTCGAGCACCGAGTCGGTGCCGGTCATGGCCTCCGCCCACTGCACCGGGGAGGTCCACCCGCCCGAGAGCAGGACGAACGCGGGGCAGCCGACGTCGATACCCGCCGCGACGGTGGCGTGGCCGGCGATGATCGCCGCCAGCCAGCCCGGATGCGTGGGGAAGCCGCGCTCCGGGCGCCACGCCTCGTGTCCGGTCGGCAGGGATCCGAGCTCTCGCTGCGCGCGCGTGTAGAAGCCGAGGTCCACCTCGGGATGCCGCCCCAGCGGATCGACCCGTGCCGCGGCGCGCACGAGGGGGGCGATGGCCTGGCGTCCGAAGGAGCCGAGCTGCAGCTCCAGCCACGGGCTGTTCAGGACGAGAGCCGACGCGGCCCGCGGATGCCGCGCCGCCCACAGCGTGAGGGTGAGCCCGCCGGTCGAATGCCCGAGGAGCACGAGGCGACGGGTGCGGGGACCGCGGATCGCGTCGATCGCCGCGCCGATGTCGTCGTCGTAGTCTGCGAGGGAGGCGATGTAGCCCGGGGTCTGTCCGGGGCGCAGGCTGCGCCCGTATTTGCGCAGGTCGAGGGCGTAGAACCGGGCGCCGCGGTGGTTCCAGAACCGGGCGAGGTCGGTCTGGAAGAAGTAGTCCGACCAGCCGTGGACGTAGAGCACGTCGACGTCGCGGAGCGGGCCGGTCAGCGCCTGCCAGGCGGACGGCAGACTCCGGACGAGGGTCGCGACGATGTCGCCCTCCGCATCGGACCCGAGCGGCAGGGTGCGCTGCTGGAACGGCTCCCCCAGGACATCGGGGACCCACTCGTCAGCCATGCCGCCAGCCTAGCCGCGGGGGCGTCGTCCGCGCGGGGAACGGGCGGCGCGACGGCGCGCGATCACTCGCCGCGCGAGACCCGCACCATCTCCTCGCGGTCGACCACCTTGATGCGCGCGCGCTGCTGCGGCGCGCCGAGGGCGACCTCGTGCTCGTCGAGGCGGTGCCATCCGTCGAGGTCGGTCCAGCGCACGCCGCGCTCGGCGAGCAGCGCCGGGATCGCGCCGTCGGACGGGTCCTCCGGGTTCCACCACGATCCCTGATCGTTGATCAGGTGCCGGATGGTCTCCATGGCATCCGACTTGGTGTGGCCGATGAGGCCGACCGGACCGCGCTTGATCCATCCCGTCGCGTACACGCCGGGGACGCGCTCGTTCGAGTCCTTGCGGAGCACCTGGCCCTCGTGGTTGGGGATGACCCCGTGACGCTTGTCGAACGGCACCCCCGCCAGCGGCGAGCCGAAGTAGCCCACGGCGCGGTACACCTGCTGGACCGGGATCTCGCGGATCTCCCCCGTGCCCACGACGCCGCCCTGTCCATCGGGGCGGGTGCGCTCGTAGACGATGGCCGCCGCCCGGCCCGCATCGTCGGTCCTGATCTCGATCGGCTTGGCGTAGAAGTGGAGGTGCAGGCGACGGCTCGCCTCGCCGCCGGCGTTGTTCGCGCTCGGGCGCTGACGCCACGACTGCAGCACGCGGTCGATGACCATGACCTGCTTGTTGCTGGCGATCGCGGCGCGGCTCGCGTCGTCGTAGTCGAAGTCCTCGTCGTAGACGACCATGTCGACATCGCGCAGTTCGCCGAGCTCGCGCAGCTCGAGCGGCGTGAACTTGACCTGCGCCGGCCCGCGCCGGCCGAAGACGTGCACGTCGGTCACCTGCGACGCCTCGAGGCCGCGCTGCACGTTCTCGGGGATCTCGGTGACGAGGAGGTCCTCGGCGTGCTTGGCGAGCACCCGGGCCACGTCGAGGGCGACGTTGCCGTTGCCGAGCACCGCCACCGACGCGGCATCCAGCGGCCACTCGCGCGGGAAGTCCGGGTGACCGTCGTACCAGCTGACGAAGTCCGCGGCGCCGTACGATCCGGCGGCGTCGATGCCGGGGATGTCGAGCGCGGCGTCCTTGATGGCGCCCGTCGCGAAGATGACCGCGTGGTAGTGCCTCTGGAGGTCTTCGAGGACGAGGTCCTCGCCGAAGCGCACGTTGCCGAAGATCCGGATGTCGCCGCGGTCCAGCACATCCCGCAGGGCGGTGATGATGCCCTTGATGCGCGGATGATCGGGGGCCACGCCGTAGCGGACGAGACCGTACGGCGCCGGCAGCTGGTCGAACAGGTCGATCGAGACGTCGAACTTGCGCTCGGCCTTCAGCAGGATGTCCGCGGCGTAGATGCCCGCGGGTCCCGCGCCGACGATGGCCAGCCTGAGCTTGGTCATGGTGTTCCTTTCCGGAGGATCCGGTCGTTGAGCGTGTCGGAGGTCTCCGCGTCCCGGCGGGTTCGTGCGGATCCCGGGCGGGTGCCGGCGTGTCGGCGGACCGTCAGTGGGAGCGGTCCACCATCACCCGGGCGAAGCGCGTGAGCGCCTCGCGGACGGGACCAGGCGGAAGCGGTTCGATGGCGGCGACGGCCCGTCGCGACCAGTCGGCCGCCAGCTGCCGGGTGGCCTCGGTGGCCGGATGCTCTCGCAGCCTGGCCAGGTCCTCGTCGAGGAGGGCGGCGTCGGCGCCGTCGGCGATGCGGGCCACACCGTCGTCGATCGCCGCCTTCAAGGCCTTCGACGCCGGATCGGAGCCGCGGCCGAGCAGCAGGTAGGGCATGGTCGGCACCCCGGCACGCAGGTCGGTGCCGGGCACCTTGCCGGTCTCGTCCGGGTCGGCCGAGAGATCGATGACGTCATCCAGGAGCTGGAACGCGATGCCGACGCGCTCGCCGAACTCGAGCACCGGGGTCGCGTACTCCGACGGCGCGTCGGAGAAGAGCACGCCCGACTGGCCGGCGGCGGCGATGAGCGAGCCCGTCTTGTCCGCCAGCACCTGGAGGTAGAACTCGACGGGATCGTCGCCCGCCTGCGCACCGACCGTCTCGTGCATCTGGCCCAGCACGAGGCGCTCGAACGTGTCGGCCTGCAGTCGGATGGCGCGCTCGCCGATCTGCGCCATCAGCTGGCTCGCGCGCGAGAAGAGGAGGTCGCCGGTGAGGATCGCGATGTTGTTGCCCCACACGGCGTGCGCGCTGGGCACACCGCGACGTACGTCCGCGCCGTCCATCACGTCGTCGTGGTAGAGCGAGCCGAGGTGGGTCATCTCCAGCGCGGTGGCACCGGCGATCACGTCGTCGGTGGCGCCCTCGCCGAGCTGAGCCGTGAGCATCGACAGCATCGGTCGCAGGCGCTTGCCGCCCGCCTCGTAGAGGTAACGGCTGGTGACATCGGCCAGGGCGTCGCCGACTTGGAGCTCTGCGGCCAGCTTCTCCTCGACCCGCGCGAGCCCGTCTTCGACGGCCGCGGCGAGGCGGCGCATCTTGGGTCCCGCGAAGATGCGCTCGGTCATGCCGAGGTGGCTCGTCAGCTGCGAGCCGGGCGCGGTGGGGCTCGGGGTCACCCTCCCAGCCTACCGGGGACGGGTCGGGGCCGGTTCCGCCGCCAGCCGTGAGACGGCTGGGGCTTCCGGGGTCAGTCGCGGGGCTTGCGGGCGCGGTGGAGGGCGACGATGCCGAAGGACAGGTTGCGGTAGGCGACGTCTTCCCATCCGGCCTCTCGGATCCACCCGGCGAGCGTGGGCTGGTCGGGCCAGTCCTTGATCGACTCGTTCAGGTAGTCGTACGCCGCGGCGTTCGAGCTCACCGCGCGCGCCACCGTCGGCAGCACGCGGTCGTTGTAGAAGCGGTAGAGCGATCCGAACACCGGGGAGGGCGGCTGGGAGAACTCGCAGATGACGAGGCGTCCGCCGGGCGCGGTCACGCGGAGGAGCTCGGCCAGTGCCGTGCGCGGCTCGTTGACGTTGCGCAGGCCGAAGGAGATGGTCACCGTGTCGAACTCGCCGTCCGCGAAGGGAAGCGCGGTGGCGTCGGCCTCGACGAACGAGAGGTTCGGGATGCCGCCGTGGCGTCGACGGCCCTCGGCGAGCATGCCGGGCGAGAAGTCGGCGGCGACGACCTCGGCTCCGCTGCGGGCGAGCGCAACCGAACTGGCGCCGGTGCCGGCGGCGAGGTCGAGGATGCGCTGACCGGCCTTCGGGGCGATCGCCCGCGTGGTGGCCACGCGCCACAGCCGGTCGTTGCCGAGGCTCAGGATCGTGTTGCTGCGGTCGTACGCCGGGGCGACCTCGTCGAACATCCCGCTCACGCGAGCGGGATCCTTGCCCAGGTCGGCGCGGTGGGGCTGGTCGGTCACCGTTCGATCCTACGTCGCGGCGGTCGCGCGCCGTCCGCCCCACCCCCGGTCCCCGAGCCTGTCGAGGGGTCGCCCCCGGCCGTCACCCGGTCCCCGAGCCTGTCGAGGGGTCGCCCCCGCCCCCGCCCGTCACCCGGTCCCCGAGCCTGTCGAGGGGTCGCACGCGCCCCGCCCCCGCCCGTCACCCGGTCCCCGAGCCTGTCGAGGGGTCGCACCCTGGCAACGAGCTGTCGGGGGCTCCTCCCCAACCGGCGACGATAGCGAGTTGTCCACAGGAATTGCCGCTGACCGGGTCTTTGCGAGAGCCCGATGTCGGAACCCTCGACGACAATAGGGGGCATGACGAACACCGCGACGATCGCCCCTGGCGAGGTGACGTCCGCCGTGGATGCGGTGCTGGATGAGCTCGTCGAGATCCGGCGCGGGATGGCGGCGTTGCAGGCTCGCGAGGCGGCAGTGCTGGCGTGGGCTGTCGAGGTCGTGCGGGCGCAGGAGCAGGTGCCGGGGCCGTCGGAGGTGCGCGACATCCCGCTGAGGTCGATGGCCGCACAGATCGGGGCCGTGCTGCGCGTGTCGGACCGCACCGTGCAGCGACACCTGTCGGACGCGGTGGTGCTGACGGAACGGTTCCCCGCGACATGGGCCGCGCTCGCCGCCGGGGAGGTCTCCCGCGCGCACGTGCGAGTGATCGTCGAGGCGGGGCTGCCGATCGATGACGACGTTGCTCGGGCCGCGTACGAGGCGGCGGTGCTGGAGGTGGCGCGCCGGGAGACGCCGGGGCGGCTGAAGCCCGCCGCCCGGATGCTGGCGGCGCGGCTGCATCCCGTGCCGCCCGCAGAGCGGCACGCTGCCGCTGCCCGGGCCCGGTGCGTGTGGGTGCGCGACCTCGACGACGGCATGGCCGAACTCATCGCGACACTGCCCGCGCACCTCGCCTACGGGATCCGCGACAGGGTCGATCAGTACGCGCGGCGCGTGATCGATGTGCGTGGTGACGGTGGCGATGAGGTGGCTGTCGAGCAGACGTTCCTCGATGAGCCCGCGATGCCGGACACCCGGGGGATCGACGAGGTCCGCGCGGATGTGTTCGCCGACCTGCTGCTGACCGGTCACGCGACCCCCGAGATCTCCAACGACTCCCCGCCCGAAGCGGAGGCGATCGTCGCGCACGTGCAGATCACCGTCCCCGTGCTGACCGCGCTGGGGAACGACACCGCGCCCGCGGAGCTGACCGGGCACGCGCCGATCGACACTGCGACCGCCCTCCGGCTCGCGGGCACCGCCTCCGGGTGGGACCGGGTGCTGACTCACCCGGTCACCGGAACGGTGCTGGCGGTGGACCGGTACCGGCCGTCGGATCAGCTGAAGCGGACCCTGCGGGTGCGGGACGAGCACTGCCGGTTCCCCGGGTGCCGGATCCCGGTGAGGCGGTGCGACATCGACCACACCACCGCCAGAGAACACGACGGACCCACCGTGGTCACCAACCTCGCGCACCTGTGCCGACGGCACCACACCCTCAAACACCACTCCGCGTGGCGGGTCAGACAGACCCCCGACGGGGTCCTCCACTGGACCAGCCCCACCGGACGGACCTACCCCGACCGCCCCGCACGGACCCTCGTCTTCCTCCCCGACGCGGACACGGACACGGACACGGACACGGACGACCATGGCGCCACTGTCGGCGCACCGTTCTGATCCCGAGACGCGCGACGTCGCCGGCGGCCTGCACGTCCGGGGTCGGCGGCGACCGGATTAGGCTGGCCATGTGAGTTCCGCGCCCGACGACAGCCCCCGGCTGCGGTCGGTGACCCGCGAGATCGACGCGATCGACGACGTGCTGGAGCTCGCGGACGCCCGAGACCCGATCGTCTGGTCGCGCCGGGGCGACATCCTCGTCGGGACGGGGGGCGCCGCCGCCACGTTCCGCGGATCGAGCACTCCGGACGAGGTCGCGAGATGGTGGCAGCGGATCGCGGACACGGCCGAGATCGACGACCCCGTGAAGGTGCCGGGTACGGGACTGGTCGCGTTCGGCGCCTTGCCGTTCGACCCACGCTCCGCAGCCGACGCGGTCCTCACCGTCCCCCGGCTCATCGTCGGCCGGCGGGGCGGTCGCGCGTGGCTCACGCGCATCACGCCCGCCGACACCGACGACGGCCCGGCCGACTCGGCGACATCGCAGCCGACTCCGCACCCGTACGGACCGCACTGGTCCGCGACGCTGGGCCCTGGCGCGCTGACTCCCGACGGCTACCAGGACGCTGTCCGGGCGGGCCTCGACGCGATCGCCTCCGGCGGCGTCGCCAAAGTGGTGCTCGCCCGCGACCTCGCCGGCACGGTCCCCGCCGGGGCGGACCTCCGCCGCCTCGTGCGAGCGCTCGCCTCCTCGTACCCCGACACCTGGACGTACGCGATCGACGGCCTCATCGGCGCGAGCCCCGAGACCCTCGTCACCGTCGCCGGCGGCACGGTGACGGCCCGGGTGCTGGCCGGAACGGCCGCGCGCGGAGCCGATGCCGATGCGGACACCGCCGCATCGGTCGCGCTGGCGACCAGCACGAAAGACCTCGACGAACACCAGTTCGCCGTACAGAGCGTGCTGCGCGCCCTCCGGCCGTACACCGCCGCGCTCGTGTCCGAGGAGCAGCCCTTCATGCTGAAGCTGCCCAACGTCTGGCACCTCGCGACCGACGTGGAAGGCACGCTCGCCGGTCGCGCCTCGGCGCTCGATCTGGTTTCCGCCCTGCATCCGACCGCCGCCGTGGCGGGCACCCCGACCTCCGCGGCCATCGAGATCATCGCGCGACTCGAGCCCTTCGACCGAGGGCGCTATGCCGGGCCCGTCGGATGGATCGACGCCGATGGAGATGGCGAGTGGGCGATCGCGCTGCGGTGCGCCCAGTTCCACCTCGCCGCGGACGCCCCTTCGACGATCCCGCTCACCGCATATGCCGGCGCCGGCATCGTGGCGGGCAGCGACCCCGAGGCGGAGATGCTCGAGACGCGCGTGAAGTTCCGCCCCATCATCGACGCCCTCGCCTGAACCCCCTGCCGCCCGTGGATCCCCGGGCGTAGACTCCGCGCCATGTCGTTTCCGGGCGCTGCCGCCTACGACGAGTACATGGGGCGCTTCTCGGCGCCTCTCGCCGTCGCGTTCGCCGACTGGGTCGCGCTGGATCCATGGGCCCGCGTGCTCGACGTCGGAAGCGGTCCCGGCGCCCTGGCAGCGGTCATGGCCGCACGGAACTCCCCACGTCGCGTCACGGCGATCGATCCGTCCGCCGAGTTCATCGACGCCCTCCGCGAGCGGCTGCCCCAGGTCACGGCGGTGGTGGGAACGGCCGAGGACCTCCCGTTCGCCGTCAACTCCTTCGATGCGGCACTGAGCGAGCTCGCCGTCCACTTCCTGACCGACGCCCCGGCCGGAATCGGGGAGATGGTGCGCGTCACGCGACCCGGCGGCACCGTCGCGGCGTGCGTCTGGGACTTCGAGAACGACCGCGCACCGCACTCGGTGTTCCTCCGTGCGGCGCGGGAGGTCTCCGGTGCTCCCGCCCGGGACCGACGGCCGGGAACCCGGCGCGGGCATCTCAAGCTGCTGCTGACCGACGCGGGCTGCCGGGACGTGGTCGGCGGCGAGCTGTCGGCATCGGCGGCCTACGACTCGTTCGACCAGTGGTGGGACCTCCATCTCCTCGGCGTCGGTTCGGCCGCCGGTGCTCTCGACGGCGTGGACGCGCCCGCGGTCGACGAGGTCCGCCGGCGCTGTCGCGCATCGCTCGGCGACGGACCGTTCCGCGTCGACGCCGTCGCGTGGGCGGCCCGCGGCACGGTGTGAGCGCACCGCGCCGGCACCGCGCCGGCGACGTGATCAGGTGGCGGCCAGGCGCGCCTTCTCGGCCTCGACATCGAAGGTCGCCGCCGGCCACTGCGGATCGATGTCCTCCAGCGCGTCCAGCACGAGAGCCTGCACCGCCAGACGCGCGTACCACTTCGCATTCGCGGGCACCACGTGCCAGGGCGCGGCGTCGGTGGACGTGCGGTCGAACACCCGCTGATAGGCGTCCATGTACGCCGGCCAGAGCTGACGCTCGTCGACGTCACCCGGGTTGTACTTCCAGTGCTTGTCGGCGCGGTCCAGCCGCTCCATGAGCCGCGCCTTCTGCTCCTCGGGCGAGATGTGCAGCATCACCTTCACGATGCGGACGCCGCCATCCGTCAGGCGCTTCTCGAAATCGACGATCGCCCCGTAGCGGCGCTCGATCTCGTCTTCGGGCGCCAGCTCCCGCACCCTCCCGATCAGCACATCCTCGTAATGGGAACGGTCGAACACGCCGATGTAGCCGGCCTTCGGGACCTCCCGCTCGATGCGCCACAGGAAGTCGTGGGCGAGCTCCTCCTCGGTGGGCTTCTTGAACGCCTTCAGATGGACGCCCTGCGGATCGGTCGCTCCGATCACGTGACGGACGATGCCGCCCTTGCCCGCCGAGTCCATCGCCTGCAGCACCAGCAGCACCGACGCGGGGCGAGGCGCCCCCTCGGCCTCCTCCGCCACCCGGCTCTGCGCGAACAGCCGTTCCTGCAGCTCGTCGAACTGCTCGGCGCCGGTCGCGAGATCGGTCTCGGCGTGCTTCTTCGCGCCCTCGTAGCCCGGAGTGGAGTCGGGGTCGACATCGGCCAGGCGGAATCCCTCGCCGACGCGCAGGAGCGTCCCCGGGTCGGCGGTCCAATGATGCTGGCTCTTCGCTGTCATGCACACATCATGTCGGACCGCGCCGCGGGCGTCACGGGCGGCGTCACCGGGCGGTGTCACCGGGCGGCGTCATCGGTTCAGGACGACCTCGATGATCTGGATGCCGGAGACGGCGCCCGTGAGCGCCTGATCGAGCGCCGTGCGCGTGTCCACCCGCTGGTGGTGCGCGCCGTAGGCCGCCGCGAGCTCGGCGAGTCGCACGTCCTGCGGGGTGTACAGCACGCGCGTCCGGGCCGACTCGCCCGCGACGGCAGCGACCTCGAGCCCGTCGAAGATCGTGCCGCCGCCGTCGTTGCCGACGATGACCTGCACCCTCGGCGCGGTCTCACCGACGGGCAGCAGGAGCGATCCGACGTCGTGGAGGAGGGCGAGATCGCCCACGACGACGCGGGTGACGCCCGGCCGGCCGCCGCTCTGGCTCGCCAGCGCCACACCGATGCCGGTGGCGACGGTGCCGTCGATGCCCGCCAGGCCGCGGTTGGCATGCACGGGGACCTTCTTGCCGGGCAGCACCTCGTCGGCGACCCGCACGAGGCGGGACGCGGCGAACAGCAGCCGGTCATGGGGCCAGCTCGCCCGCCATACCGCATCGACGAGGACGGCGCGATCGATCGGGGCGCGGATGGCGCCGAGCTCGGCGGCGATCGCCCCCAGGCGCTCCTGCGGCACAGCGGATGCCAGCCCCTCCGCGTCGGGTGCCGGCGGACTGAGGTCCACCGCGTGCGCCCGAGACGCCTGCAGCCACGCGCCCAGCCACGCGCGGTCGGGGTCGCCGACAGCGGCCACGACGGCATCGGCCGGAGTGGTGGCGCCGTTGAGGTTGAGCGGCTCGCCCGGCCCGCGCACCGCGAACACCTCGACCTCCGGACGCGAGAGCAGGGCGACGACCTCGCGGCTCAGCGTCGGGTGGCCGAACACGATCGCCCTCTCGACCCGCCCGCCGAGGTCGGGATCGGCCAGGAGGCGTCGGTAGCCGTGCACGAGGTGCCGCCCGAAGCGCGCCCCGCTCACGATCTCGGCCACCAGCGGCCAGCCGCCGCGATGGGCGAGCTCCTCCGCCGCGGGACCCGCGTCGGCGCCGGCGACGACCACCGTGCGCGGTCCCCGCTCGAGGACGAGCGGATCGGCGTCGGGGTCGGTCGGCAGATCGGCCTCGCCGATGCCCCCACCGCCCTGGTAGAGCGCGCCGGACGGGTCGGCGTCGACGGGCTCGACGTCGACGCGATCCTCGGCCGGCCTCATCGGCGCCCGCGTGTCCGTCGGCGCCCCGAGCCAGGGCGGCAGCGCCCCGGCGAGCGGCTCGCGGTACGGAAGATTCAGGTGCACGGGTCCGGCCTGGCGCGTGCCAGCGCCGAGAGCGGCGGCCACCGCTTCGTCGGCGACGCGACGCAGCATGACCGACTGCTCCCCCGACCCGTCGTCGTCGACGGCATCCGGCACCGGCAGATCCGCCTCGTACCGGGTGCTCAAGCTGTACATGCCCGGCTGGCGCGTCGTCTGGTTGGCACCGACGCCGCGCAGCTCCGGCGGGCGGTCGGCGGTCAGCAGCAGGAGGGGCACTCCGGCGTGATGGGCCTCGAGCGCGGCGGGCAGGAGGTTCGCGGTCGCGGTGCCCGACGTGCACACGACGACCGCCGGCATCCGCGTCTCGCGCCCGATGCCGAGCGCGGTGAAGCCTGCCACGCGCTCGTCGATGCGCACGTGCAGCCGGATCAGGCCGCGCTCCTCCAGCTCCGCGGCGACCAGCGCGAGCGCCTGCGAACGCGAGCCGGGGCTGAGGACGACGTGCCCGACGCCGAGCTCGACGAGGCGGCCGAGCAGGGCGGCCGCGGCGTCGGTCGCCGGAACGCGTCCGACGGTCGCATCCGCACCCATGTCAGCTGTGGGTGCCGCGGGGACCCGGCGTGCCGTCGACATCGCCGTCCGCGGCCGGTCCGGGGTGATCGGTCCCGTCCTCGTGGCCGACGTCGCCCGGCTCGTCGGCCTCGGAGTCCAGGGCGGCCAGCTCCTCCTCCAGGCGGCGGATCCGCTCGTCCTGATCGCTGATGGTGCCGATACGTCCCAGGAAGTCGGGGTCGTCATCGGGGGCGCGGAACATGATCGCGCTCGCACGACGCGCACGACCGATCGCGAACCAGAGGACTCCGCCCACGACGGGGAGGAGGACGACGATGAGCAGCCAGACCGGCTTGCTCACACCCCGGTGGCGCGTGGGCGGCTGGAGCGCGCAGTCGACGATGCTGTAGACCCAGAAAGTGATCGCCAACAGCGCCAGGATGAGGTACACGCGCGCCACGTCTCCATCCTAGGCTCCGTGGGGAGGCCGGGCCTCCGAAGACGCTGGGTGCTCGGCGTAAGCTGGGGGCATGCGTGCGCGGTCGGCTCTGGTGTATTCGGTGCTGCGGCTCGCGGCGTTCTTCGTCCCCTTCGGGATCATGATGCTGATCCCGGTGATGCGCGAGCTCTACTGGCTGTCGGCGATCTTCGCCGCCCTCATCGGGCTCAGCCTCTCGATGCTGTTCCTGCGCCGCCCCCTCGATGACCTGTCGGCCGACATCGCGGCGCGCCGCGCTTCTCGGCCGGAGGGGTCGCGGCGACGCGAGCCCACCGACGAGGACGTCGAGGACGCCGTCGGCGACGACGCCCCGCCGCGCTGACGTCGCCCGCGCCGGTCGTCAGGGTCTCAGCCGACGAAGGCCCAGAAGAGGAAGCCGGCGTAGGCGAGCGACGTCAGCGACGTGACGCTCAGCGCGACCACCAGCTCTCGCGGGTCGCGATAGGTCCACACGATGAGCACCGCCGCCAGCGCCGGCAGCAGCCCCAGCAGCGAGAGCCAGGCGATCGGGTAGACGAGCGCGAGCACCGCCGCGATCGCGAACGGCACCAGGATGAGCACCGTGAACAGGATCTGCGTGGCGCGCTTGCCAACCAGCACCGACAGCGTGCGCTTGCCCGCGACGCGATCCTGCTCGAGGTCGCGCAGGTTGTTGGCCAGCAGTACCGCGCACGCCAGCAGCCCTGCCGCGACGGCGCCGAACCACGCCTCAACCGGCACGACTCCCGCCTGCACGAATGTCGTGCCGAGCGTGGCCACGAGCCCGAAGAAGACGAAGACGAACAGCTCGCCGAGGCCGTAATAGCCGTACGGACGCTTTCCGCCGGTGTAGAACCAGGCCGCGACGATGCACACCGCTCCCACGATCAGCAGCCACCAGTGACCGGTGCGCACCACGATCGCGATGCCCGCCGCGGCCGCGATCCCGAAGAAGGCGAGGGCGACCGTCAGCACCGCGCGCGGACTCGCCTTGCGCGACGCCGTCAACCGCGCCGGGCCGACACGGTGGTCGTCGGTGCCGCGGATCCCGTCGCTGTAGTCGTTCGCGAAGTTGACGCCGATCTGCAGGGCGAGGGCGACGACCAGGCACGCGAGCGCGATGACCCAGTGGAAGCGGTTGTCGATGATGCGCGCCGCGCCCGTGCCGATGACGACCGGGGCGATGGCAAGCGGAAGCGTCCGCAGGCGTGCCGCGGCGATCCAGTCGCCCAGCGTCGCCGGCGTGACGTGGCGCGGGTCGCCGGAGACCTGCGCCTTCTGCGGATTTCCGCGCGGACGCTGCTTCTTCGCGCCGCCGGACTTCTTCTTACGGGTGCTCGCTGCCACGATCGATCATCCTATTGCGCCGCGGTATGCGCGTCCGCTCAGACGCCGGCACGCGCAGCCGCCGCCCGGAGCACGGCGCGGTCGGGCTTGCCGGAGGGCAACTGCGGGATCTCGGGCACCGGGAGGATCGCGCGGGGTCGGGCGGCGACGCCGAGTGCCTCGCCCACGGCGGCGCGTGCCGCCCGCAGCAGCGCCGCGACGTCCGCTCCGGCGAGGTCCGCCTGCGGCGCGGCGACCACCGAGGCCTCGCCCCACCGCTCATCCGCCACCGGGACCACGACGGCGTCGCGGAGACCCGGAAGCGAGCGCACCAGCCGCTCGACGCGATCCAGCGACACGTTGACGCCTCCCGAGACGATCACGTTGTCGCGGCGGCCCGTGACCCGCAGCACGCCGTCGAAGGTGCCGAGGTCGCCCGTCCGGTACCAGCGCCGGCCGGCGGCATCCCGCACGAAGGCCGCCGCCGTCCGCTCCGGCTCGCCGAGATATCCCTCGGCGAGCACCGGGCCCGCGATCTGCACCTCGCCCGCCTCGATGCGCACGTCGACATCGCTCAGGGGCACACCGTCGTACACGCAGCCGCCGCTCGTCTCGCTCGCCCCGTAGGTGCGGACGACCCGCACGCCGGCTGCCCGGGCGCGCTCGGCCAGGGGCGCCGCCAAGGCCTGACCGCCCACCAGGACCGCCTCGAAGCGCTGCAGTCCGGTGCGGAGCCCACCGTCCTCCGCGTCGAGCAGCGTCTGCAGCTGCGCCGGCACGAGCGAGGTGTACATCGGCACGGCGACGCCGCCGTCGCTGGAGGCCATCGCCCCCGCGGCGGCGGCGAAGGCCGGTGCCGAGAACGACCCGGCCAGGATCGCGGGCTCCCGGCCGGACACCAGCGCACGCACGAGCACCTGCACGCCCGCGATGTACCCCGCCGGAAGCGCCAGGAGCCATGCACCCGAGCCGATCCGGTCAGCCGTCGCCATCGCGCTGGAGGTGAGAGCCGACCGGCTGAGCACGACCGACTTGGGATAGCCGGTCGACCCCGACGTCGTGACGATGACCGCGGTGCCGGCGGGGACCTCGCCGGCGGAGACACCGCCGCCCAGGGCGATCGCCGGACCGGCCCCGAGGACCGCCCCGCGGAGCGCGCGGAGCACCGCGCGAGCGTCCGCACCCTCGACCGGCTCCGCTCTCATGGCCGCCGCCGCATCGTCCCGGCCTGTGTCATCGTCCCGGCCTGTGCCATCGTCCCGGCCTGTGCCATCGTCCCGGCCTGTGCCATCGTCCCGGCCTGTGCCATCGTCCCGGCCTGTGTCATCGTCCGGGCCTGTGTCAGTAGTGGTAGGGGAACGCGGACCAGTCCGGGTCGCGCTTCTCGAGGAACGAGTCGCGCCCCTCCACGGCCTCGTCGGTCCCGTAGGCCAGGCGCGTCGCCTCGCCGGCGAACACCTGCTGTCCCACGAGCCCGTCGTCGACCGCGTTGAAGGCGAACTTGAGCATGCGGATGGCGGTCGGCGACTTCGTGAGGATCGTCCGCGCCATCGCGAGCGCCTCCCGTTCGAGCTCCTGGTGCGGAACCACGCGGTTGACGGCGCCCATCTCGAAGGCGCGCTGGGCGGAGTACTCCTCGGCGAGGAAGAACACCTCGCGCGCGAACTTCTGGCCCACCTGGCGAACCATGTACGCCGAACC
>Ga0307406_10000102_pt1 | contig 49288 bp, 49 predicted proteins | sample 322Cmetagenome_3_FD_203706 | JGI IMG/M metagenome (GOLD analysis project Ga0307406, IMG submission 203706) | Maize rhizosphere microbial communities from greenhouse at UC Davis, California, United States - 322HYB-C-2 | ecosystem: Host-associated > Plants > Roots > Rhizosphere > Soil | place...
ATCGCTTGATGCCATTGAACGCATACTCGTGCCAATTCTTTCTGACCGAGTAGGTAAGACTACTGCCGATAAACTTCGCGATAGCCTTGAACTCATTCGTGAACATGCCAATACCGTCGAAACGCTCTATGAAGTACCACCACTTGCGCGCATTATTGCCGACTCACTTGAAGCCATGCTTGAAGACACTATTACAGTGCATCCGACTAAGCCCATTTCCGCCTGGAAAGCTTCGTGGCTTGAACGCGATGAGAGTAAGAACCTTGTATTTAAAGATCGAAAGCGCCTCGTAAAATTAAAGGCCCTGTCGTTCGTCTACTACGAATATCTTAACCGTATGGAAAAGCTTGGCCTTTTCGACTACGACGACATGATCATGCAAGTGGTGCATGCCATCGAAGTACAAAACGACCTTAAATATAATTTGCAGGAAAAATACCTTTACATTATGGTCGACGAGTTCCAGGACACCAACCTGGCGCAGCTCCGAATTCTGCATAACCTCACCGACAACCCGGTGAACGAAGGCACGCCGAACATTCTCGTTGTAGGCGACGACGACCAAGCGGTGTATGGGTTCCAGGGTGCCGATATTAGTAACATTTTGAACTTTTCTGAAAGCTATCCAGCAAGGCAACTGATTGTTCTGACCGATAACTACCGTTCTGGTGCTTCGATTCTTGAAACCTCCCGTACCGTTATTACCCAAGGGACCGACCGCCTTGAAGAACGCATTCCTGAACTTGATAAACAACTCACGCCTCAAAAGAAAGAGGCGGGGAGTGTAGAGCTTTGGAAAGCGCCAACCATAGATAGCGAACGCCACGAAATTGTACGCCGTATTCAGCAAGCAGTAAAACAAGGCGCCGATCCGTCATCTATTGCCGTCCTGGCACGCCGTCACGCTGATATTCAATCACTCCTTCCGTTCTTTAGAAGTGCAGGCATTGCGGTTCGCTACGAAAGGGAAGAGAGTATTCTTGATAGCCCACCCATTGTTGCACTTGAGCAAGTGTCCCGGGTTGTACTTGCACTTGCAGAAGGAGACCATGCAGCTGCTCAAGAACTGCTTCCTAAATTACTTTCGCACCCAACGTGGAAGCTCGATCCAAAAGCAATCTGGCGCCTCAGCCTCGATGCGTACACCAACCGCCAAAACTGGATGGAAGTCATGGCAACGACGCCGGAATTTACTGCTATTCACGAATGGCTCGTTGCCCGTGCCTACGAAGCCAGCCTTTCGCCACTAGAACCTATGATAGATGCCCTCATGGGCCGTTCAGCCGATGAAACCACCGAGAGCCCATATTACACGTACTTCTTCTCACAGGAAGCGTTAGCCGAGAATCCTGAGGTCTATCTTGAATACCTCGGGGCGCTCCGTGCCATTCGTGCCCGCCTTCGCGAATACCAACCTGGTACCGTCTTAACACTTAAGTCATTCATTGATTTTATTGAACTGCACCGCCGCCTTGATATTGGTATTACCGTTAATCGCTATTCACTCGCGAGCGACATTCCAGCTGTTCAGCTCCTCACGGCACACAAGTCAAAAGGCCTCGAATTCGATACCGTCTTTGTTTTTAACTCTGTCGACTCGGTGTGGGGGCAAAGTGCCCGTAGCGTCAGTCGTTCTATTACGTATCCTGAAAATCTGCCGCTCGCGCCAACTGGCAATACGGCCGATGAACGACTCCGTTTATTCTACGTTGCCATGACCCGTGCCAAGCAGCGCCTGGTTATTACCTATGCTGATACCAATGACGCCGACAAGCAAACCCTTCCGGCAGACTTCCTCGTACCGCTTGAAGTTCCGGTGCTTGAAACGAGCGCACCAACCATAGCTGAAAGTACCGAAACCGCGGAACTTGCCTGGTACCAAGCATTCGTGACACCAACCAAAGACCTAAAAAGTCTACTTGCTCCGCACATTGAGAAGTTTCGGCTAAGCGCTACATCACTAAACAACTTCCTCGATGTAGCAAGCGGCGGCCCGCAGTATTTCCTTCTGAATAACTTGCTCCATTTCCCAAAAACCAAACCTGCGCCAGCCGCCTACGGAACAGCTGTACACTGGGCAATGCAACAAGCCCACATACACCTTTCTGCAACCGGTGAACCGAAACCGCTTGAAGATTCGCTCCATGACTTTGAAGTTGCACTGACAAAAGAACGACTCGGTGCGACCGATTTCCAGCAGTTCTTGCAGCAGGGAAGTGAGCATATTCCAGTATTTATGAACTCGAATGTCCTGCCAATGACGCCATCACAAAAAGTTGAAGTGAGTTTCTCTCATCAAGACGTTCGAATTGGGGAGGCAAAGGTAACTGGTTCGCTCGACATGATGGAAATCAATACGCCAGAAAAATGTATTAAGGTAACCGACTACAAAACCGGTAAACCGTCGCTTGCCTGGGATAAGGGCGACGAGCACACCAAACTCAAGCTCCATAAATACCGCCAGCAACTTATTTTCTATAAAATTCTTGTTGAAAATTCAGCAGAATATAACCGCTATACCGTCACGCACGGTCAACTCGCATTTATTCAGCCGACGAAATCAGGGGAGAGTATTCTGCTATCCCTCGACCTATCAGACCAAGACATTGAACGCACCACGAAACTCATTGAAGCCGTCTGGAAACACGTCGTTAACCTTGATTTACCAGATGTATCGAAGTACTCTGCCGACCTTAAAGGCACCCTTGCCTTCGAGCAAGACCTCATTGACGGCACCCTATAAAAAGTGCTATAATAATAGTGTATAGATAGATTGAGCTGTGGCGTGCCGACAGCTTTTCTTTCGGGAAGAGCTTTTCGCACGCTACTACTCTCTAGTCTATTACGAACTTTGACAGAGATAGTGCACTAATGGTCCATTCCTCACGTTGCTCCCCAATAGTAACGAAGTACCCCACCGACCTCCCCAGTGGTGGCGAGGAACGAGGAATGGCACCAAGGCCGCCGGGGTCCTTGTCCCCCAGCTTGGGCCTCGGCGGCCCCTTCGACGTTTTCGCTCCTTCAGGGGGAGGCGCGAAAACAAATGGACGGCTTCTGAAATACCGTCCATCCGGATCGAGCCCCCGCTCGGTCCCAAGGGGAGTCCCCTCGTTCACGCGAATGGAGCACCATGCCTGCTCTAGCCGTAACGAGGGGGCTTCTCCCCACACTACCGAATGACCGTTTGCTATCACCCTAAGGAGGTGAGAACCATGCCCGGTTCGATCGGAACTTCGAAAGAAGGGACGAGGGAATGCGAAGGCTGCTGCCCCTACGTGGGAACCAGCGTCGCAAGCCACCAGAAGAAGACGTGCTCAACGTGCGCCCGTCCAGGCCAGCTCCTCGCGAGCGGCCACCTGTCCAGCTGCGCCACGCGCAACTGACAGAGCTACGGCTCATTGAGCGGACGCCCTCATTACGGCGACAAATCGGGAACCTGCACTATCTCTGTCCACTCAACCTCACCACAACCAAAAAACGATTGTGATAAGATTGAGTGCTTCCTAACATGAGACAATAGAATAATGAATACTTTTTGGAACGAACTACCAAAACCTTTCTTCATCCTGGCCCCTATGGAGGCCGTCACGGATGTTGTCTTTCGTCATGTCGTTGCAAAAGCCGGACGACCTGATATTTTCTTCACTGAGTTTACGAATACAGCAAGTTTTTGTAGCCCGAAAGGTATTCACAGCACCCGTGGTCGCTTAGCATTTACTGAAGACGAGCATCCAATGGTCGCGCAAATTTGGGGGTCAAAGCCCGAGAACTTCCGCGAAATGGCGATTGGCCTTAAAGACCTAGGCTTTAAAGGTATCGACATTAACATGGGCTGTCCTGATAAATCTGTTGTTAAGGGCGGGGCGGGGAGTGGCCTAATTCGTAACCCTGAGCTTGCTGCTGAAATTATTGCTGCTGCCAAAGAAGCAGGACTACCCGTAAGTGTAAAAACGCGTCTTGGTGACGTTAAGGTAGACGAATGGAAAGAGTGGCTGACGCACATTCTGAAGCAAGACGTCGTAAACCTTACTATCCACCTTCGTACCCGAAAAGAAATGAGCAAAGTGGATGCTCACTTCGAACTTATTCCCGAAATTAAAAAGCTGCGCGACGAAATTGCACCGCAGACGCTGCTTACTATTAACGGTGATATTCGCGACCGTGAACATGGCCTTGAGCTTGTTGAAACCTACGGCGTTGATGGCGTCATGATTGGCCGGGGTATTTTTGCGAACCCATATGCCTTTACTGCCGGATACAAGCCAACCCGCGAAGAGATTCTCGAACTCCTAAACTACCACCTTAATCTCTTCGACAAATATAACGAAGAGCTTGAACCACGTCCGTTCGATCCACTCAAACGTTTCTTTAAAATTTATGTCCGCGAGATTCCTGGTGCAGCTGAACTACGTGAAAAGCTGATGCACACCAAAAGCACAGATGAAGTACGTGAAATTCTAAAAACCATTTAAAAAGACCCTGTGATGGGTCTTTTTAAATGGTTTAGTGATGCCGTCTGCGGTGGTGCAGTTCGGCGACGCGGAGTCGCGCGGCAGAGCGGTCAATAAGCTGCGTTGCTTCTTCAAGTTCCACTTGGTTCTTGGCTTCACTTTTTAGCTTCTGAGCACGCTCAAGTGCAGACTTAGCTTCAGCTTCGGTAATTTCATCACCGCGGTCGGCTTCGTCTACAAGAATACGAATTGATTCAGGTGTAATTTCAATCACACCGCCACTAATTGCGAAGTAATCGAGCTCGTTGTCTTTATCGGTCTTTTCGTACCGAACAGCTAATGCACCAGGTGCAGCCAAAGTGACGAGTGGTTCGTGCCCAGGAAATACAGCAATCTCACCAGCGGTTGTTGGCGCCATAAGTTCGTAAATGTCGGTGTCGACACTTACGCCCTGTAGGGTGATGAGCTGCAGGTGCATAAACTACTTAGCTTCCTTTGCTGGCTTCTTGCTTTCGCTGGCTGCTTTTTCTGAAAGTGTACCCTTTACCATGTAGAACCAGTCTTCTGGCTTGTCATCGTACTTACCGGCGATAATGTCACCGAAGTCACGAACCGTATCTTCAAGCTTCACGTAAACACCAGCGTTACCGGTGTACTTTTCAGCCACGAAGAATGCCTGTGAAAGGTAGCGCTGTACACGACGTGCGCGGTTCACAGTTTGCTTCTGAGTATCGGACAGTTCTTCCATACCAAGGATTGCAATGATGTCTTGCAGTTCTTTGTACTCTTGAAGAAGACGTTGTACTTCACGAGCAACGCGGTAGTGTTCGTCACCAACAATTTCTGGGTCGAGGCTGGTTGAGGTTGAAGCAAGCACGTCAACGGCAGGGTAGATACCAATTTCAGTCAGCGCACGGCTCATCACGATGGTTGCATCGAGGTGGGCGAAGGTAGTTGCAGGTGCTGGGTCGGTAAAGTCGTCAGCTGGAACGTAGACGGCTTGTACAGAAGTAATTGAACCCTTCTTCGTTGAAGTAATGCGCTCCTGAAGAGCACCCATTTCTTCTTGAAGGTTTGGCTGGTATCCCACAGCAGACGGAAGACGGCCAAGGAGGGCTGAAACTTCAGCACCAGCTTGGGTGTAACGGAAGATGTTATCGACGAAAAGTAGCACGTCTTTACCGTCATCACGGAACGCCTCGGCCATTGTAAGACCAGAAAGTGCCACACGAAGACGCGCTCCTGGTGGTTCGTTCATTTGTCCGAAGACAAGCGAGGTCTTATCGAGCACGCCTGCTTCTTCCATTTCGTAGTAAAGGTCGTTACCCTCACGAGTACGCTCACCAACACCGGCGAAGACCGAGTTACCTGAGTGGAACTTCGCGATGTTGTTAATAAGCTCAGTAATAAGGACTGTCTTACCGACACCCGCACCGGCGAAGAGACCGGCCTTACCACCCTTAACGATAGGAGCGATGAGGTCGACAGACTTAATTCCTGTTTCAAGAATCTCGGTCTTGTTTGATTGCTCTTCAAGTGTTGGAGCAGGGCGGTGAATTGGCGAAACTGGGCCCTTTGGCGCTTCTTTGCCGTCAATTGGGTCACCGGTCACGTTGAACATACGTCCCTGAGTTGATTCACCAACTGGCACGCTAATTGGTGCGCCAGTGGCGGTAATTTCTTGACCACGCTTTAAGCCGTCGGTGCTTGAAAGCGCAATAGCGCGAACGGTTCGCTCGTCGAGGTGCTGTGCAACCTCAAGTGTAACAAGTCCGTTAAGGCCGGTTACAGTTAGCGCGTCGTTAATCGCAGGGATGTCTCCCTTAAATTCAGCGTCAACGACGACACCAACGATTTGTGCAATTGTTCCTGTTGTCTTACTCATGGTTACTCCTCGCCATATTCATCTTCATCACTATTATTTATGCTGTGCTTGATCTCTATACTTCCTTCATAGTCGGCCAGTTCTGCAATTTCTCTGTCGGTAAGATCAAGCATGTTCATTCCAACTTCGTCGAGCGCTTCCATCAGGAGGGCGATGGTTCCGAGTGCTCCTTGGTTGTAGCGAGCCGCATGGCTCTCGGCACTCATCTCCATGGACTCCACCAGGCTTTCGACTTTGTCGAGTGGTCCGTACTCGGTAAAGCCCCACTGCTGGCGAACACTCATACTATCAATCATTGAGCGCCTCCACACCACCACTAATTTCCGATAGCTCTTGGGTAATGGCACTTTGACGAGCCTTGTTCATTTCGAGCGTAAGGTCATCAATAAGGTCGCTTGCGTTGTCGGTAGCATTCTTCATGGCCATCATACGCATGCTGTATTCACTGGCGCGTGAATCGAGCAGCGCTTGGTAGAGCTGCGCGCCCACTAATCGGTAGGCAACGCCGTCGAGCACTTCTTCAGTACTTGGCTCGTAGGTTACGTCGGCGTGATCAGTGGTTGCCTCAACCGTAAAGTCAGAACCAGCTGGAAGGACGCGGCGAACCTTAGCTTGCTGCACCACGCTACTGACGTAGTCGGTGTAAATAAGATCGACTGCATCTACTTCACCAGCAACGAACAGGTTGCGTGCGGTATCAAGAATGGCATGCAGGGCAGAGCTGTCTGGCTTGTCGGGAAGGTCTTGGTACGAACCAAGCACCTGCGTATCTTTGAGTCGAGAAACAAACTGTGCAGCCTTACGGCCAATTGTAATGGTCGTATTCTTAATGTTCTTTTTGTCGTCAGCAATAAGTTCCTGGGCATATAAACGAGTCAGGTTACTGTTGAATGCTCCAGCCATACCGCGGTCAGATGCAATGACGATAAGGAGCCGTGTTTTGACTTCACGTTGGACGAATAGTGGGTGCGCCTTTACCGACGTATGGGTTGAAAGGTTCGCAAGCAGCCCGCGAGCCGCTTCAGTATAGGCGTCTGAAGCCTTGGTAGCTTCCTGTGCACGGCGCATTTTACTTGCCGCAACCAGTTGCATAGCCTTGGTAATTTGTTTAGTACTTTTAACGGTACGAATACGACCTTTAAGTGCTTGAGTGCTAGGCATTGAAACGCTCCTCTTGAATAAAGGCTGCAACCTTAAGTACATCGGCTGTGCTCATGTTGTAGATGGTTTCTGCAACGCTATCACGAAGGTGTTGGTCACCATACTCAGGATCAACGTCAGATTCAACGCGTTGGATAGAACGAGTGAGTTCTGGAACTGGAAGTTCAATAATAACACCACTCTTAAAAGCAGTCCCGCCAATAGCGCGAAGCTTTCCCGCAGGATGATCATCACGATGAGCGCGGAAGCGGTCAGCTGCCTCGATAATCGTTGGATGTCCTTCGTGTGAAGTCATTATTAGCCCTCAAACCCCTTCGCGGTAGCTGTGGCAACTTTTTCAATTGCCTTCAAAATTTCCTCGGTTGGCTTTGCACCCGTTTCAAGCAGTTCCATGTCCTTCTTGTGATCTGCCCAGATGCGTGAAAGAACAGCTGATTGCGCGTCCTTAATTTTTGCAACTGAAACAGTGTCAAAGTAGCCAGACGTTACTGAAACGATACTGACAACTTGCTGCCAAATGCTCATTGGTTGGTACTGGTGCTGCTTCAATAGTTCGGTCAGGCGCTGGCCACGTTCAATTTGGTGCTTCGTCGCGTCGTCGAGGTCGCTCCCGAATTGAGTGAAGCTTGCGAGCTCACGGAACTGTGAAAGACCAAGCTTCAAGTGGCTTGAAACAGATTTCACTGCACCAGTTTGCGCTGCACCACCAACACGAGACACTGAAAGTCCGGCTGAGATTGCCGGGCGAATACCTTGGTAGAAGAGGTCGGTTTCAAGGAAGATTTGTCCATCAGTAATAGAAATTACGTTGGTTGGAATATAGGCAGAAATGTCACCAGCCTGCGTTTCAATAATTGGAAGCGCAGTAAGTGAACCGGCACCAAGCGCGTCTGAAAGTTTCGCTGAACGTTCAAGTAGGCGAGAGTGAAGGTAGAAGACGTCACCTGGGTACGCTTCACGTCCTGGTGGGCGACGGAGAAGAAGTGACATTTGACGATACGCAACGGCGTGCTTTGTAAGGTCATCGTAAATCATCAGCGCGTGCTGTGAATTATCTCGGAAGTATTCACCAATTGCAGTCGCAGCGTACGGCGCTAGGTAGAGAAGGGACGCAGGGTCGGCTGGGCTGGTTGCAACAATAATTGTTTGCTCCATTACACCTTCTTGCTTGAGACGCTCAACAAGACGAGCAACCTTTGAACGCTTCTGACCAATTGCAACGTAGACGTTAATAACGCCGGTCTTTTGCTTTGCCTGGTTAATCATGGTGTCGATTGCAATAGCAGTCTTACCAGTTTGGCGGTCACCAATAATAAGCTCACGCTGGCCACGTCCAATAGGGAACATCGCATCGATCGCAATAATACCGGTCATAAGTGGTTCATGCACCGACTTACGAGCCATCACACCAGGAGCGTTTCGCTCAACAAGGCCTTGTTGCTTTGTTTTGAGCGCAGGTCCACCATCGAGTGGGTTACCAAGTGGGTCAACTACGCGTCCCAAGAGCTCAGGACCAACAGGAACACTGAGTACAGTTCCCTTAAGACGAACGGTTTGCCCCGCCTTAACTTCAGAGTCTTCACCGAGGAGTACGGCACCGATCTCATCTTCAAGGAGGTTCAATGCGAATGCTTCAACGACACCGTTACCGGTTTCGATTTGCAACACTTCGCTGTAGCCTGCGTTACGAAGCCCGTGAATCCAGGCGACACCGTCACCAACGCGCAGGACAACACCAACTTCATCAAGATCACCACTTGTTTCAAGGTTCTCAATGGCGCTGCGTAGTTCTTTTGATAGTTCTGTAATTGATAGTTCGCTCATAATGGTTCCTTTAGGCTTTCTTGTATCTGGTCTTTAGTATCGTGAGTTGGCGGGCGACGGTTGTGTCGAGTTCGTAGCCGGGTATTTCGAGTTTGATACCCCCGATGACGGACTCGTCAACGGCTCTATCGAGGCTGACTTTTTTCGCACCCGTTTTCTCTTTCGCAAAGGCCTCAATTGCCTTTAGGGTTGATGCGCTTAAATCGTGCGCGGAAGTAACCGTGCCGGCAATGTGCCCATGTTCAGCAAGATAAAATTGAATATCACGAACAATAAGGGTTAGCTCTTTTGTACGGCGCGTCCAAATAAGGTACGCAGCGAGCTGACGAGCAATCTCTTTTTGTGGCTTACCATTCACGAGGTGTGTTGCAACGTGAAGAGCAAGGCTACGTCGAGAAAGCTTACGCGCCATATACTACTTCGCCTCCTTGAGAACGTCAGCAATAAGTGCCTCGTCGGCTTTAGAATCAAGCTTCTTTCGAATGACTTTTTCAGTTGCAAAAGCAATCAGCTCTAAGGTTTGGTCGTGCAGTTCACGACGAGCTTTATCGATATCTTTTTCGATTTGCGCATGTGCATCGGCAACAATCTTTTCAGCCGTAGACTTCGCCTTGGCTTCACTGGTACTTACCATGTCACCAGCTTCAAGTTTTGCAGTTGCAACAATGTCAGCCGCTTCCTTACGAGCCTGAGCAAGCAGTTCGGCTGTTTCAGCTTCACTTTCAGCAGCAGACTCTTGGGCTTTCTTGGCAGCTTTAGCGGCTTCTTCAATATTCTTCTGACGCTCATCAACCGACTTCATAAGAAGTGGGTATACAAACTTCCCAAGCAACCATACCAAAATCAGGAAAGCGACGATCTGCAAAATAAGCAGACGCCAGTCAATACCAAGGGCGGTAAAAATGTCCTCTTGGGCTTCAGCAGTTTCGGCGAAGGTTGTTAGAAAATTCACGTATCAATACTCCTACAAGAACTTCGCAATAATTGCCACGATGATACCGATGATCGCGAGTGAGTCGGCGAACACAATTGCGGTAATCATGAGGGTACGAATATCACCAAGCTTCTCGGGGTTACGGCCAAATGCGTTAAGCGCACCAGCACCGATAAATCCGATACCAAGTGCAGCACCGAGTGCCGGTAGTCCATAGGTTAGTCCAAATGCTAATGCATCCATCTTTATATACTCCTTATTTATTACTTTCCATTATATCGTATCTCACCCCTTGGCCACAGCCTTCTTCTTATGAGTATCAGCAGGGGAGTGAGCGTCGGGTTCAGGGCCATGGTGTGCCACGGCGAGGGCGGTAAAGATCAGCGTGAGGACAAAGAAGACGTACGCCTGGATAAAGCCAATGAATAGCTCGAAGATCATGAAGAATGGCAGCACAACGGTCGCAAAGTAGCTGGTAAGTACGGCAATCACAATAAGCAGGACTTCACCGGCAAAAGCGTTACCAAACAAACGGAGTGCAAGGGCAGTACCACGAGAAATTTCACCAATGAGTTCGAGTACACCCTCAAACGCCCCAACAGGATCTTTAAAAGGGTTACGGAAATAGCGCTTGCTATTGCCGAGCACACCAAGGTACTTCACGGCATAAATTTGTACCGTCACAACAGTAATAAGTGCGAGACCGAGCGTAAAGTTAAGGTCCGCGGTGAGGCTACGAAGTACTGGAACATCGTTCCACTTAATTGAGTCGAGACCCGGAAGGACACTCACCCAGTAGTTAATAAGAACCACAAAAAAGATAGTGACCGCTAGGGGAGTAATGCGACGCGCAATGCGCTTATCGGGCACAACGTCGTTGATTTGCTTTAAAAGCCCTTCAAATACCCATTGTACAAGCCCTACGAAGCGGTTGTACTTACCGCGCTTGAGCTTGCTGGCAACATACCAAAGAATCGCAACCGTTACGAGAGTCCCGGCAATTCCCGTAAGTAGCGCGTTGGTGATAGGAAAATTACCAATATAAAACAACGGCTCTGACGAGATTGAAATGTGCAGTTCAGTTGCGGCGAGGAGCGAAACGCTCATTACTTCAGTGGTCTCCTGACATCACGTAGTTGTTTAATGATAAGTATGGCGCTGAGAATGGCCCCTGCAAGCAAACATACGATTGTTGCAATAGGCGCAATGCCAAACAATTGATCGAGACCGATCCCCAAGAAAGTCCCCACTAGAGGTGGAATAAACATCCTCCAGGTAGTATCAAGCGCAGTAATAAATATGAGCATTGGAGCTGATAGTGCTGACTGCTGCTTGGTCGTCCGGCCTGGTTTTGCTTTCGGTCGAGGCGACTCGGTCATATGGAGCTATCATAGCAGAAAAAGAGGAGGGGCACCAGCCCGAAGAAGGTGCAATAGGCTAGAAGTAGTAGGTGTTTGTTGATGCAGGACCTGCGAACACGAGCGGAGTTACGGCAGTAGGGGTAAGGGATGTCGTGGTGGTGTTATTACCGAGCGAACCCTGCGTGTTTGATCCCCAGCAGTATGCCAAATTATTAGATGCAATCCCACAAGAATGGGTGAACCCTCCCGCACCTTGAAGGAATGTGGCACCGGCAGGTACGGTACCTTGCGCCACGGCAACAGGAGCTGTACGGTTTGCCGTTGGGTCATCGCCCAAACCACCGCTTCCCCAACAGTACATAAGGTTATTCGATGCGATAACACAGGCGTGGTTATAGCCAACTATAAGCTGCTTTATTGTTGAGCCGACAGGTATTGCACCCTGCGAAACCGCTACTGGTGTATTGCGCTGGGTAGTAGTACCGTCACCAAGTTGACCCGTGTTGTTTCGTCCCCAACAATACACAAGGTTGTTGGAGGCGAGTGCACATCCAAAATACGTTCCTAAGCCAATCTGCTGAAAGGTTGAGCCTGCGGGAACAGCGCCCTGCGCAAGTGCAACTGGTGCATTTCGTGTAGTAGTACTGTTGTCTCCGACAGACCCGTAGAGGTTATAGCCCCAACAGTAAATGAGGTTATTCGATGCGATAACACAACTATTACTAAAGCCGGTGGCTACTTGGCGAAAGGTAGACCCAACCGGAACAGCACCTTGAGCGATTGCAACAGGGGTCAGTCGCTGAGTTGTACTCGCATCACCAAGAGTGCTGAGTACGTTATTTCCCCAACAATACACTAGGTTATTCGAAGCAAGTGCACAGGTATGGCTCTGGGAAGGCGCTATCTGACGAATACTCCAGCCAGCCGGCATTGCGCCTTGAGCAACAGCAACCGGTGTCGGCGCTGCTGTCGTCGTGTTGTCGCCAATTTGGCCAACATCATTCTTACCCCAACAGTATGCCTTATTATCTGCGGCTATAGCACAAGAAGTATATGGACTTATCGTTACCTGGCGAACGACTCCGCTTGATGGCAGTGCTCCATTTAGAACAGCCGTAGGGACAAGGCGGTTCGTAGTTGTATTGTCGCCAATTTGACCATCACTATTTGAGCCCCAGCAGTACACTTTCATTGATGCGACAGTGGCGCAGCTTGTGGAGCTACTCGACGATATCTGTTGCATATACATATAATTTACCTCAAGCGTCGTTGCAACGGCGACAGGCGTCGTGCGCTGCGTCGTGCTGTTATCACCAAGGCCACCGTTTGTGTTCTGCCCCCAGCAATACGCTTTACTATCCATAGCTATCGCACAGGTACTATAGCCACCGAGCGCCAACTGACGCACCATAAGGCCGGCCGGAAGAGCACCTTGAGCTACCGCAACAGGTAAGTTACGCTGCGTCGTGCTGTTATCACCAAGTTGGCCACTACCATTAGCACCCCAGCAGTAAACTTTGTTATCCATAGCAACTGCGCAGGTGTGCGTAAGCCCCCCAATAAGCTGTGTAACCGTAAAACTTGCCGGCATTGCACCCTGCACTACAGCAACGGGTGATGTTCGTTGGGTGGTGGTATTGTCACCAACCTGACCATTTGAATTGAGCCCCCAACAATACGGCTTTTCATTTGAAGCAATGACGCACCCGCCATATCCACCAATTGCCAACTGCACGTGCGTCATCGTCGTTGTCATGGCGCCGCGGTTAATAGCAACCGGAGTAAGCCGCTGTGTCGTGCTAGCATCACCAACCTGTCCGTTCGTGTTAAGACCCCAGCAGTAGGTTTTATTATCTGAAGCAAGCGCACAGGTGTGTGAAACTCCCACACCAATTTGTTTAATGGTCGCACCAACAGGAATCGCCCCTTGGGCAACAGCAACCGGTGTCGTACGCTGCGTCGTGCTACCATCACCCAGCTGTCCGTTGCCATTAAGTCCCCAGCAATATGCCTTGTTATCCGACGCAATCGCACAGGTATGGCTTACACCCACCGATATTTGACGAATACTCCAGCCAGCAGGCATTGCACCCTGCGAGGTTGCAACTGGTGTGTCGCTCCTTGTAGTTGTGCCGTTACCGTACATACCGTTACCGTTATTTCCCCAACAATATGATTTATTGTCTGATGCAATACCGCAGGAATATTCATTTCCCGAAGAAATTTGCCGCATTGACCAGCCACTCGGCATTGCACCTTGTAGTGTAGCGGTTGGGATTAAACGCTGCGTGTTTGTATTGTCACCAACCGCGCCCAGAGTATTCTTACCCCAACAATAAAGGCTTGAGTTCGTTGTAATGCCGCAAGTGTTACCGTTTCCTACCGCAAGCTGTGACCATAGCGCAGCCTCTGGAGCGGGTGATCCACCAGTTGTGACCGTTTTTTGCTGCAATGTCTGTTCATACGAACGCCATACCGTACCTGTGCTTGATCGTGTCTGCTCAACCTTACCGGAAACTTGTACCGAGCCTACATCACCTGCAACTGCGGGAGTAGAAACTGAAAAGGTCGAGCGAACATCACCCGATCGAAGCAGGTAACACCCTGGTGCCGTACACTGTGCAGCCAGTCCATTACAATCGCTACTTGGGCGAAGTGGGTTCGCCCACGTTGTCGTACCTGCAGCAATACAAGCTTTTGCCATCTCAAGACCGCTCTCGGCAGCATCACGTGCAAGCTGATTATAATATTGTGCTTGAAGAGCAGTACGCGTAGACGTTACCGCGGCAACCGAAGTAGCCAGGACCGCGAGCATTACTACCGAAGCAATAAGCACGGTCGGGAGAGCGAAGCCAAAGATGTTACTAGGTATCCGACGTATTTTCATTTCCACCGTTTCTCTAGTGACATTGTAGCACAAGCAGAATCGATATTGGCAGCAAATTTCAGTTACTGTATAATGTATAGTGAAATAAAGGTTAGGGACACACAAAAGGAATACATATGAGCGCAGACGCTACCGCAGCACCACAAGTTACTATTTACCGCACAAGCTGGTGCGCATTTTGCCATACTGAAATGCAGTGGCTCGACCGCCTCGGTGTTCCCTATGTTGCAAAAGACATCGAAGCTGATCAAGAAGCACATGATGAATTAATGGCGAAGATTAATGGCGACTTCCGCGGCGTACCTGTTACCGACGTAGCCGGCGACATTATTCTCGGCTTTGACCGTCCAAAACTTCAAGAAGCTATCAAGACCCACGGGCTTGAACCAACCGCAGCGTAGTATACTAGATATAAGGAGGCTGCAGCAGCTAACTTCGATCAAGAACACGATGTACCGAAAACTACCGATACTGCTCGGCCTACTCTCTCTTTTTTACCCGAAACAATTCCGAAACAAGAACGGCTTGCTCATCGTATAGATGGGCAGCTTATTGTTTGGGCTGAAATGGCGCAGACCCCTCGTCACCCGGCCCAGCAGCACACCCGTCTTGCCGATATGATTATCGACGACTGTACGCCAAAGCCAGATGACCCGGAGACCGTTGTATCAAAGCAACGGTTTGCTCAGCAGCAATCGCCAGCATTAGCGGGCTCTAATCTTCAAACCGAACGCCGCCGTAGCGCCGTGGCAAAAGTAGCCCAGGTTGATGAACTCGACCTCCTCGCTGTAGAGAACCCATTGTTTCGCTATTGGTTCGAGCTTGCTGAGTCGCACCAACAGAATTACCAAACGAGCCCTGGATACCCCTTGGCCTTGCATTATTTAAAGCGCGTCTTTATTGCCCGCGAGCAGCTACCAAGTGCTATGCATATGCCCAACATAGATGGCATTGATACGCATGAATTTAGCGTTGTCCTGCGAACGCTCATTGAAGAGTTGTAGCTACGCGGTTTTTTCAGCAGCTTCAAACTTCGTTGTAATGTCGAAGAGGTTTGCTGGAAGAAGGTCGGCGACGTCTTGATCGGTTGCTTCCACTGTTTCAGCAAGTGCACGTTGGCTCAAAATACGCTGGAGCACCGCAACTTCGTCTGGGCGAATTTCATCAGTGCGAATAAGCACGTCAACTGCACGAGCAATTTCACTAATGTAGCGCCGGCGGGCCATTTCCGATCGGTTTGTTGGTGATGCATCAACAATGTCAAAAAGTGGACTCGACTGATATTCAGCTTCATCCCGAAGTTCTTTAATGCGGTTTGCAAGCAGTTGGTTCGGAAGTCGCATCGACTTCTTACCCTTTAGCAGTGAAGCAAACTCTGTTTCACAGAACGTATTGACGTCTTTAAGGCTTAGTTCGGCGTCGCCATTATTATATGCCGTATAAGCGCCGTATAATTCACCAAGTTTAAGAACGGTAGAGAACGGAAGGAGGCGACCAACGAGGCCGTCATAAGCATACTGCTTTATATCTTCAGGAAGGCGCGCAAACTCGAGGCATTCTTTCACCTTGCTGCGGGAAAACCCGAAGTAGCCAGCAATTTTCGTGTTGCTCGGTACCGTGCCGTACTCATCAATGTGCCAGTCATAATACAGCTGAATAGAACGAGCGTCGTCTGCCGGGTTCGGCGCCACGTAGGTGTTCTCGCGTGACTGCAAACTATGCATCAATTTAAATGGTGCATCCATGTACTGCGACGAAGAAACGCGGGCTTGGTCGAGTGGAATGCCGCGGCTCGTCATAATAGAACGGAGGGTAATGGTACGGCGGTTTCCCATACCAAGAATTTCGAAGTGGCCTTCGTCATTTGGCGAAAGATCTTCAAGGGTAATGCGCTGCTCTTCCGGAATCTGGTAGTACGAGGCGTGGTCTTCGAGGTAACGAGTCGCCGATTCTGGAGTGGTGTGTACCGAAACAGACAGGGGGTGAATGAGGCGGACCGCCATGACGCCGTCGTCATCGACAATCATCGCATCGGCAAGGCTTTCGAGGTTACTAGAATCAAACTCGGTACGAATTTGCGGCAGAATGTTGAGCGCTCCAAGATTGGTCCAACCCATCTTCTCAGGACCCACGTCAACGAACCCTTCAGCAGAGGTATCAAGATCAAGGCCGATTAACGATTCGACATTACGAAGCGGCACGTCATAGGTACCTGCCGCTTTTTTTGGAGTAACTGTTTGTTCTACCTCACCATGAGCCCGTGTCATAATTAACCCATAATGGCACCATATGGCGTAGTAATCAAGCTAAACCGCCATATGTAGCGTATTCCACAATGCCTTATAATAGAAAGGTGAACAACAATCCTCGACCCACCACACCGAAACCTCGGGCTAAACCCGTTGCCCCTAAAGTTAAACCGACACTTATTATGATTCACGGATTTCGCGGCACCCACCACGGGTTGCTTTTAATTGCCAAAAAACTGACGGGGTATTCGATTGTCATTCCCGACCTCCCTGGCTTCGGTAGGGGAGCAAAGCTCAAAGACTATTCTCTTGATAGTTACGTTGAATGGCTCCACCGGTTCGTAAAAAACCACAGCCCTAATACAAAACCAATGCTCCTTGGACATTCTTTCGGGAGTATTATCTGTGCCGCCTACGCCGCCAAGTATCCCGAAACTATTCAACGACTCGTGCTTGTGAACCCAATTGGCGCTCCTGCGCTTGAAGGACCGAAGAAAACCATGACGAAGCTTGCCATTACCTATTACAAGATTGGTACAAAGCTTTCTGAAAAACATGCCTATACTTGGTTGAGCTGGAAACCCATTGTTCGAATCATGAGCGTGACAATGGCAAAGACCCGCGACAAAGGCCTTCGTACCTACATTCACCACCAGCACGACACCTACTTCAGCCGCTTTCACAGCGCACAGTCAGTACTTGAAGGCTTTACGACATCAGTAAGCCATAATGTCGGTGAATACGCCCGTAAAATACGCGTCCCAACCCTTCTTATTGCTGGGTCGCTTGATGATATTACACCACTGAGTGTTCAATACGGCCTTGTAAAGAAGTTTCCAAAGGCGAAGTTAAAAGTCATTAATGACGTGGGGCACTTAACCCACTACGAAACCCCTGAAAAAGTTGCCGAGTACGTTCAGGCGTTTACTAATCCGCTGTAAATCGCTTCGAAGCGGTTCAGCGTCGTTTGAAGATCGTGCGAACGAGCAATCACAAGACTCTCTTCGCTCATAGCTTGGCGAAGTGCTGGGTCTTCAAGAATCTTAAGGAGTCCCTTAGCAATTGCCTTGTCGTCGTCCTGTTCGGTAAGATAGCCGTTTCGTTCGTGCTGACAAAGCTCGCCAAGAGCACCGGCATCAACTGCAACAATTGGCTGGCCGCTCGCCATAGCCTCGAGCGTTGCAATACTTTGCAGCTCAGCAGGGGATGGCATACAGAAGACTGTTGGAATTTTGTGAAGTTCAGTCAAGTCTTCATCGCTCACGCGACCCGTTAGCGTAACATGCTTACTTAGCCCTGCTTCTTTTGCTAGGTTTTGTAGAAGAATTCGCTCGGTACCGTCACCTACAATCACAAGGTGCGCCTTTGGCAGTTCAGCGTGAATCCGAGCGAACGCCTTCATAAGAACAGGGAGGTGCTTCTCGGCATCAAGTCGTCCAATGTAGCCAACAATTGGTGCATTCTTTGGAATGCCAAACCGTTCATACACGTCGCTGGCTGCAGTGCCAGGTGAAAACCTTGCAAGGTCAATACCGTTGGAAACAGCTTCAATTGGAGTACTGATTTTCGCAACGTTAAACATATCAATCGCAGACTGCGTTGGCATCGTAATTAAGTCGGCTTTTGAGTGGAAGCGCGCGCCGTACGCCTTAAGGCTGTAGTTAATCGGTCGAGAAACCGGCGCCAAAAGACGAAGGTTATCCATGAGGTTTTCTGGCATAGCGTGGTTTGTGGTCACCACTGGAATTCCGTACTTATTACCAATTTTCATAGCAGCCTGCCCAATACCCATGAGCATCTGAATGTGAATGACATCTGGGTCGAAGTCATCAATAATTTTCTTCACTTCGCGTATTGGGTTAAGGGAGATGCGGAAATTTTGATAAAACGGAAACGGAACCGAAACAGTTCGTGCAATGACATGGTTTCCATCAACTTCTTTATATTTTTTACCGGTTTGGCTTGGGGCGATAACGAGTACCTCATGACCATGAGCGGCGAGGCCACGGGCAAGGTTACGACTGAAAGTAGCGACACCGTTGATAGTCGGGTAGTGCAAATCCGACGCAATTAAAATTTTCATAATTAGCTATATTATACCATGCGGCCCTAAATGGCCTCTAGAGGGCGTGAATCTGGTGGTGCAGCCCGGCGATACGCGTCTGCTACTGATGCATGCACATCGTTCGGTCGTCGGATGTAGTCGATAAGTGGTGCAAAGGCAGCCGACTCGGGGCTCGTCACAATCATTCGGTTATCAATGGTCTGTAAAAAGGAACCGCCATGCGCTATAACCGCTTTTGTCATAGCAACGTCTTCTTCGGGCCAGATGTGGTCAAGTGCGAGCACTGCTTGCAGCGCTTCGTTCGTTGCGAGTTTATACGCCTGGTTTGGTCCGTAATAAGCAGGTTCGGCGCCCGGCATCACGCGTGCAAGCGTGCCGTGCACTTGCCGATACACCGAACGAGCAGCGGCGGTTACGTGAGTACTTTTTGGATCTTCATCATTCTTTGTAAAAAGAACCGGAGCAGAAATAGCACGCGGGCGAGGGTCTTCTGGCTGCAGGGCACGCAGCATCACCGAACTCCAAAGTTTTGGAAAGACCGGCCTTGTGTCGGCATCAAGAAGAATGAATGGTTCAAGCGCCCTAGCTCCCATCTCCTTAAGACACAGTTGGATAGCCGGCATTTTTCCCTGACGTTCGGTCTCAATTACCTCAACCCCAAACGAATGTGCGAGGGCAGCCGTTCCGTCAGTTGAGCCGTTCACGACGACAATTGGTTCTACTTCGCTACTTGAAAGAGAGTTAAGCGTTGCTTCAATGCGACGCTCTTCGTTATAGGCTGGAATGATCACCGGTGTCTTCATGAAGTCTGTACGCCTTAATTATTTACTATATTATACTATAAAAGCTTGGAAATGTACAGAATTCTACCTTAGTTTGCTATACTGGCAGAGTGAAGATCTTCTTTGACGCGCGCTACACCCGCACCGACTACCACGACGGCATTAGCCGTTATTCAGCAGAGCTTGGAAATGCGCTCGGCAAGCTGACTGAAGTAACGTTTCTTATTTCCGAAGAAGGGCAGAAGAAGTGGTTTCCAACTGGCTCATCGTTTATTACCATTCACGCTCCAACGTCGCTTAAAGAACCGTGGACAGCACTTATTTTGAATACATTCAAACCAGATGTAGTGTACAGTCCAATGCAAACAATCGGGACAATGGGGCGGAAGTACAAAGCGGTCCTTACACTGCACGATATGATCTATTACCGCCACAACACCGCGCCCGGATTCTTACCAAAGCATGTGAAGATAGGGTGGTGGTTCTATCACCAAACCTACGTTCCACAGCGTCTTATTCTTAAAGGCGGCGACCTTATTACGGCAGTGAGTGAAACATCGGCCGAAGACCTGCGAAAAGCAAAGATGACACAAAAGCCTATTACAGTTGTTTCAAATGCTCCGCAGCATTTCACCACATATCCAGTGAAGTTTGAAAATGAAATTAAGAATATTGTCTATATGGGTTCATTCATGCCGTATAAAAACGTCGAAACGCTTATTAAGGGCATGGAGTGGCTTCCCGGACGTACGCTGCACCTACTGAGTCGAATTAACGACGAGCGAAAGCAGGCCCTTACGGCGATCATTCCTCATGAGGCATCGGTTATTTTTTATAACGGCGTTACTGACGACCAATACGAAAAACTGCTGGCAGATAACGCCGTGCTCGCGACCGCTAGCCTCGATGAAGGCTACGGCATTCCGGTTGCCGAAGCAATGGCCATGGGCGTTCCGACTGTCGTCAGCGACATTCCAGTCTTCCACGAAGTCGGCGCTGATGGTGCACTCTATTTTGACCCACATGCCCCCGAAATCTTTGCAACGCAGGTGAAAAAACTCGATGACGCCGCGTTTCGTGACCAACAAATCCTGAAGAGCACGGCACACATTAAATGCTTCAATTGGGATACATCCGCAAAAGTCTTGCTCGATGCAATTAATCGCCTTTTCTAATCTGTTACAATAGAGGAACTATGGCAGCAAAAAAGTCATCACGACAGGCACACAAAAAAGGTGTGAAACAACCAAGCGCAATCGTTAATCGACGCGCTTCGTATGACTATGCCCTTGGCGACACCGTTACTGTAGGTGTTGTGTTGACCGGACGGGAAGTACGTGCCGCGCGCGATGGCCGAGTACAGCTCAAAGGCTCATTCGTAACCGTACGTCAAAACGAGCTCTGGCTTAATAACGCCAGCTTCAGCCTTGCACTCAATTCAAAAGGTCAGCACGAAACGAGTGTCGATACGACCGCAAGAAAACTGCTTGCCAGTCGTAAAGAAATTGACGAACTTTACGCCCGTAAGCAAGATGGCATGAGCATTGTGCCACTTCGTCTTCTTACGCAGGGACGTTTCATTAAGCTCGTTATTGCCCTTGGTAAGGGTAAGAAAAACTACGATAAGCGCCAAGCAATTAAAAAGCGCGATCAAGAGCGCGACACGGCTCGCTCACTCTAGTCTTTAAAGTAAGGGCTCAATACCATGGTTTTTCACTCGTCCACGACGAGTGTTTTCATGATGCGTTACTTTTTCAAGGTGGCGCGGGTTGCAGCACGGCTTCGTTTCGCAGAGATGATCAAGGTAATCCCAGCGTTCGTTCGGAAGACTGTCGAGGCCAAAAAACACCTTATACATTGTGCGGTGCGCTAAGCCACTGCCATTTGGCACACCCGGTAGTTTCATACGCCCATAGGTATCCCGGCGACGCTCACCAGAAGGAGAGATTGGCAGCTTCCAACAGCCCAGCACTGCGTCAAATTCAATCTTTTCAAGGTGATGAGGAAGAGGGAGGGGAAAATCAATTTCAGAAAGGCCAATAAGGGTGTTCGCCCGCTGCGACATTGCGAGGCTTATTTGTTTCAAGCGTTCAAAATCGACGGTCGATGCCTCAACCGTAGGAATCGTTCGTCCACCACGAAGCTCAACATAGTCTTCTTCACCTTGAACCGGCGAAGAATCACCCCAAACCGTTGGGGCGGTCATCTCAAACCGAAGTTCATCAAACGTAACGATACCTGCCGTCTCCTTTAATACCTCGTTAGTGTAGGGGGCATAAATCGGAGTCGCAAGCATAAGCGCCCCAATTAGACGATGGGGAACCGCTGGATTATACTAAGTACATGAAACTTTATTCGTGGAACGTCAACGGCATTCGCGCCGTCATCAATAAAGGCACATTCCAAACGTTTGTGGCCGAGCACCAACCAGATATTCTCTGTCTTCAAGAAACCAAAGCAAAAGAAGGACAAGCCGAAGTCGATCTGCCCGACTATCACGAATATTGGAATAGTGCCGAGAAAGCTGGCTACAGCGGCACGGCCATTTTCAGTAAAGAAAAGCCGCTCCAAGTAATTATTGGCTTCACCGATGAACTTGCCCAGAAGTATAAGCTTTCCGGTGATAGCTACGGCGACCCAGCAAAAGAAGGCAGGGTTATTTCTGCCGAGTTTGAAAAATTCTGGGTGGTGACGGTATATACGCCAAACTCAAAAGGCGACCTAAGTCGTCTTGAACTTCGCCACAAACAATGGGACCCGGCGTTTCTTGAACACGTTCAAGAACTCGAAAAAACGAAGCCGGTACTATTTTGCGGCGACTTAAACGTTGCCCATAACGAAATTGACCTCGCAAACCCTAAGCCGAACGTTGGGAAGCACGGCTTCACGAATGAAGAGCGTGAAGGCTTTGATAAATTTGAAGCTGCCGGCTTCATCGACACCTACCGCAGCGCCTTTCCTGAAAAAGCCGACGCCTACACCTGGTGGACACACTGGGCAAATGCGCGTGCTCGAAATATCGGTTGGCGCATTGATTACTGGCTTGCTAGTAAAAGTATCGCTGATAAAGTAACCGCAGCAAATATTCACCCCGATGTCATGGGGTCTGACCACTGCCCAGTAAGTATTGAAGTAACTCTTTAATTTATGGATTATAGCTACTGGAAAAAACAAACGCTCGACACACCACTTTTCCCGGACGTTGAGTGGAGTAAGCCTGAACAGCGCGCGCTCGCGGGCAAACTTGCTATTGTGGGTGGCAATAAACTTGGCTTTGCTGGTGTAGCCGAGGCATATAGCGTCGCCGGCCAAGCCGGTGCGGGGCAAGTACGGGTGCTGCTACCGGACGTTCTAAAGAAAACGATTCCCAGTGCAATTACCGATGCGCTGTTTGGTCCAACTAATCCTTCAGGTAGCTTAACGAAAGACGCCAGCGCTGAAATGAAAAACCTTGGCGCCTGGGCTAGTGGCGTGTTACTTATTGGTGATGCTGGGCGAAGCAGTGAAACGGCGATTCTTTACGAGCAGTTCCTGCAAGATTACACCGGTCCGCTTACCATTACCCGTGATGCAGTGGATCTTGTTAAAAATAGTTCGCAGGCGCTGGTCGACCGTCCAAACACACTTCTTATCGTTTCGTTTGCCCAGCTACAAAAGCTTTTTCAGGCGGTGTATTACCCGAAAGTACTTACATTTAGCATGCAACTTACTAACTTAGTAGAAGCGCTCCATAAATTTACCATTACGTACCCCGTGAGTATTGCGGTGCTTCATAAAGACACATTCCTTGTTGCGCATGAAGGTGCCGTCACCACCACACCCTGGAATAATCCGATGCTTATTTGGCGCGGGGGAGTAGCGGCGAAAGCTGCGACGTATTGGATGTGGAGCCCATGCAAACCACTTGAAGCCACCACCTCTGCAATAATTGCTAAATAATTGATAAAATGGTATAATACAAATATGGATACTCGGGAGTTCGCCGAGGGCTATCAAACACCAGCTAATCACGTTGTGAAAAGCAAATACGAAGATGAAAGCCCTGAAGTCTCTACGCTAATGGAAGGTCCGCGAAAGTGGTCTTCTTTTTTCGATGTGAAACTCGAGGAGTACTTACAAGACGGTACGTCCCCAAACCCTGATGCAGATACGAATGCACTCGTAGAAGATTACCTGCTTGGTTGGAATGCCCCATACCTCTACGAAACCGTTATGGATGTTCGCAAAAGCGCCTATACATCCCCTGATGCACAGGCTGCTACCAACGAGCTTCATTTTCATGTTATGAACCGTGAAATGTGGCCAATGTGGCTACGGCTCATTAACCCAGAAGGTACGCGTCCGGCTACGGAAGATGAAGTATTTGTCATGCAAGCTAATCTTGCTCTGCATGCCTCTGAAATCTTTAAAACTGCCAAGACAGTTCGAGAAAAAGAAGAGGGCAGCGGGCGACAATCCGGACTTGTTGGCCGATTTTACGGGCAACTCACCGAAATCGACACGGCTATTGTGGGGCTTGAACTTATTCGTCAACAAATTTCTAATGGCAATGGCGGCTACGCACTGGTGCCGGCTCCTCATAAGTTTGAAGCGGGGCACGACAACAAACGTCGTTCGGCCGACTTTGTCTTCATCGACACACAGCTCCGCCAGGCGCGCGGAGTTCAAGTAAAAGTACGTGTTGGCTCGCTTGACCAACAAAGCCACGATGACCCTTCGGCACGTACGCGTATTTACGACGACGACTTTATTACACTCGTTGATGGCATCATCGATCTTGGCAATTCCCGTTCTGAGTACAGGGGGCGCGGCAGGTACGCCACCGCAGCAGCGCCAGGCTTAATCGCCCTTGATTTTCTTAACCACGAAATGCCCATGCAAAAGCTCAAGAAGCACCCTGTCTTCAAAATGCACCTGAACCATGTCATGCACGGCAAAGGTGTTGCTAGGGAATACGCAGGTAATCGCACGCCGTATCTGCAAAAAGCGGTCGCTCACATTGGTGAACGACTCATGCACGATCTTTACAAACAAAAAACTCCCGCAGCTTAGCAGGAGTTTTTTAATAATTGCTGGTGGGCGAGGAGGGACTTGAACCCTCACTTCATTGCTGAAACCAGATTTTGAGTCTAGCGCGTCTACCGATTCCGCCACTCGCCCATATAGGACTATCGCCCTTATAACTCAAGTATTGTACAATAAAATACAGTAAGAATACAGTTATGGAACCAAACAAAGGTAGTCAGGGTGGGGGCGTGCCGAATCCTCCCACACCACAAGATCAACGCTCGGCAACTGCAAACGTTCTCCGTTCGCAGATTGATGCCTTGTACGGTGACCGCCAGATTGCCGTTCCAGAGCGTGCCGCTGCCGATCGTACGGCTACTCAAGACGTAAACCCCTACGATCGCACCCATACCCAAAACCCTCAACCACAAGCAGAGCAGTGGAAAGCCTACCATAGTGCGTGGCAAAACTACTACCAAAAGTACTACGAAGCCTACTACGAACATCAGAAGAAGCAAGAAGAAGCGCTTCGAGCGGTTCACGAACCGCGCGCAGCTGCTCCAGCCGCAGCACCAGTAACCGCAGAAGCCCAACCGCAATCTGCCGGAGCTGAAGGTACAAAAGGCTACTTCACCCAGCACACCGACCTTGAACAAACCAATGAAGATCTCTCTAAAGACCAGGCGCTGTTTGAACTTCGTCAGAAACTCCTTGGGAAAGTTCGTCACCAAGCAAAGAAGATTCGCCGTAGCAGGCACTTCATTCCAATTGCAGCAGCCCTTGCTGTTGTGCTCATTTTCCTATTCTTGCAGTATAACCGCGTTCTTATTGCCACAGTAAATGCCTATGTCTCACCTGGTGCAATCGACCCCCAAAATATTGTCATCGATCCATCGGCTGGAACAGAAGTAAGTTCAGACCCACGTTTGATCATTCCAAAAATTAACGTCGACGTACCTGCAGTCTACGATGTTGGCTCAGACCACGATTCTCAAATGGCAGCCATGGAGAAGGGTGTTGCACACTTTGCCATTCCTGGGGCAAATAGCCACCCAGGTGAAATTGGCAATACCGTGCTGTCGGGCCACAGTAGTAACGACCTCTTCGACCCAGGCGATTATAAATTCATTTTCGCGCAGCTTGAAAAGCTTACTATTGGCGATACTATTTATGCCAACTATAACGGTGTTCGCTACGCCTACGTCATTACTAAGACGGAAGTTGTAAAGCCAACAGAAGTCGGTAAGCTTGTATACCCAACCGATAAGCCAATCCTGACGCTTATTACCTGTACTCCACTAGGAACCGCTCTCAATCGTCTTCTGGTAACCGCAGAGCAAGTTACACCCGACCCAACATCGGCTTCAGCTGCACCGCAGGGTAGTGGGGAAGGCTCGGGTAGTGACGCTGCTATTCCAGGCGATTCACCAACATTCTTCGAACGCCTCTTCGGCATTCGCTAGCAACTCGTTTTACTAGTCGAGAATCATTTTCACACGTTGGAGCTGGTAACCAGTATCGCTTTTGCCAACTGCGTAGAAGAACCGTCCATTTTGACTAAGGCTAGCTCCGAAACCAGATTCAACTGCCATGATTGAAAAAGCGTTAATGCCGTTAAAATCGCGCATAACAAGCGTGCCGTTATCGTCGTTCCAAAGATGGGCTGTATCAAGCCATTTCAAAGTTGTAGCAGCGTTACCGTTTGCCGTGGTAATAGTTCCCACATCAGAGCGTGTGTGTTCAATTTCGTAGCTCTTAAAGGTCTCTCCGGACTGAGCAATAACGTAGTCGCTTCCAGGGCTAAACGAAAGTGCAGAGACGGCACCAGACAGCTCAAATGAAGCGAAGCGAGCAAGGCTGCTGTTGTCTTGGCTGCTTGATGATGGGTAGCTTCCCTTAAGGATCGTAACCGTGTTACCTTCGGCAATTGCTACATAATCGTCGCTGAAATAGCGACCAGTTGCGATCTTTAAGACGACATCGGTTGAGGTGACAGAACGTAGAATATGCGCCGATTCGTCCCCGTCGCGGTAAACACCTACAACACGCTTCGTCGCATCGCCTGCATTCGTACCAACGTAACTAATGACTGTGTTATCGAAAATACTAAATGAATCTACATGTGTAATGAAAGCGCGTGAAAGTGTAGCGGCTGAAAGATCGACTTTTCGAATTGTGCCGTCGTTGGTAAGACCATAAAATACCTTACCGCTGGTTCCTGCAAATTGGAGGTCGGTAAAGCCGACACCTAAAAGCTGCGTTGCATTAATAGTTTGTGAGACATTTTGCGTATCAACAACAATCCATTCGGTTTGATCACGATACAGGTGCTTTACGAGTGTATAGCGGCTGCCACTATCCCAAGAAACAATACTAAATGAGTGCGTTACTCCTTCTACTGAAGCGTCGCTATATGACGCGGCAGGGAGCGTTAATGCACTGCTCTTAATGTCTTCAGAGCGTAGGTCAACAAGCTGGAATGTTGGCACGTCGGCTTTTTCCTGGGCCAAAGCCCACCTGCTGTCTGGTGAGATACTAAGGTTTACTAAGGTTTCATAGGCCGCAACTGGTTGAATAGGGCGGCTGGCCGGAACAAGGCGGGTGTAATCGAGCCACGTTAGTGTACCGGCATTTAATGTAAGCGTGCGCTGCCAGTCTTCATAACCCGAACGGCTCATCTTAATACTATGTGTTCCTGCAACAACTGTTTGTTTTGTTGCGGTGCGGCTGCCAATCATACGGCCATCAATTGACACGTCGGCTCCGTTTGGTGATGAATCAAATTGAAGCAGTGCACCTTGCTCGAGCTTCCCATTTCCACTATCAAGTCGGTACCCCAACATAAAGAGAATTGTTGCGGTTGCAATAATAATGACCGAAAGCGTCGCAATACTCGAAAGAATGATGCGGCGGATAAGGAGTTGTTTTTTTGTAGGTTTCTTAAACATGGATATCTCAGTAAAGTATAGCAAACAATCATTAAATACTGATTAAAAAGGGGCTTGCATAAGCGTCTTCATGGCACTAGTATAGAGAGTAACACTGTGTGGGCGTGACATAAGTCTCTCTCACCTGTATTAATGCGAGAACCTGCGAGGTAAATAGAAGCAATGGCACCACACAAAACTGTCACTATTAACGGCCGCCTTTACGACGCCGTTACAGGCCTTCCTGTAGAATCAGTAGCAGTTACAGCACCAGATAAAACCCCTGTTAAGAAGCCGGTTGCAAAACCCGCTCCGAAACCACTTGGTAAAACCGACCGTGGTGTAACGAATTCAGAAATAGCCCACAGCAGCGTCCAGCGTTCGCAGACGCTTCGTCGTGGCTCAACAAAGAAGCCGGACGCACCAAACAAACCAGTTCTTAAGCGATCAGCTCCGGGTCGTCACATGGATTTTGCAAAAAGCGCTGATGTTTCACGCTTCGCGAAGCACCCAACCGTTGCCGCACCAGCTCCTAAGCCTAAAGCTGCAGCAACTCCCGACAAGCCAGCACAGGTTCACCCTGTCGTTGAACGCGCTCTTACTCGCAGTGAGGCAAAAAAGCAGGCACGGGCTGCAGTCACCAAACCAGCCACTTCAAAAGAAGTGAAAGACGCAGCCATCAACAAGGCACTCGCAGCCTCTACCCCTAAGCCAAAAGCTAAGAAGGAATCAAAGAAAAACAAGAAATCACTCCGCCGCCTTATTATTATCGGTGGAATCGTACTTGGCCTACTTATCGCGCTCTACGCGGTATGGCGCCTCATTCCAAACTTGTCAGTCAGCGTTGCTGCAGCACAAGCTGGTATTGAAGCAACCTACCCAGAATTCACACCAGATGGCTACTCATTAAGCCAACCAGTTACCTATAGCGATGGGGAAGTAGACCTAAAGTTTACCTCAAACAGCAACGACAACTTCTACACGATTAACCAAACACGCAGCTCATGGGACTCATCAGCAGTGCTTGATAATGTCGTTACTCCAACTGCTGGTGCGAACTATGTAACCACCAAGGAGCGTGGCCTGACCATTTACACATTCGACACAAACGCAGCCTGGGTAAACGGTGGTATTCTATACAAAATCGACAGTAAGGCACCGCTCTCCGGCGATCAGATTCGTCGTATTGCGACAAGTTTGTAGCAACTCTTGCCGCAAGCAGGGCAAAAGCCGTGCGAAGCACCCACGGAACTAGCTTCACGCAAAGAACCCTAGGGGCCTCAACGCCTTAGGGTTCTTTGGTTACGCGATAGTGTCCTTTGGATCACTTCGCACGACTTTCGCTTCCGCATTTACAGGGGTAATGCTATAATTAGAAGCAATTATGACATCTATTCGAACTCGATTTGCCCCAAGTCCTACTGGTTTTATGCATGTTGGTGGTGTGCGCACTGCGCTTTTTGCGTGGTTGCTCGCTCAACAAGCCAAGGCAAATGGTGAAGGTGGAACGTTTATTCTTCGTATTGAAGATACCGACAAGGTTCGTGAGGTCGAGGGGAGTATTGAGCAAATTGAGAATAGTCTCAAATGGCTTGGTATTACTTGGGATGAAGGCGTAGATAAGGGTGGGCCAGATGCACCGTATAAGCAATCTGAGCGTCTTGAAATTTATAAAGAGTGGGCCCAGAAGCTTATTGATAGCGGGCGGGCATATGCCGACCCATACACACAAGAACAACTTGAACAGTTCCGTGAAATCGCAAAAGCTGAGAAGCGTCCGTTTCTATTCCGTCATCACCGTCCAGAAAACCCTCCGGTCTGGGATGGTTCACAGCCACTTCGCTTTAAGTCTGAGCCGAAATCCTACCAATGGACTGACGCAGTTATGGGCGACCTTTCAACCGCCGAAGATGCGATTGACGATTTCATTCTTATTAAGGGTGATGGCTACCCAACCTACAACTTCTGCCACATTGTCGACGACGCAATTATGGGCGTAACGCACGTCCTTCGTAGCCAAGAGTTCGTCAGCTCAACACCAAAGTTCTTAAACCTCTACGAGGCGCTCGGTGTTGATCGTCCAACACTCGCAACGCTTCCATACGTTATGGCAATCGACGGCAAAAAGAAGCTTGGAAAACGTGACGGCGCTAAAGACATCCTTGAATACGGAAAAGAAGGCTACCTGCCCGAAGCAATGACAAACTTCCTTGCGACCCTCGGCTGGAATGATGGTACCGAGCAAGAAGTATTCACTGTTGAAGAACTTATTGAAAAGTTTTCGCTTAACCGTGTTCAAAAAAGTCCAGCCCGTTTCGACGAACAGCGCCTGCTTTGGCTGAATGGTCAACACATTCGCGCGCTTAGTCTTGATGATCTTTATGAACGAGTCGTGGACTTCTGGCCTGCATCTGCCGCAAAGGCAGACGAAGCAGCGAAAAAACAAGTACTCGCACTCGTGCAGGACCGCCTAAAAACGCTCGTTGACCTTCCAACCCTTACGAGCTACTTCTTTGAAGAACCAACGCCGAACTGGCAAATGGTAACCGAGAACAAGCAGCTATCCAAGCTTTCAGCCGATGAAGTTCGTAGTCTGCTTGAAGCGGCAAAAACAGCCCTCAGTACTTCAGATTTTAACGCCGATGCCATTCAGGAAACCTTAAACCAGCTTCTTGAAACTACCGGCCAAAAGCCAGGTATTCTCTTTAGCCTTATTCGATTGTCAGTCTCATGGGCACCATTTAGCCCAGCCCTGAACGACACGCTCGCTACTCTCGGGAAAGATACGACGCTCAGCCGTATCCAAACCAGCCTCGATTCGTTATAATGTGCTTATGTTTAAGCGCAACCGGCAGCCAACCGTCGTCTTTGATTTCGATCCGGCTCATCCTAAAAAACCTAACTGGTTTAAACGGCACAAAAAGCTTTCTATTTACCTTGGGATTATAGCGGGTCTACTTATTGTTGGTGGCACCGTTACGGCCGTGTATTTCATGAATCAAAAACCTGAAGATACAAAACAAGCTACTACCGCGAAGCCTGAACCAAAACCCGAGCCAATCCATTACTATTCGCCGCTTACGGGTGGTGAAGTAGCCGACCAAGCAGCCATGGCCCAGGCCGTTACCGCTATTATGATTGAGAACAGCCCAGACGCACGCCCGCAGTCTGGCCTAAAAGATAGTGGCGTTGTGTTTGAAGCTATTGCAGAAGGTGGTATTACGCGCTTCCTCGTGCTTTACCAAGAACAAAAACCGCAACTTATTGGACCCGTTCGTAGCCTTCGTATGTACTATGTTGACTGGGTTGCAGCCTTTAACGCCAGTATCGCGCACATTGGCGGAAGCGCTGCCGCACTTGCCGAAGTTCGTAATGGCTCCTACCGCGATATTGACCAGTTCTTTAACGCGAGTACCTACTGGCGCGCTACCGACCGCTACGCACCGCACAACGTCTACACAAGCTTCGCAAAACTCGATGAGCTGAATGCGAAGAAGGGGTACACCGGCTCATCATTCAATGGCTTTACTCGTAAAGAAACCAAGGCTGCGGAAACACCAGCTGCAACGAGTATTAACGTCACCATTAGCGGGCCGCTCTTTAATAGCAGCTACGCCTACAATGCAACCACCAATACCTACGACCGCTCACAAGCCGGCGCGCCGCACACCGATAGGGAAGCAGGGCAAATTAGCCCGCGCGTCGTTGTGGTCCTTAAAGTAAACCAAACAACTATTCTTGAAGATGGCTACCGCGAAAGCATTACGGTCATTGGCGAAGGCGCTGCAACCATTTTCCAAGACGGCACCGTACAGGAAGTAACCTGGAGGAAGAACAGCCGAACCAGCCAAATTACCTTTACCGATGCCGCTGGTAACGATGTTCCGCTCGCGCGCGGACAAACCTGGATTACAGCCGTTCCACAAAACAAGGGCGGAGGCGTTACGTGGCAATAAGTCCACTAAAATCGAAGCCGCAGTTGGTCAAAGACTTTTGGCCCCGCTTTAAACGCGGCGTTGTCTTCATTATTATTGGCCTGCAAGTACTTATTCTTATTGCGCTCGCAGCACTCCTTAGCAGCTCTGGCTTCTTCGATGATAATCCACTTGGCTTTACCGCTACGCTGGTTGCACAAAGTATTCTTGGTGTCGTTGCTTCGGTCATTATTTACCATATTGTGGCCCGCCCAATTAAGCACCTGCTGGCTGCACTCGTACACGTAGCCGGAGAGCCAACCGACAGCACGCCACCAAACCCGAACGAGCAACAGTTTGAAAAAAGCGGCTTCAAGCCGGTCCTCCAGACCATTTACCAGCTCGCATCAGACGTCAAAGACCCTATTGAAGATACGCCTCCTGGCACTGCACCAGCAACCGCCGTTCACACCGTCCTTGGTTCAGCACTCGACCAAGCAGTCTGTGGCTTCGTGGTTTTGAACAAGCAGCGCCAAATCACGTACGCCAGTAAAGCAACGCCCCTTCGCGTTGACACGAACGGCGTTCAATCACTCGACCTTATATTCAACGATGCCGATACTATTGATAGATGGTGGGACGAATGCGAACAAAACGCGGTTCACGCCGAAAAAACCTGGCCACGCATTCCTAATAAACTCCCGAACGAAGAAAACCGTCGCTTCTTCGATATAATCGCCTCGTACAACAAGGGGACTGAAGCCGAAATGGTTATTACGTTAATTGACCGTACGCACCTCTACGAAGTAGGCGAGGAAGAACTCGACTTTATCGCGTTCGCCGCCCACGAACTTCGCGGACCAATTACAGTAATTCGTGGCTACATTGACGTGCTGGCAGACGAACTTTCAACGACGCTTCAAGATGACCAAAAAGAATTGTTCCGCCGCCTGGCCGTGTCCGCCAACCGACTCTCGGGCTATGTGAACAACATTCTTAATACCGCTCGCTTCGACCGTCGACACCTGCGCATGCACCTTGCAGAAACATCAGTTGCAGCCGTCTACGACACCATCCGCGACGACATGGCACTACGCGCGAGCTCGCAGAACCGCTTGTTAAGCGTTACCATTCCCGAAGGCCTGCCAACCATCGCAGCCGACACAGCCAGCCTTGGTGAAGTATTTGGTAATCTTATTGATAACGCCATTAAGTACAGTAACGAAGGTGGCCCTATCAACGTTACGGCCGTGTCAAAAGGCGATGTCGTTGAAATAGCCGTCGAAGACCATGGTATTGGCATGCCTTCAAACGTAGTCAGCAACTTATTCCAAAAGTTTTACCGCTCGCACCGTTCGCGCGAAACTGTCGCCGGAACCGGCATTGGGCTCTACATTAGTAAGGCAATTGTTGAATCACACGGCGGAAACATTGGCGTTCGAAGTGAAGATGGTAGGGGTTCAACCTTCATTATTTCACTCCCAACGTATAAAGTAGTTGCAGATAAGCTTAAAGCGGGCAATAATGGTAACGAAACCTTAATAGGAAACGATGGTAGTTGGATTAAAAACCACACCATGTATAGAGGATAACGATGCCGATTAACACAATTCTCATTGTCGAAGACGACCGATTCATCGGCGAAATGTACGTGCGTAGCCTCAAAAAAGCAGGCTATGAAGTTGACTGGATGATTGACGGCAACGACGGCCTCATTGCTGCCAGGAACAAACAATACGACCTATTACTTCTTGATGTCATGCTTCCAGAGCGACGCGGCAGTGAAATTCTTGAAGCACTTCGTGGAAGTGAAGACCTGATTCCTAACTCGAAAGTAATCGTACTCACAAACTTCGAACAAGACGAAGAATCACGCATGGCAATGGAATCACGCGCCGATGCGTACCTTATAAAAGCAGAGATTACTCCCAACAAGCTCCTCTCTGTTATTGAACAGCTCGGCTAACCCTATGGATAAAGACCACCGCCTAGAGGCACCCAACGACGAAACCCTCAGTAAAATTGAACAAATTGAGGACCGCAGCCAACTCGCCGCCGTCTACACCCATGCCCACGATGAATGGGAGGGGAGTGATATTCTCTCGAAAGACGATCGCAACGCGAAGCGTGATCAAGAACAGGTCACGATTAATGTGACTGCTCGTAAATGGTTCCCGGTCATCGGCATTCTTACACCGATGCCGTTTATTGTGTTCGCGGTACTTGCCGCGGCCATTTCACAATTTAACATTCCGCTGTCTGGCTTTATTTTGCTCCCACTCGCATTTGCGGTTGCGCTTTGGGGATATATTTCTATTAAGTCCCTAAAAGCCGTATACGAGATTTTTTACAATCACTCTATTAAGGCAACGCCGTTTGTTGTGATACTCGTTTTTCTTCTTGGCATCGCGCTCCATCCACTGATGATTTTCACCGATGCGCTGCATACCGAAGCGATTCTTATGAACACACTGCTTATTAGCACCGCAGTATTAGTAACAAGCATACTTTTAAGTGGCATTCTTATTATGATTTGGACGACCCGACGCATGAGTTCACATATGAAGATGCTTGCAATCGGCGCATTAGTGTTGTTCCTTGGGCTCCTTGAGCTTTCACTCAATATCGGCAACATCCTCTAACTGGACAGAGGCGGGCGATTTTGGTAGAATTATCCAGTCGCACAAGATAGCGCGGTCCCATCGTCTAACGGTTAGGACACCAGGTTCTCATCCTGGCAATTGGAGTTCGATTCTCCATGGGATCACCACGAAAACAGCTCACCAAACAGGTGGGCTATTTTCGTGGCCAATTTTCCTATACTATTAATATATGAACAAAGCCCCAGCATTAATTCTCATTATGGGACTTCCCGCAACCGGTAAAACAACGCTCAGCAAAAAAGTAGCCGAGGCGTTCGATCTACCGCTCATCAGTCGTGATGAAATAAAAGTCCAAATTATGGACTCTGTTGGATGGGGCGATAGGGAATGGTCGAAGAAGGTTGGCAAGGCAAGTTATAGCCTGCAAGACTATATGATTAAACACCTCGCGCACTCGAAAGCCTCGTTTATTGTTGAGAGTGACTTCGCGCCAGAATTTGCCAATGAAAAGTTCAACCGTATTCACGAAGCCGGCTACGACATTATTCAAATTATCTGTTCCGCCAGCGACGACGTCATTATCAAACGATTCAAAGAACGTGCCGCCGAAGAAGCGACCCACCCAAGTAGTACTGAAGGGCAGCAAGGGCTTGATGATCTTCACGCCGCACTCGCCCGCGGACAACGACAGCCGCTCGATGTTCCAGGCAAGATCTTGCATCTTGATACGACCGCTATAAATGAGACGAGTTATTCGGATGTACTACAAGAACTCCGTGGCCTTCTCAGTGCTTAGATAATTGACTTTATCATAAAAAAATCGTATAATATGCAAGCCATCGACCCCTGTTGTCGTTGGAGATCCTGTCACATGTGACGTCTCTGACGTCAACGAACAACGGAAATGGAGCCATAATGGCAGCCACTCTCGAGGCCCCAGGCCTCAAGCTCGTGATCGAGACCAACCCGGAAGGGGAGGTCGACTCGGTTCTGCCGGTCAGCTGGACCATCAGCGAGGAGCTCATCGAGTCCATCATCGAGATGGACTACAAGTCGCCCCACGTCGTCATCATGGTCAGCACCGTCACGCGCTACGATTCGGGGGAGTTCCTCGACTTCGACTACGACGTGAAGCGTGTCTACTACCAGCCGCTGACGGCAACACCCAAGCAGTACGTGCAGTTCACCAGGGCCGGCGAGAACATCGTCACGGCGTTCATCGCCGACCTGTCGGCCACGAGCGTCAAGCGAGCCATGGCCAAGATCGCGCGCACCCCCAATCGGGCAAGTCTGCCCGACGAGGTTCGCGCGGCCTTCGAGGCCAGCGTCGCCGCCCAGACGCCCGAGAACGTGCACATGCGCATCCGTGGCTACGAAGCCGGCACAGACTTCGAAGCCGACATGCGCAGGGATACGTCCGAGTACTACGACAACGAACGCGTCCGCCAGATCGGCGCCACGTTCACACGCGTCATGGTGCCGAACGAGTTCTTCGCCAAGGAGCCGCCCGCATGGGCGCGCGACCTGGTGTCGATGTTCTACCACGATGCCAAGGGTGTCGACGAGTGCGACTTCCGCCGGCGCTTCCTGATCAGCCTCGGACTCAGCGTCCCCGTGCAGTTCTACGGCCTGTTCGCTCGAATCGGCACGCTGCTCTACGGCCTGTTCATGGCCATGCGCGGCATGCAGTTCTCGAAGCTGTTCGCGCTGCGACCGCACGACTTCGCCCGGTCCTTCCAGTACGAGTCCTCGTTCTGGTTCAGGACGAAGCAGGGCAAGCTGCGCCGCGGACCGCTGTACTGGCTGTCGCCTCCGATGCTGCTGCTGTACATCGTGGGCATCACCGTCACAGCCGCCGTGGTCCTGTTGCTCGGCTTCATCGCCGTGTGGGCCATCGGCTGGCTGTTCCCCAAGGAGGGCACGACGATGTCGCTGACCAGCATCATCGTCAACGGTGTGGTCACGTCTCTGCTGTTCGGTGGCATCATCTTCCTGATCTGGTTGAACTTCAACTGGAAGGGACGCAAGCTCCGCAAGAAGATCGGTGCCAAGATCTCAGCCTGGCTGCCCGAGCCGGTCGAGCGCACACAGGTCGCAGTCGCGGGCGTGGATACCACGCCTTCCAAGCGAAGCCTGGAGCTGCTCGCCGCCGCACGGCGCACCGCTGGCATCACCAGTGCCGAGAGCGTCAAGGACAACACCGTCAACCTGGTCTTCTCGAAGATCAAGCGCGGCGTCTGCCAGCCGTTCTCGCGGTAACATCACGGCCCTAGGAGGATACGGCCGATCAAACCTCCCATGGGGAGGAGTGCCACGCGCGCTCCTCCCCATCTTCATATCTCGAGCTTATTTTTCAGATGAGGGTAGCGAGCCGTTCACATCCGTCGTAACCACAAGTGCATCAACAGGAATCCCCATCGTCTGCGCAAACCGTTCTATTTGCTGAAATTTCCCGTATTTAATTTGCTGACCATCCGCCGTATATAAACGGTAGTAGTAATCGAACTTCCGAACTTCACCTTTAAAAGACTGGGCAGTGGTTGGTTCATCAATACGCACCACCCGCCAACCGGGGTAGTTTTCAAGAATTCGCTTTAGTTTTGCATAGTGATTAAACGCCATTAGTTCCATTGTCCCGCGCTACGCCAGAGGGGTCAAGTATGCTATAGTACCTCTATGCAGGTAACGAGCCAAATCCTCAGTCAAACAGAGGTCAAAAAGCTCACCGATCAGCTCATTCATGACTACTGCGTAAGCAGGGGAAATGAAGCACGTAAGATCGACGAGCGCTATGCACTCCTTTGGGATGCGGTTCAAACACTTCTTCTTGCCGGCGGGAAACGATTCCGCCCTTACATGCTGCTTCTGGCCTACGATGCCTACTCACAAACAGGCGACACCGAAAGTATTTACCCGGCGGTTGTTGCCCAAGAAATTGTTCACGCAGCTATGCTCATGCACGACGACATTATTGACCGCGACACTATTCGCTACGGTGTGAATAATATTGCAGGCCAATACGATGCATCGTATGCGTCATACATCTCAGACCATAGCGAGCGGGGACACTTCGCCCTCAGCACTGCACTTCTTGCGGGTGATATGCTCTTATCTGATTCCCATACACTTATTCATACCATTAAGAAACCAGCCGAACTAAAAGAAAAGGCCGATGAAATTCTTTCGCGTGGTATTTTCGAAGTAATCGGCGGAGAACTGCTCGATACCGAGGCAACCATTCTCCCAACCGGCTCTATTTCACCAAGGCAGATTGCACGCTACAAAACCGCAAGCTATTCATTTATTAGCCCGCTTACTATGGGGGCAACGCTCGCGAATGCGGCGGAAGGCGAAATTAAACTTCTTACCGAGCTCGGTGAATCTCTTGGTATTGCATACCAACTACGCGACGATATTCTTGGTGTTTTTGGTGATTCTGAGCAAACAGGAAAAAGTACATCGTCAGACATTACCGAAGGAAAGCGCACAGTCCTTATTGAACAGTTTGATGACGTAGCATCAGAGGAGCAAAGTACCAGGTTCTACTCGTTATTTCACCGTGACAATTTACAAGAATTTGAGCTCCTTGAAGCAAAGGAGCTTCTCGTGGAATCCGGTGCGCTCAACCGCGTCGAACAAGAAATTTCTCACCTGCAGCGCAAAGCACTTGAAAGTATTAAAAACCTAAGCCTCACTGAAGATGCGCGACAGTCATTTAGCGATCTCGTCACTAGTACTTTGAGTAGGAATGCCTAGTGGACCTCTACACCGCCACTAGTTATGAAGTCAGTCGGCTTGTCACGCTTCGCTATTCGACCTCATTTAGTAAAAGCACGTCGCTGTTTCCAAAATCAATGCAGCGGCACATATTTGCTATTTACGGCCTTGTTCGTATAGCAGACGAAACGGTTGATACCTATACGGGAAGTGACCGCGGAGCACTACTTGAAGCCTTAAAAACCGAAGTTTACGCAGCGCTTCTCTCGAACTACAGCACGAACCCGGTTGTTCATGCATTTGTAAATACGGCACGTGAATACGCCATTGATGCACGTCTTATCGATCCTTTTTTCGAAAGCATGCGAATGGACCTTACTCCTAAAAAGTACACGAAGAAATTATACGAGCAATACATTTTCGGTTCGGCTGAAGTGATTGGGCTTATGTGCCTAAAGGTTTTTACAGCCGGGAAACCAGAGCGCTACGAGGAGCTTGAGGCAGGCGCAAAGGCCCTCGGCGCTGCGTACCAAAAAGTAAACTTTTTACGCGACGTTGCAGGCGATTACCGCGAGCAGGGACGTTTTTATTTTCCGGGAGTTACATTTGCGTCACTAAAGGAAGCTGATAAAAAAGCAATCGTTCAAGATATTCGAGAAGATTTCGAGAAGGCATTACCATATCTTCGTCAACTGCCACCACAAGCAAAAAAGGCGGTCCATTTAAGCTATCTTTACTATTCGCGGTTACTCACAGAGCTTGAACGCACACCTATTGCATCGTTAAAAAAGAAGCGCGTCCGCCTGTCTGGTTCAAAGAAAGCGCTCATTGCCGCATCGCAGCTCCTTCCTTCAAAAGGGGTGAAATAATAATGAAAATTATTATTATTGGTGCCGGTATTGGCGGCCTTGCCACAGCAAATCTTCTTGCACAAGACGGACACGACGTGCACGTTCTTGAAAAAAATAGTCAGCTCGGCGGTAGGGCGGGGCAGTTTAAAAAAGACGGCTTTATATTTGATACCGGGCCGTCTTGGTACCTCATGCCGGACGTCTTCGATCGTTATTTCCGTAAACTTGGAACCTCGTCGAGTAAGCAGCTCGACCTTATAAAGCTTTCGCCGGCCTACAAGGTATACACAGGGAGCGAATCTGTTACCATTACGGGCGACCTCGCAAAAGACGAAAAAACTTTCGAACGCATCGAGCCTGGTGCTGGCGCCACGCTTCGAAGCTACATTAAACGTAGCACGACGACCTACCGACTCGCGCTCGACCATTTCCTCTACGAAAATTTTGAGAATTTGAAACCATTTACACGAAAACCCGTACTTAAAAATAGCCCGACAATGTTACGCCTTATGCAGCTGTCGCTTCATGATTACACGAAGAAGTATTTTAAAAGTCCGCGGCTTCAGCAAATCCTTGAATATCCAAGTGTGTTCCTTGGCAGTTCACCGTATACCGTACCTGCGCTTTATAGCCTTATGAGTAGTCTCGACTTTGAAGAGGGAGTGTACTACCCGAAGGGCACTATGTACGCAGTAGTAGAATCGCTTGTAAGTATCGGTAAAGCGCATGGTGTTACGTATCACCTTACGACAAACGTATCCCAGATTTCTGTTGTCGACGGCCGGGCAAGGGGAGTAGTGCTAAGTAATAAAGAAGAGATTCACGCTGATATCGTCATTTCAAATGCTGATCTTCATTTTACCGAAACGAGGCTCCTCGAAGCGCCGCATCAAAGTTATCCAGAATCGTATTGGCAAAAACGAGAAGCAAGCCCAAGCGCCCTGCTAATGTACCTCGGCATTAAGGGTGCTCTACCTGAGTTCGAACATCACACGCTGCTTTTTACTGAAAATTGGCACACAAATTTCGATGCAATTTTCAACAAAAAAGAACTTCCAAATCCGGCGTCTTTGTACATTTCGAAAACAAGCCAGTCCGACGCTACGGCGCCCAAAGGACATGAAAATATTTTTGTGCTCGTGCCACTTCCGGCTGGAAAGAACATTTCGTCCGAAGAACTTGTGACCCTGGCGGATACGTATCTTGAGCAGATCCATGTCACAACAGGTGTTGATTTAAAATCGCGTACCGTCAGCCGCACACTGTTCGGTCCGAACGATTTTGACGAGAAGTTTAACGCCTGGCAATCGACCATGCTAGGTCCGTCCCATAAACTGTCGCAGAGCGCATTCTTCCGAACACCCAATACAAGTAAGCGGGTGAAGAACTTGTTTTACGTCGGTGCGGGAACGGTACCGGGCGTAGGGGTACCGATGTGCCTCATTAGCGCCGAACTTGTACAAAAACGTGTCGCCACCTACACAAAGAGGAACATATAATGGCATTTTTATATCTTGGTGGACTACTTTTTGGAATTCTTGGTATGGCCATTATCGACTGGCGCTACAAACTTGCGTTTTGGCGCGACGGAAAACGTGCAGCTATTACATTGGTCTGCGCCGTCACATTCTTTATACTGTGGGACTTTTTGGGTATTTTCTTAGGAATTTTTAAACACGGCGCAAGTCCATACTCACTGCCGTTTACGATTTTTCCTGAGTTTCCCCTCGAAGAATTTGTGTTCCTGTTCCTGCTTACGTACTGTGCATTAGTTATTTATAACGGAGTTGTTCTATGGCGTTCACGTACTTAGCACTTAATATTGGGTTTTTGCTTTGGGCAGTGTTTCTATTTGTAAAAGAATGGAAACGACCGTCGAAGAGTTGGTGGATAGCACTACTGGCGCTCCTCATTTTAACGCTGGTCTTCGATAACCTTGCTATTTGGGCAGGTATCTTTGGCTATGCTCCTGAACGTATTCTAGGGCTGAGTATTGGGTTAGCGCCATTTGAAGATTTCTTCTATCCAGTCGTCGCCATGATTATCGTTCCAGCGCTCTGGAAAAAGTTCGCCCCAGCTAAAACAAAGAAGGTAGCCTCATGATTGCTACTTTGAAAAAGCTGTTTTGGATTTCGCGTCCAATTTCGTGGCCAAATACAAGCTACCCGTTTGCAGCCGGGCTCATTGTTGCCTATGGAGGCATTCCAAGCGGATCGCTGCTTATTACCCTTATTATTGGAACGCTCTATTTCCTTGGTCCATATAATCTTTTGATGTACGGCGTCAACGATGTTTTCGATTATGAATCTGATATCAAGAACCCCCGGAAGGGTGGGGTAGAGGGAATGAAAGAGTCGCGCGCCTTTCACCCAACCATCATCAAAGCTGCCATTATTACGAACGTACCTTTTTTGCTCTACCTCCTTATTGTCAGCCCAAGACCTGCACAAATTGTCCTGTATCTAAGTGTCTTTGCGGTTATCGCATACTCGCTGAAGGGCCTCCGCTTTAAAGAGATTCCGTTTGTTGACTCAATAACCAGTAGCTTCCATTTTGTAAGCCCATTGCTTTTCGCACTTGCACTTGTTGGGTTTCCGGCGGCCGCGTGGCCATGGGTAGCCGCCTTCTTCTTGTGGGGCATTGCCTCACATGCACTTGGTGCAATCCAAGATATTATTCCAGACAGAAAAGCCGCTATTCATTCAATTGCGACAGTACTCGGCGCTCGAACGACGCTCTATCTTGTGATTGTGCTTTACGCTGCCGCAGTTGGTATTGTCATAGCGCAGGGACCGCTCTACTGGCTCCTTGGGCTTACAGGGTTCCTCTACGTGCTCAACTGCCTGCCACACCTGAACATTACCGACGTTTCATCGTCTCAGGCCAATAAATCCTGGAGGCGATTTTTATGGCTGAACTACATCGCAGGCGCAGTGGTGACTATGTTTATTTTGTACGTCACACTCTACGCATCATAAAGGGGCAAATAGGTTGTAAAAATCTATGCAATAGATCATACTAACCATAAGAATTAAAAGGGTAGGCAGGCTAACAAAAATACCATGACACCGCTTCGACTGTCATATATCTGGTACCGACGTTTATACGTTGCGCTTTTCGTAGCTTCGGCGAGCTACGTTGTTCTCTACGCGCTCCCTGCATTTGAAATTCAGCATATCCCGGATCCTGTCCGGGTTGACCTTGCATCTGCAATCGGCGGACTGCTCGTAGCAATTGCTAGTATCGTCTTGTTCATTATGGCCAAGAAAGTAACCTCATTTGTTCCGGCACTCGCAACCTATGCAGTATTCGCCATAACCACCGCATACCTGGTACAAAGTACTGGCGGTGTTTACTCATCGTTTCTTCCACTCTGGGCGCTTGTCGTCTTCATAGCACCAATCTTTGGCGCCTATGGGTGGCTTCCGGTGCTCGTTATGACGGGCTCATATATTGCAGGCGAGTACCTAAGTACCGGCCTTCCAACGCAAACCCTCGTGCTTATTGCCCTCAGTAGCATTGTGCCACTTGCTATCGGGCTCTACGTCTGGCGTGACACCCCCGATTCCGAAGATATATCCACTCGCAATGTGAAGCATCTTGCTAACCAACTCTCAGAGGTTGCAGCAAAATCTGAAATCGTTATTAACGCCATCGGTGACGGTGTTATTGCCGTTGATGGCGCGGGTATTATTCAGCTCATTAACCCTGCGGCTCAAGAGATCTTAGGGTGGGGGAAGCAAGATTCGCTCATGCTTAGTTATAAGTCAATTTTGAAACTTACCGACGCGAATAACAAAGAACTTGATCCGTCGCAAGATCCGCTTACACAGGTACTAAATAATAACCAAGAAGCACGAAGCAACAAGCTCATTGCCGTTACTAACTCGGGTAAGAAAATCTCGCTTGCACTTGTTGTCACACCAATCGGCGACCCGGGTTCAGGTGCCATTGCCGTCTTCCGCGACATTACTAATGAACGCGCCGAAGAGCGCGAGCAAGCCGAATTTATTAGTACCGCCAGTCACGAAATGCGTACACCCGTTGCTTCAATTGAAGGCTACCTTGGGCTCGCCCTTAACGCCAACACCGCAACAGTTGACATCCGTGCCCGTGATTTCATCACCAAAGCCCACGAAGCCGCGCAGCACCTTGGGCGTCTTTTCCAGGACCTTCTCGATGTTTCAAAGTCCGAAGATGGTCGCATGGGAAATACACCCCGCGTTGTTGACATTGTGCCGTTTACCCAAAGCATTGTACTTGGCTTGACCCAGAAAGCAGGCGATAAAGGGCTGCAACTTACGTTCGTTCCAGGCGAAGGAGGCCACGTCGGCCAAGGTATTCGTAAACTAATGCCAGTCTACTACGTGAATCTCGACAACGACCACATTCGTGAAATCTTGGACAATCTTATTGAAAACGCCATTAAATATACTCCAGAAGGTGAGGTTCGCGTTGACGTTACCGGCACCGAAGACAAGGTTGTCGTTAGCATTAAAGACAGTGGCCTTGGTATTCCAACCGAAGACATCCCGCACCTTTTCCAAAAGTTTTACCGCGTCAACAACATGGACCGACAATCAATTGGCGGCACCGGTCTAGGACTCTACCTTTGCCGTCGTCTCGTTGAAGCGATGCAGGGACGACTATGGGTTGAGAGTATTTACGGCGAAGGAAGTACCTTCTTCGTAGAGCTTCCTCGTATCGATACCCAAGAGGCAAACCGCCTCAAAGAAGAGCAGGAACGCCTCGCAATTACCAATGCTCCGAAAATTACAGCTCCTGTTGCTGCACCAACCCAAGGAAAATCAATTCCTATTACCTTTGAAGAGGCGTTGGTAACGCCAGTAGCACCGCCAATCCCAGAAGGCGCGTCGGTTCCCATGGCAGCCGCTCCTCAAAATGCCCCCGTTACCGCTCCGCAACCAGCCCAGTCAGTACAGCCTATTCCACAGGCAGCTGCCATTCCACCTCCGCCGGCTTCAGTTGCAATGGCACAGCCTACCGCAGCGCCGCAACCGCAACAACCGGCTGCAGCGCCCGTCCAAGCTCCTGTGCCTGTGCCAGCAGCGCCACAACCAGCTGCAGCTCCAGCTACGTACGTCCCACGAGGCGAGACATTAACCCGTGAACAAATTAACGAACGTGTTCGTCAGCTCGAAGCCCTTGCGCAGCAACAACGAGGCTCCGTAGCGCCACCGGCAAGGCAATAAGCATAAGTACTATGGTAATTTTGAAAACACTTAGGTAGAATAGAGGTAATTATGGCAAAAATCCTATTAGTTGAAGACGACAAAAGCCTGCGCGAAATCTACGGCGTCCGTTTAATGGCAGAAGGGTACGAAATCGTATCTGCTGGAGACGGTGAAGAAGCACTCGCAATGGCCATCAAAGAACGCCCTGACCTTATCGTTAGTGACGTCATGATGCCGAAGATTAGTGGCTTCGACATGCTCGATATCCTCCGTAGCACCACTGAAACAAAAGATGTAAAAGTTATTATGATGACCGCGCTTTCAAGCGACGATCAACGTGCACGTGGCGAATCCCTCGGCGCCGACCGTTACCTTGTTAAGTCTCAGGTTGGAATTGAAGATGTAGTCCGTACAGTCCACGACGTGCTAGGCGACAGCATTGCGCCAGCCGCAGCACCAACCTTCCCACCCGCAGCACCCGCTGCACAGGCACCAGTTGCTGCGCCAGAACCTGTCGCTCAAGCTGCCCCAGAGCCTGTTGTAGCCGCTCCGGCACCAGCTCCTGCACCCGAACCAATTATCGCTCCGGCACCGCAGCCTGTGGCCGCACCTGCGCCAGCGGTTGAACCATTTGTCGCACCGACACCAGCTCCCGAGCCGGCAGTCAGTGCGTACGCCGCACCGGTTACACCAGAACCTATTGCTGCTCCAACTCCTGCGCCAGTAGCTCCAGAGCCTATCGTCGCTCCGGCACCGGCCGCACCAGCTACACCAATATTCACACCGCCTGTTGCACCGGTTATTGAACCAGTGCTTGCGGCTGCAGCACCACTGCCAGCAGCCGCTCCAGCCCCAGCAAGCACTGTGCTCTCAGAACTACCTCCTAGCCCAGCACCGCTTCCGCAGCCAACGGCACCATTCTCAACACCAGCGCCAGCATCACTTGGCGATAGGGTTATTCAACCGCTTTCAGACCCAACCGAGTCACTCAACCACGACATTGCAAGCCAAATGGAGCAAGCATTAAATAGTCCTGGCGTCGCTACTCCTCCGAGCCAAGGACCATTACCACCAGCTGTCTAAGCTTGGTATACTAGGCATTAGTGAGCGAACGACTTAATAAATACTTAGCATTTCATCTCGGCCTCTCTCGACGTGAGGCCGATGATTTGATTTCTGCAGACAAAGTTACCGTAGCAGGTGAAACCGCTACTCTTGGCGGGCGCGTTGAAGCCGGGCAACCCGTTTCGGTGAATGGCCAGCTCGTCAGTGAAAAACAGGGGTATACCTATCTGGCGTTTCACAAGCCAATTGGCTACGTATCGTCGCGTAAGCAACAAGGTGACAACCCAACACTCTATTCACTGCTTCCCGCCGAGTTTCATCACCTGAAGCCAGTAGGGCGTCTCGATAAAGATAGCAGTGGACTCTTGCTGCTCACTGACGACGGTGACTTCGCGTATCAAATGACACATCCTAAGTTTTATAAAGTTAAAACGTATAATGTCTCGCTTCATAAGCCGCTTGAACCACTTCACCAACAAATGATTAGTGATTACGGCGTTCAGCTTGAAGATGGACCAAGTAAACTCAGTCTTGAGCGCATCGACGATGAACGACGCGAATGGGTAGTAACAATGCACGAAGGCCGAAACCGACAGATTCGTCGAACATTTTCATCTCTTGGGTATGACGTCACGAAACTCCATCGCATTAGTTTCGGTCCGTACGAACTCACAGATATTCAAGCTGGTAAGTATATAGCTGTAGAAAAGAAGTAAGGTCGCGCCCAGATGGATGCGACCTTTTGAGTTGGGACGGGAGATCCCGCCACTAGGTGGCCGAGCATGCTCAGACATGGTACTCTTCTGAACTTCTCGACCACCCAGCGGGGTCGCTGTACCTCAAGCATCTGAACGGCGGCGCAAGGCGACCAATTCATCGGATGATGCGAGATTTTAGCGACAGCTCCGGTCTCCGCGGTTTGCTGGAACCCCAGTGGTTATACCAGCGTCGCTCACAACCGGAGCCTCCGTGGACTGACAGTCCACCGAGTTTTGGAACGGGGGCCGTCGACACGTGGCGTGCGCCTCCGACCCCCGGTAAATCAACTGTTCGCCATCGCGACAACGATGAACAGGTGACTTGGTGTCGTCCTGAGGAGGGTGACATATATATTATACCACCGGAAAAGAAAAGAGCAAATTCCGTCAATGAACCATGGCGCCAATAGACCTTCCGGTTTTTACCGCTAATGCTCGCAAAATGCCCGAAACTATGCTACAATTACCTCTGTTATGGCCACAAAGCTACCTACAGTTGCGATTATTGGACGAGCGAACGCAGGAAAAAGTTCGCTTTTTAATCGTTTCGTAAAATCGAAGCAGGCTATTGTTGCACGCGAGGCGGGAACAACTCGTGACAACGTTCTTGGTAAGGTAAAATACGGCGAACACCAATTCTGGCTCGTCGATACCGCCGGTCTTAAAGACCCTAACGACGAATTCGAAGCATCAATTCAAGAACAAATTACAGAAGCAGCCGATGCAGCCGATGCAATTCTTGTTGTTGTTGATAGTACCGAATACGTCAGCGACGAAGATCGCATCGTTGCGAAGAAAGCACTTCGTAGCAAGAAGCCGGTTATTCTTCTTACCAACAAAGTAGACCTTGCTGGCAACCTTCCGATTGAAGAGTTCCGCCGCCTCGGTATTAAAGAAATTATCCGCACCAGCGCCGAGCACGCCCAGGGTATTGAAGAAACCCTCGACGTCCTGACCGACCTCCTTCCCGCTAAAACCGAGCAAGAGGCAAGTGATGTTATTCGCGTTGCCCTTATTGGTCGTCCAAACGTTGGCAAAAGCAACCTCTTCAACACCCTTGCTGGAAAGCAGCAAGCACTTGTTGCCAACATCGCCGGTACCACACGCGATATTAACCGCGTTCCTGTGAAATATAAAGGGCTCAACATCGAGCTCCTCGACACTGCTGGTGTTCGTAAGCAGGGTAAGCAAGAAGTTGGTATCGAAAAGTTTAGTGTGCTTCGTACGCTCAACGCTATTGAAGAATCTGATATTTGTTTCCTCCTTATGGATGTCAACGAACTCAACACCGCGCTCGACCAACGCCTCGCCGGTATTATCGACGAAGCAGGTAAGGGTCTTGTTGTCGTTATTAGTAAGTGGGACAGTGTTATGGATAAAGACGCTTACACCCGCGATGCATTAGCGCCAAAAATCTCTCAAGCCTTCGACTTCGTGCCATGGGCTCCACTTATCTTCACCAGCTCAGTAACTGGCCAGAACGTTTCAAAGCTCTTCGACCTTATTCTTGAAATCCAAGACCGCCGAACGCAAGAGTTTAAAACTCGTAAACTTAATGACCTTCTTCAGAAGACTGTTTCAGCGCACCCACCAGCTGGGCTCAAGAACACCCACCCACGTCTTCGTTACATGGTACAAACCGACGTTTCACCACCATGGTTCGTTATCTATGGCTCAAACCTTAAGTTCCTCCACTGGAGCTACAAGCGTCACCTTGAACGCGTCATGCGCGAGAACTTCGACCTTATCGGTACTGCTATTAAGTTTAGCTTCCGCGATGAAAAGCAAATTAAAGCCAACCGCGAAAAAGCGAAGGCTGCTGAAAAAGCAGTTGAACCAGCCGAAGAAGAATAAATCTCCAGAGAATAGAAGAAGCTCGTCCGAATGGACGAGCTTTTTTGAACCTTGTACCGCGCCTGAAAGCACCCTATTGACCCATCCGGGGTCCCGTAGCTCACAAACGAGCTCGGGACCCCGGATGAAGGGTCATGCCAGCGAAGTCCGCGCCGCAGAGTCGTGCTCCGCAGCCGCTTCCTTCGCCTTGGCGTCGCGCTCCTGCTTCTCGCGGATCTTCCGCGCGTCCTCCAGCTCGGTGAAGAGCATCCGCCCGTAGTGGGCGAAGAGGGCGGCGAAGATGACGACGATCAGCGAAGCGATGCCGACGATCAGGGCCAGCAGCGGGTGAATCTCCGAGAACTGATCCCAGAAGATGCCCGCCAGAAGCCAGACCCCCGCCACCAGTGCGGTGAAGAGGGCCGATCCGCCGAGGTACTCGTGTGCGGTCTTGGCCTCTCGGCCCTTGTCGGAAACCGGGCTTCCGTACCGTCCGAGGCGCTGCGACATGCGGAGCTGCCAAACGGCGAACGCCGCCAGCAGTACGCCGATGGCAATGAGGAAGATGTTCATGTCTCTCCTTGGTAGGTTGAGTCGTGCTTGATCTGATAAGGGGTGGGTTTTCAGGGGTGAAGGTTCGGCTTTGATTACCTTCACGGCGTACCAAAACAGAACCTATTATAGCACATTTCGCTTATATTTTCAATATCAAGCATAATCGGCTACAATAGGGGAAGTATGAAAATTGTTTTCGCTCAAGGTAATCCCGGACTTGAATATTCCCAAACCCGCCATAACGTCGGGTTTATGGTGCTTGATGTACTCGCCGACGCCGAAAACGCTCCCTGGAAAGCTGATTCAAAAATAAAGGCCGAGATTGCAACCATTACCTTAGAAGGTGAAAAGGTGCTCCTCGTGAAACCCCAGTCGTATTACAACGAGACTGGCCAAGTCGCCCGGGCTCTGGTTGATTTTTACAAGCTAAGCCCCGCCAGCGACGTCCTTGTTATTCACGACGAACTCGCTCTACCATTTGGAACTATTCGTGTTCGCGAGAAGGGGAGTGATGCTGGAAATAACGGCATTAAAAGCCTGAACGCCCACCTTGGCCCTGACTATGCCCGTATTCGCATTGGTATCTGGAACGAACTCCGCGATCAAATTGACGACGCTGCCTTTGTGCTCAGCCGATTCACTAAAAATGAGGGCGAACAACTCGAACAACAGATCAGTAGTATCATCCTGCCGCTGGTGAAGCAATTCGTTTCAAATTCACTTGAAGCTAGCAGCCACCGCGCCTAAGGCGCCTATGCTTGCAATTCTTAAAATATCATCCATACTATAGCTGTTTTCGGTCGAGCTTGACCGTTGATGACCGCACCTGCGGTACCAACCCCGTTCGAGCTCCTGAAGAAGTAGCTTGAACACGTCCCTTAAGGATACACAGTGGCACCACTCGATGAAGACCCAGCCCCAACTGAGGTGGCAGGGCAGGACAAGACCCGTCTCGTGAAGTTCATCCTCGATGAACTGATCGAAACGGCCAAGGAGTACATGAAGGCCGACCCCAAGCGCCTGCGCACCAAGCAGGTGAGCATGCTACCGGTCGCCCAGACCCCACGCCCGCTCTTCGGTCGCAAGACCAAGCCGATCCCCATCATCAAGGAGGTCTGGCACGTCGGCGTTCTGCTCGGCGAGGTCTCCGACCCCATGGCGCTGTACGTCGGCATGGACGGCACCCCCTACTGCACGTACTTCGAGCAGGGAGTGGGTGAGCGCCAAGCCGAAGTCACCGCCGACTTCCTGGGTGAACTCAGCC
>Ga0307406_10000104_pt1 | contig 49152 bp, 45 predicted proteins | sample 322Cmetagenome_3_FD_203706 | JGI IMG/M metagenome (GOLD analysis project Ga0307406, IMG submission 203706) | Maize rhizosphere microbial communities from greenhouse at UC Davis, California, United States - 322HYB-C-2 | ecosystem: Host-associated > Plants > Roots > Rhizosphere > Soil | place...
CGCAAGGAGAAGAAGAACATCGCGCTGGGCCAGGCCCACATCAAGTCGACGTTCAACAACACGATCGTCTCGATCACCGACCCGTCGGGCGCCGTCATCAGCTGGGCGTCCTCGGGTGGCGTGGGCTTCAAGGGCTCGCGCAAGTCGACCCCGTACGCGGCCGGCATGGCCGCCGAGTCGGCCGCCCGTCAGGCCGCCGAGCACGGCGTCAAGAAGGTCGACGTCTTCGTGAAGGGTCCCGGCTCCGGCCGCGAGACCGCGATCCGCTCGCTGCAGGCCGCCGGCCTGGAGGTGGGGTCCATCCAGGACGTCACCCCGCAGGCCCACAACGGCTGCCGCCCGCCCAAGCGCCGCCGCGTCTGATTTCCGGCTGCCGGGACCGCCGCTCGCGGTGCGTCCCGGCAACCGCCTGGAACAACTCAACATCTCAGAACACCCACGTGTCATATAGCGGGCACGTGACTGAAAGGAACACATAGTGCTCATCGCACAGCGTCCCACTCTGACCGAGGAGAAGATCGGCGAGTTCCGCAGCCGCTTCGTCATCGAGCCGCTGGAGCCCGGCTTCGGCTACACGATCGGCAATGCGCTGCGTCGCAGCCTGCTCTCCTCGATCCCCGGTGCCGCCGTCACCAGCATCCGCATCGACGGCGTGCTGCACGAGTTCAGCACCATCCCGGGTGTGAAGGAGGATGTCACCGAGATCATCCTCAACATCAAGCAGCTCGTCGTCTCCAGCGAGCGCGACGAGCCGATCACGGCGTACCTGCGCAAGACCGGCGCCGGCGAGGTCACGGCCGCCGACATCTCCGCTCCCGCCGGTGTCGAGGTCCACAACCCCGAGCTGGTCATCGCGACCCTCAACGACAGCGCCCGCTTCGAGCTGGAGCTGACGATCGAGCGCGGTCGCGGCTACGTGTCGGCCACGCAGAACCGCAACGAGTACGCCGAGGCGGGTCAGATCCCGATCGACTCGATCTACTCACCGGTCCTGAAGGTCAGCTACCGCGTCGACGCCACCCGTGCCGGCGAGCGCACCGACTTCGACAAGCTCGTGCTGGACGTCGAGAGCAAGCCCTCGATCGCCCCGCGCGACGCCGTCGCTTCGGCCGGACGCACCCTCACCGAGCTGTTCGGTCTCGCGCGCGAGCTGAACGTCGAGGCCGAGGGCATCGAGATCGGCCCCGCGCCGGTCGAGCAGGTCCTCACCAACGAGCTGTCGATGCCGATCGAGGACCTCGACCTGTCGGTCCGGTCGTACAACTGCCTCAAGCGCGAGGGCATCAACACGGTGTCCGAGCTCGTCGCCCTGTCGGAGACGCAGCTCATGAACATCCGCAACTTCGGTCAGAAGTCGGTCGACGAGGTGCGCGACAAGCTCGTCTCGCTCGGCCTGTCGCTGAAGGACTCGGTCCCCGGGTTCGACGGCGCGCACTTCTACGGCGGCTACGACGACGAGACCCTCTGAGCGGATTCCGGTCCGCCCGGGTCTCTCGCTGACACTTTTCTACTGGAGTAACTGACATGCCCAAGCCCACCAAGGGTCCCCGCCTCGGAGGCGGCCCCGCCCACGAGCGCCTGCTGCTTGCGAACCTCGCCGCGGCGCTGTTCACGCACAAGTCGATCAAGACGACCGAGACCAAGGCCAAGCGCCTGCGCCCGCTCGCCGAGCGCCTCATCACCTTCGCCAAGCGCGGCGACCTGCACGCCCGCCGCCGGGTGCTGTCGGTCATCGGCGACAAGGAGGTCGTGCACGTTCTCTTCGCCGAGATCGCGCCCCTGGTCGCCGAGCGTGAGGGCGGCTACACCCGCATCACGAAGGTCGGCAACCGCAAGGGCGACAACGCCCCCATGGCCGTGATCGAGCTCGTCCTCGAGCCCGTGAACCCGAAGCCGAAGTCGGCCAAGAAGTCGGCCGCAGCGGCTGCCCCCGTCGCCGAGGAGGCTCCGGCCGAGGTCGAGGAGACCCCCGCCGACGAGACCGCCGACGCCGGTGCGGAGTCGCCGGAAGAGGGCGCTGCCGCCGAGGCCGCCGCGGAGGACGCCGTCGAGGCGCCCGCCGAGGAGAAGTCGGAGTAACACCCGTCGCATCGCGTCACGAAGCCCGCGCCTTTCGAGGTGCGGGCTTCGTCGCGTTCGGAGTCGGTGTCCCCGCCCGCGGGTAGGCTGGCGCGGTGAACGCCGCGCAGAGCCTGACCGAGCGGATCGGCCCCGCCCCCGCCCCCGTGCTTCCCGAGCACGACGCGATCGCCCTCTGGCGCACCGCGACCGCCGACGACATCGACACGATCCACGGCGTGCACTCCGCCGCCGACGCCGTCGACCATCCGACCTGGATCACGCCGCGGGAGGACGTCGCCGACACCTTCGAGCTCAGCCACATCGATCACACCCGCGACACGATCATCGGCTTCGCGGCCGACGGGACCGCCGTCGTCTTCTCCAGCGCTTTCCTCCACCCCTCGCGTGCCGGGACCCTGACCGTCCACATCGGCGGTGCGGTGCACCCCGACTGGCGCCGCCGCGGCATCGGTTCGGCCGCGCTCCGGTGGAGTCACGCGCGGGCGCGGCAGCAGCTCGCCGAGGCCGCCGCCACGCTGGCGCCGGGGGAGTGGGACCTCGAGATCAAGGTCTACGCGGAGGAGTCCACGCCGGACGTCATCGCGATCAGCGAGCCCCTCGGGTTCGCCGTCGAGCGCTGGTTCACCACGATGGTGCGCGACCTGGCGCAGCCGCTGCCCACGCCTCCCGCCGTCGACGGCGCCACGATCGTGCCGTACTCCGCCGACCGTGCGCTGGATGTGCTCGCCGCCCGCAACGACGCCTTCCGCGACCACTGGGGAAGCCTGCCCTCGAGCGAGGAGGGCTGGCGGAAGTTCGTCGACGGCGAGTTCCTGCGTCCCGACCTGTCGCGGCTGGCGCTCGACGACGACGGGCAGGTCATCGCCCTGTGCCTGGCGTCGGTCAACGAGGCCGACTGGGAGGCGCTGGGCGCCACCCACGCCTACATCGACCTCATCGGCGTCGTGCGGGCACATCGCCGCCGGGGCCTCGCTCCCGCCGTGATCGCCGCCTCGCTCGCCGCGATCGCGCAGGCGGGGCTGGAGAAGGCCGTCCTGGACGTCGACACGGCGAGTCCGACGGGCGCCAACACGCTCTACGAGGGTCTGGGCTTCACGGCGACCGAGCGGTCGCTGGCTCTCGTGCATCGGCTCTGACCCGGCCCCGCGTGCCTGCGCGGTTCCGCCGGTGCGGTAAGACTGGATGCCATGGACACCCGCGCGCTCGTCATCGGTGAGGCCTTGATCGACATCGTCGAGGGGGTGGAGGTCCGAGAGCTCGTCGGCGGCAGCCCCGCCAACGTGGCCGTGGGGCTGGCCCGGCAGGGGCACGACGTGCAGCTGCTCACGCGCATCGGACGCGACGCCCGCGGCGAGCGGATCGCCGAGCACGTCGCCTCGGCAGGGGCCGCCCTCACCGCGGACTCGTGGGGGTCGGGCGCGACCTCGACGGCGCGGGCGCGGCTGCAGCCGGACGGATCGGCGGAGTACGAGTTCGATATCGACTGGACGGTGCCCGCACCCGACCTCGACGGCATCGCGCTCGTCCACTCCGGGTCGATCGCGCTCTTCCTCGAGCCGGGCGGCGACACGGTGATCGACGCGCTCCAGCGTGCGTCCGGCACCGCGCTGGTCACCGTCGACCCCAACATCCGCCCCGCTCTCGTCGGCTCCCGCGGCCCCGCCGTCGACCGGTTCGTCCAGGCGGCGCGCGCGGCGGACCTCGTCAAGCTGAGCGACGAGGACGCCGCGTGGCTGTATCCGGGCCTGCTCCCCGAGCAGGTGCTCGCCGAGGTCGCCACCCAGGGCCCGCGGGTCGTCGTGATCACCCGCGGCGGCGAGGGGGCGATCGCCCTCGGCCCGGCCGGCGTGGTCGAGGTCGCCGCGATCTCCGTCGAGGTGGTCGACACCATCGGCGCGGGCGATGCGTACATGGCGAGCCTGATCTCGAGCATGCTCGACGACGCGGACCTCCTCGCTTCGCCGGTCGCCCTCGAGCGTGCACTGCGCCGCGCCGCGGTCACCGCCGGGATCACCGTGTCGCGGGCGGGGGCGAACCCCCCGCGCCGCGCCGAGGTCGACGCCGCCTTCTGACGGTTCCGGCGCGAGCAGCCGCGCGGCCGTCGGTAGGCTGACGGGGTGCGGCTGCGTCTCGATATCGCCTACGACGGCACGGACTTCCGCGGCTGGGCGCGCCAGCCGGGACTGCGTACCGTGCAGGGCACCCTCGAGGGCGCCATCGCACGGATCCTCGGCGGCGAGCCCCGGCTGGTCGTGGCGGGGCGGACGGACGCCGGCGTCCACGCGACCGGTCAGGTCGCCCACCTCGATCTCACCGACGCACAGCGCCATCGGCTCGACGCCGCGCGCAATCCCGCGCCGGAAGCGCTGGCGGCGCGGCTGACGGGGATCCTCGGCCAGTACCCCGACGTCGTCGTGCGGCGCGCGTCGCCGGCTCCCGAAGGCTTCGACGCCCGCTTCTCCGCGGTCTGGCGGCGCTATGCGTACCGGGTGGCCGATCGCGTCAGCGGCTACGACCCGATCGACCGCGCCCGCACGACGAGCGTCGCCGCGGACCTCGACGTGGGGGCCATGGACGCCGCGGCGCGCTCCCTGATCGGTCTCCACGACTTCGCCGCGTACTGCAAGTGGCGCGAGGAGGCGACGACCATCCGCACCCTCCTGGAGTTCGACTGGCACCGGGACGCGGACGGCATCCTCCTCGCCAACGTGAAGGCGGACGCCTTCTGCCACAGTATGGTGCGAGCCCTCGTGGGAGCCTGCGTCGCGGTCGGGCAGGGCAGGCTCGACGTCGCCGACGTGGCGGAGATCCGCGACGCGCGCGAGCGCACGAGCGAGACCAAGGTCCTCGCCGCGCGCGGGCTCACCCTGACCGAGGTCGGCTACCCCGCCGACGAGCTGCTGGCCGACCGTGCCGAGCAGACGCGCAGACGACGCTCTCTGGACGGGGACTGACACCAGCGCAACGCTGAGTCAACCCCGAGGGCGGTCACAGGTGGGCGGCATAGGCTGGGGGCGGCATGAAGGTCATCTCGTACAACCTCAACAAGCACAAGGCCGCCCACGAGCTCGAGCAGCTGGTCGACGAGCACGCGGCCGACATCCTGTGCCTCCAGGAAGCCGTCAGCGACGATCTGCCGTCTCAGATCGCCGGTCTGCGACTGGCGGAGGCCACGGTGCGCAACCGGCTCGGCCTGGCCGTGTACCACCGCGAGAACACCTACACGGCGCTCGAAGTGCGCTCGATGGCCCTGAAGAAGTCCCTCCACGACCGCGTGCTCAAGCCGGCAGAGGAGCGGATGCTCGGGGTGCGGATGCGCGACATCGACCACGGGCAGGAGTTCCTCATCGCGAGCTTCCACGCCGCGCCGCTGACGGCGTTGAACTCGCTCCGTCGCAAGCAGATCCATGCGGCGCTCGCCGAGCTGAGCACGCTGGGCGTGGGACTGCCGATCCTCATGGTGGGCGACTACAACTACCCGGTGTTCAAGGAGAGCCTCGGTCAGCGGATCCGCGACGCAGGCTACGAGCTCACCCTCAGTGACTCCCGCACGTACACGAGGTACAAGTTCTTCCGCGGTCACTACGACTTCGCCACGAGCGTGGGCGTCTCGATCGCGTCGATCACGACCCTGCCGCAGGGAAGCAGCGACCACCTCCCGATCCTCATCGACGCCGAGCTCACCGCCCGCCGCTGACGCGACCGGGCTTTTCACGGTCCGCCTCCGTGCGCGCAGGGGCCTCCCGGGCGTAGCGTGGAGGAGCAGCTGGATCCCAACGGAGGGACGGGCCATGAACGACACGATCATCGTCGCAGTGACGGCGGCACCGGTGACGGCGCGAGCCGTGGAGTGGGCCGTGGCCCGCGCGGTGGAGCGCAGGCAGCGCATCGAACTCGTCACCGTCGTGGGCGGTGTGGTCGGCGCGGTCGGCGAGGCGGACGTGCTCACCGAGGCGATCGAGCACGCGCGGTCGACCCTGCGGGAGCACGAAGCGGTCGTCGCGGCCGCCGGCGTGCCGGTGACCGTGCGCGTCGACAGCGGCAACCCGGTCGCCCACCTCATCGCCTCCAGCGCGGGAGCGGCGCTGATGGTGATCGGGAGCGACTATCGGGGGCCGGGGAACGGCCGGCCGCGCGGGGCGCACGGTGTTCGCATCGCCGCGGGCGCACGGTGCCCCGTCGTCGTCGTGCCCGACATCGACCGGACCGGATGCCGCGGCGTCGTCGTGGGGGTCGACGGATCGGAGGTCTCGGAGAAGGCGCTCCGCTTCGCCGCGGAGGAAGCGGACCGGCTTCGCGAGCCGCTGATCGCGGTGAGCGTCTGGACGCCCCTGCACGCCCCGCGCAACGATCTGGCGGTCTATCCGGAGCTCTACCTGACGAACATGGCCGCCGCGACCGAGGAGATCCTGGCCTTGGCGATGGCGGGCATCGCCGCGGATCACCCCGATCTGGAGATCCATCGCCGTGTCGAACGCGGCTACCCGGCGCAGGTGATCAACGAACTGGCCGCCTCGGCACGGCTCACCGTCGTCGGGACCCACGGCCGTGGCGCGGTCGCCCGTTTCCTGCTCGGGTCCATCAGCCAGGAGGTGCTCACGCGCCTGGCGACGGTCACCGCCGTCGTCCGCTGAGGCCGCTACCTCACCGCCACCGTCGCATCGGACAGTCGGGATGCCTTGGCGTACCCGGGCTTGGTGCCGACGACCTTCACGGTGATCGTGTGCCCGCGGTCGGACCTCGTGAGGACGTACGTCTTGCTGTACGCGCCGGAGATCAGGCTGCCGCTGCGGTACCAGCGGTAGTAATAGGTCGTCCCCGTGGTCCAGGTGCCGCGGATCGCCTCGAGGCGCTCGCCGACCGCGATCGTGCCGGCGATCCGAGGCTTCACCGTCGACAGGGTGCTGAGCTTGGCGATCTCCGGGGTGGGGCTGGAGACCCGGGCCGTCGGAGCGTAGCCGGTCTTGCTTCCGGTGACCTTCACCTTGAGGACCTTGCCGGCATCGCCCGCCTTCGGGGTGTAGGTCTTGGCGGTGGCGCCCGAGACCGACGAGCCGTCGGCGTACCACTGGTAGCGCAGCGTGGTGCCGGTCGTCCAGGTGCCCGTCTTGGCGGTCAGGGTGATGCCCGCTTTGGGCGTCCCGCTGATGGCGGGCGTGCTCGTGGCGAGGGTCTTGTAGCCGCCGAAGACCTGCGTGTAGTACGGGCGGCCGGCGTCGCTGCAGGCCACGCCGATGCCGATGTGCGTGAACGACGTGCGCAGGATGTTGGCGCGGTGCCCGGGGCTGTCGAGCCACGCGCGGGTGACGCTCGTCGGGGCGTAGCCGTATGCGACGTTCTCGCCGGCGGCCGACCACCCGGCGGGGATCTGCGAGGTGTAGTACGGGTTGTGGCTCATCGTCGCGCGGGCCGCCTGCTTCTGCGACCACTTGATGGCCACGGAGTGCATGGCCGAGTTCGCGGTGAGCGGCTTGACGCCCACGCGACCGCGGGCGGCATTGACGTCGGCGAGGATCCGGGCCTGGACCTGGGAGACGGTGAGCGACGACGTGCAGGAGGTGGCTCCGGTGGCGGCGGGGGCGGGGGCGACGGCGCCGATGAGCGCCAGCACCAGTGCCGCCGCCGCCCCGGCAGCGACGCCGAGGCGTCGCCGAGGGCGACTGGACATGTGATCCTCCGGGGGGAAAGGATGCTTCTTGTGCACAGTGGTACCACACGTCACATGCGACACGCCAATCACAATGACCACAAAACGGTGCTTTTGGGTGTATCTGCCCCGAGTTCGACCCCTCGTGTGGCGCCGTCGCCCGATGTGACGTAGACTTGATCCTTGGTGTCCGGCTCAGCTGACCCGGCATCACGAACGTGAGCCCTCCACTGGCGCCCTTCGGCCGTTCTTCCGGCGAAGCGCCCCGGAGTGGGATTCACGAACCTCTCCGTTCGATCAAGAAAGCAGCACTACTGTGACGCGCACCTACACCCCCAAGGCTGGCGAGACCCAGCGTGAGTGGCTGGTCATCGACGCGAGCGACGTCGTCCTCGGACGCCTCGCCTCGCACGCGGCCGCCCTGCTCCGCGGCAAGCACAAGCCGACGTTCGCCAACCACATCGACACCGGCGACTTCGTCGTCATCGTCAACGCCGCCAAGGTGGCGCTGACGGGCCAGAAGCTCCTGCAGAAGAAGGCCTACCGCCACTCGGGCTACCCGGGCGGGCTCACCGCGACCACGTACGCCGAGCTCCTGGAGAAGAACCCGGTCCGCGCCGTCGAGAAGGCCGTCCGCGGCATGCTCCCCAAGAACAGCCTGGGTCGCCAGCAGCTGTCGAAGCTGAAGGTCTACGCCGGTGCCGAGCACCCGCACGCGGCCCAGCAGCCCACCCCGTACACCTTCGACCAGGTCGCCCAGTAAGCGCCGCCGAAACAGACTGAGGACAACCCATGGCCCAGAACAGCAATGCGGCACCCGTCGCTGACTCCCTCGAAGAGACGCCCGACAACTACACCACCGAGACGCCGGCCACCGAGGCTGCCGCTGCAGCCCCGCGCCCGGTCCTGTCGGTGCCCGGTGCGGCCGTCGGCCGCCGCAAGCAGGCCATCGCCCGCGTGCGCCTCGTGCCCGGCTCCGGCTCCATCACGGTCAACGGCCGCACCCTCGAGGACTACTTCCCGAACAAGCTGCACCAGCAGCTCATCAACGACCCGTTCACGGTGCTCGACCTCGCCGGCGCCTACGACGTGATCGCCCGCATCTCCGGCGGCGGCCCCTCGGGCCAGGCCGGTGCCCTCCGCCTGGGCATCGCTCGTGCGCTCAACGAGATCGACGTCGAGAACAACCGTCCGACCCTGAAGAAGGCCGGCTTCCTCTCGCGCGACGCGCGCGTCAAGGAGCGCAAGAAGGCCGGTCTCAAGAAGGCGCGCAAGGCACCTCAGTACTCGAAGCGCTAAACCTTCATGGCGCTGTTCGGTACGGACGGTGTGCGGGGGCTGGCCAACGGCCCCCTCACCGCGGACCTCGCGCTCACCCTGGCCCAGGCGACAGCTGTCGTCCTGGGCCAGGGGCGTATCGCGGAGGCGCGGAAGGCGGCGGGCAAGCGGCTCACGGCCGTGGTCGCGCGCGATCCGCGCATCTCCGGGCAGTTCCTGAGTGCCGCCGTCGAGGCCGGGCTCGCCTCGTCCGGTGTCGACGTGCTGGAGGCAGGCACCCTGCCGACCCCTGCCGCGGCCTTCCTCATCAGCGACGTCGACGCTGACTTCGGCGTGATGATCTCCGCCTCGCACAACCCGGCACCCGACAACGGCATCAAGATCTTCGCCCGGGGCGGTGTGAAGCTCCCCGACGAGGTCGAGCGCCGCATCGAAGAGGCGATGAGCGGCGAGAAGCTGCGCCCCACCGGCGGTGACGTGGGTCGCGTGTCGCGCTTCTCGGACGCCGAAGACCGGTACGTCCTGCATCTGCTGGCCTCGCTCCCGCACCGCCTCGACGGCATCCACGTCGTCGTCGACTGCGCGAACGGCGCGGCTTCCGGCGTCTCGCCCGAGACGTTCCGCAACGCCGGCGCGCGGGTCACGGTCATCGGCAACGACCCCGACGGCCTCAACATCAACGACGGCTACGGCTCGACGCACCTGGAACGGCTCTCCGCCGAGGTGGTGCGCGTGGGCGCCGACGTGGGGATCGCACACGACGGCGACGCGGACCGCTGCCTCGCCGTCGACGCCGAGGGCCGCATCGTCGACGGCGATCAGATCATGGCGATCCTCGCCGTGGCGATGCGCGACCGGGGACGGCTGCATCACGATACCCTCGTGGCGACGGTCATGAGCAACCTGGGACTTCATCGAGCGATGAGCGCGCACGGCATCCGTGTCGAGACCACCGGTGTCGGTGACCGCTATGTCCTCGAGCGGATGACCGAGGGCGGATTCTCCCTTGGCGGCGAGCAGAGCGGGCACGTCATCATGAGCGCGTTCGCGACCACCGGCGACGGCCTGCTCACGGGGCTGCATCTCTGCGCCGAGATGGCACGCCAGCGCAAGACGCTCGCGGAGCTCGCTTCGATCATGACCGTCTTCCCGCAGGTGCTGCTCAACGTCCGGGGCGTCGAGCGCACCCGGGCGGGGGATCCCGACGTCCTCGCCGCGGTCGCTGCCGCCGAGGCGGAGCTCGGCGACACCGGACGGGTGCTCCTGCGCCCCTCGGGCACGGAACTGATGGTCCGCGTCATGGTCGAGGCTGTGGACGCCGAGACCGCCCAGCGCATCGCCGACCGCCTCGCCGACGTGGTGCGCGGCTGACGGGGATGTCCGCACCCCCTTCCCGCGCCTGGTCACGGCTGATCACCGTGGCCGGGCACTGGTGGGAGACGGTCTCCAGCGGGCGATTCTTCACCAGATGGACGCTGCTGGCATCGGGTGTGGCAGCGATTCTGATCCTCAGCCCCTACGGCGGTCTGGACGGCGTCGCCGAGCACCTCGCCGCGATGGCGGCCTCGCTGCTGGCGTGGCTCGTCATCGTCGTGCTCGTGCTGCCCGTCGCCGTCGCCGAGCGTCGTCTGGAGAGCGCGGTCGCGCGTGGGCTCCTCGTGATCGTCGCGCTCCTCGCCGTCTCGATCGCGCGGCCCTACTTCAACGATGCGATCGCGTCGACGCTGTTCGGGCATGAAAGCACGGGGGAGTGGCTGCAGCGCATCGCCACCAACGCGCTCAGCTGGTTCACCGTGCTCCCGCTGGTCGCGGCCTCGGCTGCGTGGTATGCCGACGCGAAGGAGTCCGCCGCCCGGTTGGCGGCCGCGCTGGCGGTGTTCGACGACCTGCGCGGGCGCGTCATCCGCTATGGGCAGCAGAACGCCGCGCTGCTGACCGACGCGGTCGCCGACGTGCGCCGGCGCCGCGATGCGCTCCTGGCCGGAACGATCGACTTCGACGCGGTGCGCGCGTTCGCCGATCAGGTGCGCGCGGCCAGCCACCGCCTCGACGACCGGCTGCGGTCACGCCTGGACGGCGTGGTCTACGACGGCGGGCCGACCGAGTCGATGCCCGCCCGCAGCGTGCCGTTCCTGGCACGTCTCGCCCGGCCGAATCCCGTGCTGGTCGTCGTGCTGTACTACCTCGCGAGCACCCCGTACACCTTCGCTCTGGGCGGGCTGCCCCTCATCGTGGTGGCCTTCACCGTGCTGCTGGCGCTCGCGTACACCGCCGACGTCGTGATCCGGGTTGCCGGTCGTGGTCACGGGCCGGTGCTCCGGGGCGCGATCGTCCTCGCCAGCTGGATCGGTGTGGGCCTCGGGATCGTCGGCATCGGGCTCGTCCTGACCTCCGCCGAGGGGATCATCCTGGTGATCCCCCTGGTGACGATCCCCGCCCTGGCGGGGGTGGTGGGACTCACCGCGGACGCCGTCGAACGCTCTCGCGCGCAGACCCGGACGCTCACCGACCTGCTGGCGCACACCGCCGCCCTGGCGACGGCGCAGACCGCGCAGGCCCGCGAGCCGCTGTGGCGGGCGGTGGACCTCCTGCACGACCGTGTCCAGAGCCGCTGCGTGATCTTCGCCGCTCGCGTCGATGACCGGCCACCCACCCCCGAGGAGGTGCGCCGGTTCCGCATCGACACCGAATCCGCCTTCGCGGAGATTCTGGTCGGCGCGCCCGAGCGCTCCGACACCACGGATCTCGACGGGCTGCTGGCCATCTGGTCGGGCATCCTCGACGTGCGGGCCGACATCGATGCGGCCGCCGTCGTGGCGCTGCAGGACGCCGAGGTGGCCGCGGAGGTCGGCGCCGTCGTCAGCGAGGGCTTCGTCAACGCCGTCAAGCACTCGGCGGCGCGGGCGGCGAGGCTCTCGGTCTCGACGAGCCCGGACGAGTCGGAGCTGCGCGTCACCGTCTCCTCGTCGGGCACGCTGCGCGGCACCGGCACGCCCGGCCTGGGGCTCGCCTCGCTCGGCGAGCGAGCCCATCTGCGCCAGGAGGGCGACCAGGTGGTGCTGGAAGTCATCGTGCCGCTCACTCACCACGAGGCCACGACGTTCGACACCTCGCACCGCCGACGCCGGCCGCCGACCATGGCCATCCGGCTCCCCTGAGTCCTTCCTCAGCGGGGTGCTCAGCGGCCGGGTTCGCTCCACGACAGCGACTCGATGTAGCGCAGCAGCACGCCCTCGCGCAGCGCCCAGGGCGAGACCTCGAGCTCGTCGACGTCGAGCACCGTCATCGCGGTGTGCAGGACGACCGCCCCCGCGACGATCTGGAACGTGCGGTCCGCGGTGATGCCGGGAAGCTCCTGGCGTGCCGAGGCGGGCAGCCGTGCCAGGCGGGGGATCCACGATCCGAGGGCACCGCGCGGCAGACGCATGGCGTCGGTCCCGCTCCAGCCCGGGACCGGGTAGCCGGCGAGCTTCGCGAGGGAGCGGATCGCCTTGGACGAGCCCACGACGTGGTGCGGCGCGGGCTGGCCGCGCATGAGTTCGGCGACGGGGGCGAGCGTCGCCCGCGTGTGCTCGCGGAGGACCTCGACGGCTTCCTCGCCGGGTGGGTCGGCCGCGAGGAACTCGATCGTCATGCGACCGGCGCCGAGGGGGACGGAGGCGGCCACCTCGGGCAGCTCATCGGCGCCCGCCGCGAGCTCGAGGGATCCGCCGCCGATGTCGAAGAGGAGGATCTGCCCCGCCGACCAGCCGAACCAGCGACGCACCGCGAGGAAGGTGAACCGCGCCTCGGACTCGCCGCCGAGCACCTGCAGCTCCTGCCCCAGCGCTTCCTCGATCCGGGCGATGACGTCGGCGCCGTTGGTGGCCTCCCGAACGGCGCTCGTCGCCGTCGCCAGCAGCTCCTCGACGTTCTCGGAGTCGGCGACCGTGCGCGCCGCGGCCACGGCCTCGACGAGCGCGACGACGCCCTCCTCCGAGATGGAGCCGTCGGGCTGCACGTAGCGCATGAGGCGCAGCACGGTGCGTGTGCTCGTGGTGGCCAGCGGACGGCCGCCGGGCCGTACATCGGCGACGAGCAGGTGGACGGTGTTCGAGCCGATGTCGAGGACTCCCAGGCGCATCCCGTCAGGCTAGCGAAACCGACGCGGATCGAGGGATAGAGTGGCGGCGATGGCCACCGAAGACACCGCCACGGGCGACTCGCTCTACCGGGAGATCGATCGCGCGGACTGGGCGCGACTTGCTCCGGGCATCTCCAATCCCCTCACCGAGACCGAGATCGTGCAGCTGCGCGGCATCGGCGATCGCCTCGACATGGCCGAGGTGCGCGAGGTGTACGTGCCGCTGAGCCGGCTGCTGAGCGCCTACGCCGAGAACACGAAGCGCCTCGGTGCCGAGACGGCGGCGTTCCTCGGCGAGCCGGATTCGACGACGCCGTTCGTCGTCGCGGTGGCCGGTTCGGTCGCGGTCGGCAAGTCGACGGTCGCCCGCCTGCTCCGCGAGCTGATGAGCCGCTGGCCGGGCACGCCGCGGGTCGAGCTGGTCACGACGGACGGGTTCCTCTATCCCAACGCGGAGCTCGAGCGCCGGGGGCTCATGGCGCGCAAGGGCTTCCCGGAGTCGTACGACCGACGCGCGATGGTGAGCTTCCTCTCCGAGGTGAAGTCCGGGGCGGCGGAGGTGCGCGCGCCGTTCTACTCGCACATGCGCTACGACATCATCCCCGACGCGTATGTGACCGTGCGGCGTCCCGATGTGGTGATCGTCGAGGGCCTCAACGTGCTCGCCCCGCCGCCGACGCCGCACGATGTCGCGGTGAGCGACCTCTTCGACTTCTCGATCTACGTCGACGCCGACGTGGAGCACATCGAATCGTGGTTCGTGAACCGCTTCCTCACCCTCCGGGAGAGCGCGTTCAGCAACCCGAACTCGTTCTTCAAGGTCTTCGCGACGATCTCCGACGAGGAGGCCGTCGCCCAGGCGCTCGGATTCTGGCGGGACATCAACCTGCCGAACCTGCGCGAGAACGTCGAGCCCACCCGGCACCGCGCCAAGCTCGTGCTCAACAAGGCCGCCGACCACACGGTGGCCTCGGTGCAGCTCCGCAAGCTCTGAGCACGCGCGCGTCCGCCACCGGTTCTCCCGGCCTTTTGTCAGGGCTCCGACCAAACTCGCACGCCTACGATTGACGGCATGTGTGGAATCGTCGGATACGTCGGCCCGCGGCCGAGCCAGGACATCCTCCTGTCCGGGCTGGCGCGCCTCGAGTACCGGGGGTACGACTCCGCCGGCGTCGCCGTCATCGACGGCGACGGGCAGCTCGGGCTGCGCAAGCGCGCGGGCAAGCTGAAGGTGCTCCGCGACGATCTGGGCGCCCACCCGCTCGCGGACGGCACGACGGGCATCGGCCACACCCGCTGGGCCACCCACGGCGGTCCGACCGACGCCAACGCGCACCCGCACCTCGCCGACGAGGACCGCCTCGCGGTCATCCACAACGGCATCATCGAGAACTTCGCCGAGCTGAAGGCCGAGCTCGTCGCCGACGGCTACACGTTCCGCAGCGAGACGGACACGGAGGTCGCCGCCGTGTTGCTCGGGCGCGAGTACCGTGCCTCGGGCGACCTGGTCAGCGCCTTCCGCACCGTCGCCGCCCGCCTCGAGGGCGCCTTCACGCTCCTCGCGATGCACCGCGACGAGCCCGGCCTCGTGGTCGGCGCCCGCCGCAACTCGCCGCTGGTGATCGGCCTCGGCGAGGGCGAGAACTTCCTCGGCTCCGACGTCGCCGCCTTCGTCGAGCACACCCGCAGCGCCCTGGCCATCGGGCAGGACCAGATCGTGGCGATCACCCCCGCGGGCGTCACCGTGACCGACTTCCACGGCGACCCGGTCGAGGTGGAGCCCTTCGAGGTCGTGTGGGACGCCGCCGCCGCCGAGAAGGGCGGCTGGTCCTCCTTCATGGCGAAGGAGGTCTCCGAGGAGCCCGAGGCCGTCGCCAACACCGTGCGCGGCCGCATCCGCGACGGCGAGGTCGTGATCCCCGAGCTCGACGGGCTCGACGGGCTGTTCGCGGGGATCACGCGCGTCATCGTCATCGCCTGCGGCACGGCCGCCTACGCCGGGATGGTCGGCAAGTACGCGCTGGAGCAGTGGGCGCGGATCCCCGTCGACGTCGAGCTCGCGCACGAGTTCCGCTACCGCGATCCCGTCATCGGCGCCGACACCCTCGTCGTGTCGATCTCGCAGTCGGGCGAGACGATGGACACGCTCATGGCGGTCAAGTACGCCCGCGAGCAGGGGGCGAAGACGCTCTCGATCTGCAACACCCAGGGCGCGACGATCCCCCGCGAATCCGACGCCATCGTGTACACCCACGCCGGCCCCGAGGTCGCCGTGGCCTCCACGAAGGCGTTCGTCGCGCAGATCACCGCGCTGTACCTGCTGGGGCTGCACATCGGACGGATCCGCGGGACGCTGTCGCCGGCGGAGTCCGCGCGCTCGGTCGCCGAGCTGGAGGCGGTCCCCGGCAAGATCTCGTGGGTGCTCGAGAAGGAGCAGGCCCACATCGCCCAGTTCTCGCACTGGATGGCCGACACGCAGTCGGTGCTCTTCCTCGGGCGTCACGTCGGGTACCCGATCGCCCTCGAAGGCGCCCTCAAGCTCAAGGAGATCTCCTACATCCACGCCGAGGGCTTCGCCGCCGGTGAGCTCAAGCACGGGCCGATCGCCCTGATCGAGCCGGGTCAGCCCGTCTTCGTCATCGTGCCCTCGCCGCGCGAGTCGGCCGAGCTCCACAAGAAGGTCGTCTCGAACATCCAGGAGATCCGCGCCCGTGGCGCACGCGTGATCGCCGTCGCCGAGGAGGGCGACGCGGCCGTGCTGCCCTTCGCCGACGAGGTGCTGCGCATCCCGCTGGCCGGCCCGCTCTTCGAGCCGCTCCTGGCCGTCGTGCCGCTGCACATCTTCGCCATGGGCCTCGCCACCGCGAAGGGCCTCGACGTCGACCAGCCCCGGAACCTCGCGAAGTCTGTCACCGTCGAGTGACCGCAGCGACGCATTCGGACGCGGCGGTAGGCTGACGGGATGATCGTCGGCATCGGCGTCGACCTCGTCGACATCCCCCGGTTCGAACGATCGCTGGAGCGCACGCCCCGGCTCATGGAGCGGCTCTTCGCGGTCGCAGAGCGAGGGCTGCGACCGCATTCGCTGGCGGCCCGCTACGCCGCCAAAGAGGCACTGATCAAGGCGCTGGGCGGCTCCGACGGCGTCCACTGGACCGACATCGAGGTGGCCTCGGAGCCGTCGGGACGTCCCGTGTTCTCGTTGAGCGGCCAGACCGCGGACACGGTCGCCGGCCGCGGCATCGGCGCCCTCCATCTCTCACTGTCCCACGATGCGGGGGTGGCCATCGCGTACGTGGTCGCGGAGGCCGGCGGCCCGGAAGGGAGCCGCGCGTGACCGAGCAGCGGATGCCGCCCGGCCGGATGCGCGAAGCCACGATCGATGTGGGAGCCATCGCCGCCAACGTCGGGCGACTGCGCCACCTGACCGGTGTCGAGGTCATCGCCGTCGTCAAGGCCGACGGCTACGGCCACGGCGCGGTGCGGTCGGCCCTGGCGGCTCTCGACGGCGGGGCGACCCGGCTCGGAGTGGCCGACGTCGGGGAGGCCGTGGCGCTGCGACACGCCGGGATCGACGCCCCCATCATGGCCTGGCTCCACGCCCCGGGGGAGGGGTTCGAAGAGGCCGTCGCGCGGGGCGTCGAGCTGGGGATCTCGTCGTACGATCAGCTGCTCGCGGCCGCCGCCGCGGGAGGTGACCGGCCCTCCGCCGTGCACCTGAAGGTCGAGACCGGACTCGGACGCAACGGGCTGCCCCCCGCCGAGCAGCACCGCGTGTTCGCGGAGGCGGCGCGCCTGGAGCGCATCGGCCGGCTGCGCGTCGTCGGCATCTTCAGCCACCTGTCCAACACCAGCGAGGCCGACGACCGGGCGGCGCTCGCCCGTTTCGAGGCCGCCCTCGGCGCGGCCGCCGCGCAGGGCCTCGCGCCCCGGGTGCGCCATCTCGCCGCGTCCCACGCCGCGATCGCCCTCCCGGAGGCGCGGTTCGACGCCGTCCGCATCGGGATCGCGATGTACGGTCTGTCTCCCTTCGCCGACCGCACCTCCGCCGACCTCGGACTGCGCCCCGCGATGTCGCTGCGCGCGTCCGTCGCCGCGGTGCGTCGCGTGCCGGCCGGGCAGGGGGTCTCCTACGGCTATCAGCACCGGACGTCCGCCGAGACGACGCTGGCCCTCGTGCCCCTCGGCTACGCCGACGGTGTGCCCCGCGCCGCGTCGGGGGGAGGGGCCGTGCGGATCGGCACGCGGGTGTTCCCGGTGGCCGGCCGCATCGCCATGGACCAGTTCGTCGTCGACGTGGGGGACCACCCGGTCGGAGTCGGTGACGCGGTGACGCTCTTCGGCGATCCGGAGCGCGGCCTCCCCGCCGTCGAGGAGTGGGCCGACACCGCGGGCACCATCAACTACGAGATCGTCACCCGGATCGGAGCGCGCGTCCCCCGTCGGCAGGTGTCGTCGTGAGCGGGCTGGCCCCGTTCGCCGGGGAGCGCATCGTCCGCTCCGCCGCCGCGATGGAGGACCTGGGGCGCGACATCGGCCGGGCGCTGCGCGCGGGGGACCTCGTGGTGCTCACCGGTGCGCTCGGGGCGGGCAAGACGACGCTCACCCGCGGCGTCGCCGCCGGGATGGGGGTGCGCGGCCCCGTGCAGAGTCCCACGTTCGTGCTCGCCCGCACCCACCCGTCGCTGATCGACGGCCCTCCGCTCGTGCACGTCGACGCCTACCGCCTGGGCTCGGCGGCCGAGCTCGACGACCTCGGCCTGGACCTCGACCGCTCGGTGACCGTCGTGGAGTGGGGGCGCGGCATGGTCGACGGCCTCGTCGATCACTGGTGGGAGATCGAGCTCGACCGGGAGTGGGCGCGCAGCGCCGGCCCGGTACCCGCGGAGGAGGACCGCGAGGCGACGGATCCCGACATGGACGACGACGCACCGCGCCGGGTCACCGTGAGCCGCCGCTCCTGACGACGCGGCAGGCGTGCCCGCGGTTACGCTGGAGGGATGATCCTGGGCATCGACACTTCGCTCGGCACGGCGGTCGCCGTCGTCGAGCCGGACGGTGTCGTCCGGTCCGAGGCCGCCAGCGCCGACCCCCTCGCCCACGCGGAGGTGATCGGGGTGCTGCTCGAGCGGGCGCTCGCCGACGCGGCTCTGGGGCCCGTGGGCGCGACCAGCGCGCCGACGGCCGTCGAGATCACCCACGTCGCCGCCGGCATGGGACCGGGCCCCTTCACGGGGCTGCGGGTGGGCATCGCCGCCGCGAGGGCCTTCGCGCTCGCCCGGAGCCTTCCCGTCGTCGCCGTCCCTAGTCACGACGCCGCGGCGCTCGCCGTGCTCCTGGCCGACCCGCACGCCCCGTCGGAGCCGTTCGCGGTCGTGACCGATGCCCGGCGCCGCGAGTTCGCCTACACGGTGTACGACGGCCTCGATGACGACGGGCTCCCCGTCCGGATCGCCGAGCCGGCCCTGTCGCCCCGCGCCGACCTGGACGACGCGCTCGCCGCGCGGGGAGTGCGACGCCGCGACATCGCCGCCGTCCCGGCCTCGATGGTCGCCCTCGCCGCTGCGCGCGCCGTCGCCGCCGGCCGTACGCTCACCGGCGGCGAGCCGCTCTATCTGCGTGCTCCCGACGTCACCCTGCCCGGCGCGCCCAAGAAGGTGGGCGCATGAGCCTGCGCACCGCGACGGCATCCGATTTGCCGGACATCATGGCCCTGGAGCGCGACTCGTTCCCCAGCGATGCCTGGAGCGAGGCCATGATGGCGGCCGAGATCGCCTCCCCGCACGGCCGCTACGTCGTCGACGTCGAGGTGGGGGCCCTCCGCGGCTACGGCGGGGTGCGCGCGGCCCAGGGCGCAGCGGACGCCGACATCCAGACGATCGCGATCGCCCCGGCGGCGCGGGGACGCGGACGGGGGCGGGCGCTGCTGGCCGAGCTGCTCGCCACCGCCGGGAGCCGCGGTGCGCGCGAGGTCTTCCTGGAGGTGCGCGCGGACAACCCCGTCGCCGCCGCCCTGTACGCGTCGGAGGGATTCGTCGAGATCGGGCGGCGCCCCCGGTACTACCAGCCCGACGACGTGGACGCCGTCGTCATGAAGCTCGACCTCGCCGGATGGGCGGGTGCACGCGGACCCGGCGCCGGGACCGCGGCGTCGGGGACGGGGGCGTGCTGATGGCGGCGGAACCCCTGGTGCTCGGCATCGAGACGAGCTGCGACGAGACCGGCATCGGGATCGTCCGCGGGCGCACCCTCCTGTCCAACACGATCGCCAGCTCGATGGCAGAGCACGCCCGCTACGGCGGGGTCGTGCCCGAGGTCGCCGCGCGCGCGCATCTCGAAGCCCTGCAGCCGGCGATCGAAGCCGCCGTCGCCGAGGCCGGGGTCACTCTCGCCGACCTCGATGCGGTCGCCGTCACGAGCGGTCCCGGGCTCGCCGGCGCCCTCATGGTCGGCGTCGGAGCGGCGAAGGCGCTCGCCGTGTCGCTCGATCGCCCGCTCTACGCCGTCAACCACCTCGTCGGGCACATCGCCGCGGACATCCTGACCGGCGAGGAGGTGGAGTACCCGACGGTCGCGCTGCTCGTCTCGGGCGGTCACACCTCCCTCCTCCTCGTGCGGGATCTCGTCTCGGACGTCGAGCTGCTCGGCGAGACGATGGACGATGCCGCCGGCGAGGCCTTCGACAAGATCGCCCGCATCCTCGGACTGCCCTACCCGGGTGGGCCGGAGATCGACCGCGCCGCCGCGGAGGGGGATCCGGACGCGATCCGCTTCCCGCGGGGACTGTCGCGCGCGTCGGACATGGCGGCCCACCGCTACGACTTCTCGTTCTCGGGGCTCAAGACGGCGGTCGCCCGCTGGGTCGAGCGCGCCGAGGCGGCGGGGGACCCGGTGCCGGTGCCCGACGTCGCCGCGTCGTTCCGGGAGGCGGTCGTCGACGTCCTCGTGACCAAGGCGCTCGATGCGTGCGAACGCCACGGAGTGCCGCGCCTGCTCCTCGGCGGCGGCGTGATCGCGAACCGTCGACTGCGGGATGTGGCGCTGGCACGGGCCGAGGCGGCCGGTGTCGCGGTGCGGATCCCCCCGCTGTCGCTGTGCACCGACAACGGCGCGATGATCGCCGCGCTCGCCGCCGAGCTCATCCGCAGCGGCCGGCCGGCCTCGACCCTCGCGTTCGGCGCGGACTCGACCCTGCCGGTGACCGAGATCCAGGTGGCGGTCGGCGCATGAGCGGCACACGCGACCCCGAGGTCCCGCCGGCGGACGGCACCGCACTGCCCGCAGACGTCCCCCAGATCCCCGTGCCCATCGTCGAGACGCCGTCTCCGGATGTGACCGCCGCCGAGTCGGCGGGGCTCCCCGGCGAGCACCGGGGCGGCTTCCAGCGCGCCTTCACCGAGCCCGTCGCGGTCACCTCGCCGGTCCACACCGAGGTGCGGTGGGCGCCGGCGCCGCCCGCGCCGCTGCCGCGGAGCGGTCCGTGGGCGCTGACCTTCGGCATCCTGGCGCTCGTCTTCTCGCTGCTGGTGGGCTGGGGCTTCCTCGTCGGGCTCGTGGGCGCGGGCCTGTCGGTGGTCGCCCTGCGCCGCCCGTGGGAGAGCCGAGGCGTGGCCGTGTGGGCGCTCTGTCTGAGCCTCCTCTCCCTGGTGTACAGCGCCGGCTGGCTCTGGTGGGCTTCGACGCAGGGACCGCTCTTCGGCTGAGCGTCAGACCCGGTCGGCGAGCAGAGCCACTCGGGCGCCGCCGATCCGCGTCAGCAGGAGGGTGGCCGAGGCGTCACCCCTGAGCTTCAGCTTCGGACGCAGCGCGGCCGGATCGACGTCGACGCCGCGCTTCTTGATCTCCAGGGTGCCGATGCCCCGTTCGCGCAGGGCGCGTCCGAGGCGCGTGACGTCGAACGGCAGCTCCTCGCGGACGCGGAAGGAGCTCACGAACGGGCTCGTGAGCTCGGCGTCGGAGGTGAGGTAGGCGATCCCGTCGGCGAGCATGCCGGCATCGAGTCTCCTCGCGACCTCGCCGATGAGCCGCGCCCGGATCACCGAGCCGGCCGGCTCGTGCACGTACGCGCCGAGCGCGCGCACCGGCTCGTCATCGGCGTCGGCGGGCGCGGTGAGTTCGTGCGCCGCGTCGCCGTGGACGACGAGCGCCGCGCGGGCCACGCCCGGGCGTGCGAGGATCCCCGACCACAGAACGAGCTCGATGGTCGACCCGTCGACGGTGATCCACTGCGCCTCGACGTCCGCGGGGATCACCGCGCGGTCCAGGCCCGGACCGAGCTTGATGCCGGTCGGCATCCGCCCTGCCAGGTCGAAGGCCCAGTCCAGCGACGGCGTCCAGTCCTCGGGGCGGGTGCGGCGGGTCTCGCCGTGCCCTGCCGACCGGCGCGCCGGGTCGAGCCAGACGGCATCCACGGGAGTGAGGTCGATCTCCTCGGCACGGGCATGACGGACGACAGCGGACGTGCCGAAGGGGGCGAGGTTGTAGGCGGCGATCGCGGCGGTGACCTCGTCGGCGTCGACGGCGAGCACATCGAGTCCGATGCCCGCGAGACCCAGGGCGTCGCCGCCGATGCCGCAGCCCAGGTCGGCGACACGGGTGAGGCCGGCGTCGCGGAAGCGGCCCGCGTGGCGCGCGGCCATCGCGAGGCGCGATGCCTGCTCGAGCCCGGCGCGGGTGAAGAGCATCCGGGCGGCGAAGGGGCCGAACTTGGCGGCCGCGCGGCTGCGCAGCCGCGCCTGGCCCACCACGGCCGACACCAGGTCGGGGGCGATGCCTGCCGCGCGCAGCCGTGTCACCGCGGCCGCCACGTCGTCGGTGGAGGAGACCGGACCCAGGCCGTCCAAGAGGCGCAGGGCCTCGGGGGTCAGCAGGGTCGCGAGCTCGGCGTGGTCCACCCGGCCAGCCTACGTGCGCACCCGGCCGGCCGCGGAAGCGGGCTGGCACTCGCGTTGCACGAGTGCCAGCGGCGCTCTACACTTGGCGTTAGCACTCGAAGTGTGCGGGTGCTAACGAGTCTTGAAGCAAGACCCCTGAAGCAAGAAAGAGGTAGACCGTGTCGGTTTCCATCAAGCCGCTCGAGGACCGCATCGTCATCAAGCAGGTCGAGGCTGAGCAGGTCACGTCCAGTGGACTGGTCATCCCCGACACCGCGAAGGAGAAGCCCCAGGAGGGCGAGGTCGTCGCGGTGGGCCCGGGTCGCATCGACGACAACGGCAACCGCGTGCCGCTCGACGTCGCCGTCGGCGACCGGGTGATCTACAGCAAGTACGGCGGGACCGAGGTCAAGTTCGGCGGCGACGAGTTCCTCGTCCTGTCCGCGCGCGACGTCCTGGCGGTCGTCGTCCGCTGACCGCAGACACCGCGAAGGGCCCCGATGCCGATGCATCGGGGCCCTTCGTCGTCTGCGGATCGCGGCGTCGTGGCAGGCCGACCGCGACGATCGGCAGGATCCCGTCGCCCCCACCGGAGCTCCGGAGGTCATGACCGTCCTAGGCTTGGACCCATGACAGCGCGCTCCTCCGCCACCCGCGACGACGGAGAGCAGGTGCGCGGCGGCATCCTCGCGTTCATCGCCTACTTCCTCTGGGGCTTCATGCCCCTGTACTTCCTCACCCTCGCTCCCACGGGTCCGTGGGAGGTCGTCTCGTGGCGGATCCTCCTGTCGCTGGTCTTCTGCGCGGTCCTGCTGACCGTGACGCGCACCTGGGCGAAGCTGTGGGCCATCCTGCGCACGCCCCGCCTCGTCGTGTGGACGATCGTGGCGGGCCTCCTGATCTACGTGAACTGGCAGGTGTTCCTGATCAGCACGCTCACCGGCCACGTCATCGAGGGCTCGCTCGGCTACTTCATCAATCCGATCTTCACCGTGCTCCTCGGTGTGCTGGTGCTGGGCGAGCGGCTGCGGGTCGCGCAGTGGGCGGCGATCGGCATCTCGGTGCTCGCGGTGATCGTCATCGTCGTCGGATACGGCGCGTTCCCCTGGATCGCCCTCACGCTCGCGGCGAGCTTCGGCGCGTACGGGCTCGTCAAGAAGCAGATCGGCCCGAGCGTGGACGCCATCAGCGGGCTCACCCTGGAGTCGCTGTGGCTCCTCCCGGTCGCCGTCGTGCAGCTCGTCGTCGTGGCCACCACGACCGGGCTGACGATGGGTCAGGTCGGCCCGGGTCACACGCTGCTGCTGCTGCTCGCGGGCGCGGTGACTGCGACCCCGCTCCTCTTCTTCGCGGCCGGGGCCCGTCGCGCACCGCTGACGGTCATCGGGCTGCTCCAGTTCGTCGCCCCGATCCTGCAGTTCATCACCGGCGCCTGGATCCTGGGCGAGCCGATGCCCCTGGAGCGCTGGATCGGCTTCGGCCTCGTCTGGGTGGCGCTGGTCGTGCTCATGGCCGACTCGATCCGGCACGCGCGACGGCCGGTCATCGGCGAGACCTCCTGAGAGCGCTCTCCGCCGCCGTTCGCGCGGCAGCCGCCGGCCCCGCCGGTGCCGTTATCGCATCGTGACCATGCCGTATCACAGCGTTAACGGATCGCAACATTGGCGACCCGTCGTGGCGATTAGGTTATTCCCAACTGGGACGGCACCCGAGGTCGTCCCTTGTTCATCCATAGCAAGGAGCAACATGACCGTCTTCACACGTTCGCGTGCGGGCAAGGTCCTCGGCGCCATCGCCGTCGCCGGAGCCAGCGCCGTGGTCCTCGCAGGCTGCGCCGGGGGCACCACCCCGACCGAGACCTCGTCCGAGGCGCCCGTCGAGACGCGCGATCTGACCCTCAAGATCGGCACGATCCTCCCGCAGTCGGGCAGCCTGTCCTTCCTCGGCCCGCCCGAGGAGGCCGGTGTCGGTCTCGCCGCCGCGGACATCAACGAGGTCGCCGACACGACGGGTCTCACGATGGACGACATCGTCTGGGGCGACTCGGGCGACGCTACCAACAACGCGTGGCAGACCACGGCTCCCCGCCTCATCCAGGAGGGCGTGTCCGCCGCCATCGGCGCGGCCTCGTCGGGTGTGACGAAGCTCTTCCTCGACGACATGGTCTCGGCGGGCATCATCACGTTCTCGCCGGCCAACACCTCGGCCGACTTCACGACCTGGGACGACAACGGCCTCTACTGGCGCACCGCCCCCTCGGACGTGCTCCAGGGCGAGGTCCTCGGCAACCTGATCGCCGAGGACGGCCACGAGAACGTGGCGTCGATCTACCTGAACGACTCGTACGGCACGGGCCTGAACCAGTTCTTCAGCGAGGCCTTCGAGGGCGCCGGCGGCACCGTCGTCGAGTCGCAGGCGTTCAACGCCGGTGACACCTCGTTCGACGCGCAGATCTCGGCCGTCATGGCCTCGAACCCCGACGCGATCGCCCTGATCACGTTCGACGAGGTCTACACGATCGCTCCCGCGCTGATCGCGGCCGGTTACCCGGCCGAGGACCTGTACTTCGTCGACGGCAACCTGAAGCAGTTCGGTGCCGACGAGAAGTGGCCCTCGGACGTGAGCCTCGAGGGCGCCAAGGGCACCACGCCCGCCGGCCCGTCGACGCCGGAGGACTTCCAGGCCCGCCTGGTGGAGTTCTGGAAGACGGCTCCGACGAGCGACGGCAGCGACCTGACCGACTTCTCGTACGCCAACGAGTCGTACGACGCCGTCGTGCTCATCGCGCTGGCCGCCCTGAAGGCGAACTCGACCGACGCCGCCGACATCGCGGAGAACCTGCAGGCGGTCTCCGGTGGCGGCGACGCGGCCGGCGAGAAGTGCACCACGTACGCCGACTGCGCCGACATCATCCTCGGTGGCGGCGAGGCGGACTACGACGGCTTCTCCGGCCCGATCACCTTCGACGAGAACGGTGACCCGACCGAGGCGACCATCGGCATCTTCCAGTTCGACGACACGAACACCTTCACGCGCATCGACCTCTGATCGACGCAGTGAGGAAGGGCCCCGGAGCGATCCGGGGCCCTTTCCCGTTGCGCCCGTGACACCCCTGAAGCTCGCTGGGGGAGGCATGCAGAAGGGGGACGGATGCCGTGGCATCCGTCCCCCTTCGCGGCGATTCAGTCGGTGCCGAGGGTGCCCAGGTACAGGCCGATGACCTTCGGGTCGTTGAGCAGCTCGCGTCCGGTGCCCTCGTAGGCGTCGCGGCCCTGGTCGAGCACGTAGCCGCGGTCGCAGATCTGGAGGCAGCGACGCGCGTTCTGCTCGACCATGATGGTCGTCACGCCCGCCTTGTTGATGTCGGAGACCCGGATGAACGCGTCGTCCTGGCGGACGGGCGACAGACCGGCGCTGGGCTCGTCGAGCAGCAGCACCGCCGGGTCCATCATGAGGGCGCGGCTCATCGCGACCATCTGCCGCTCGCCGCCCGACAGCGAGCCGGCCCGCTGCTTGAGGCGCTTGCCGAGCTCCGCGAAGATGCCGGTGACGAACTCCAGCCGCTCCGCGTAGGCCTTCGGCCGCTGGAAGAGCCCCATCTGCAGGTTCTCCTCGATCGTGAGCGAGGGGAACACGTTGTTGGTCTGCGGCACGAAGCCGACGCCGCGCTGCACGAGACGGTCGGACTTCAGCCCCACGACGCTCTCGCCGTTGACCGTGATGTCGCCCTCGCGCACCTTGACCATGCCGAAGATCGCCTTCAGGAGCGTCGACTTGCCCGCACCGTTGGGGCCGATGATCCCCACCAGCTCGCCCTTGCGGGCCGTCAGGTTGGCGCCGTTGATGATGTTGATGCCCGGGAGGTAGCCCGCATACAGATCGGTCACGTTCACGACGAGCTCGTCGCTCTTGACCGGGGCATCGACGACCTGGGTCGTCGGCGTGGACGCGTCGCTCACTTGTTCTCCTCCTCGGCCTCGGCGATCGCCGACTGCTCGACTTCCTTGATCTCCTCGAGGAGCTCCTGCGCCGACGCGTCGAGTTCGCCCTCGATGCGGCCGGTGACGACGCCGAGGTCGACGTCCTGGTGGCTGCCGAGGTAGGCGTCGATGACCGCCTGGTCCTCCATGACGGTGTCCGGCGGACCCTCGGCCACGACACGGCCCTCCGCCATCACGACGACCCAGTCGGCGATGTGGCGGACCATGTGCATGTCGTGCTCGACGAACAGGACCGTCATCCCCAGATCCTTGAGGTCGAGGATGTGGTCCAGCAGCGACTCGGTGAGGGCCGGGTTGACGCCGGCCATCGGCTCGTCCAACATGACGAGCGTCGGGTCGCTCATGAGGGCGCGCGCCATCTCGAGGAGCTTGCGCTGACCGCCGGACAGCGAGGCCGCATAGTCGTCCTGCTTCGTGTCGAGCTTGAACCGTGCCAGCAGGTCCTTGGCCTTGGTCTCGATCTCGTCGTCCTGTGCACGCCAGATGAACGGGAAGATGCTGCGCCAGAGGCTCTCGCCCTTCTGACCGGTCGCGCCGAGCTTCATGTTCTCGAGGACCGTCAGGAGCGACAGCGCCTTGGTGAGCTGGAACGTGCGCACCTGGCCCATCCGCGCCACCTTGAACGACGGGATCCCCGACAGGTTGGTGCCGTCGAAGGACCACTCGCCGCTGTTGGGCTTGTCGAACCCGCAGATCAGGTTGAACAGCGTGGTCTTTCCGGCCCCATTGGGACCGATGAGCGCGGTGATCGCGCCGCGGGGGATCTCGAGGTGCTCGACGTCCACCGCCGTGAGGCCGCCGAAGCGGCGCGTGACGCCGTCGATGACGACGATCGGGTCGGTCTTGGCCACGCCGGGCACCGGAGCGCCCGCGGCGAGACCGCCGGTCTTCGGGCGGCGGATGCTGCCGGTGGTCACCGGGACGGATCCGGTGTCTCCAGGAGTGTTACTTGACAAAGGTCAGCTCCCTCTTGTTTCCGAAGATGCCCTGCGGGCGGAAGATCACGATCAGCATCAGCGCGACGCCGACCAGCACGTAGCGGAGGTTGGCCGCCTGGATCGACGAGATCGGCAGCACCCCCTGGGAGGCCAGGGCCGGCAGGACCGCGTCGAGGAAGGCCATCAGCACCCAGAAGATGACCGCGCCGACGACGGGGCCGAACACGGTGGCCGCGCCGCCGAGCAGCAGGATCGTCCAGATGAAGAACGTGAGCGAGGTCTGGTAGACCGACGGCACCACGGCCGAGGGCAGCGAGAGGACGACGCCGCCGAGGGCGCCGAACACGCCGCCGATGACGAGGGCCTGCATCTTGTAGGCGAAGACGTTCTTGCCGAGCGAGCGCACGGCGTCCTCGTCCTCGCGGATGCCCTTGAGCACGCGGCCCCAGGGGCTGCGCATGAGCGCCCACACGAGGTAGACCGCGATCGCCAGCAGGATGATGCCGAACACCCGCACCCAGAGCTGGTCGGCCGTGTACACCCACGGCCCGAAGCCGTAGGTGCCCTCCGGGAACGGGTTGGCCCCGCGGAATCCGGCGTGGTAGCCGCCGAGCCCGTCGGCGGAGTTGGTCCATTCGTCGAAGACCTGCGTGGTGAACAGCAGGCGCACGATCTCGGCCGCGGCGATGGTGACGATGGCGAGGTAGTCCGCGCGCAGCCGCAGGGTCGGGATGCCGAGGATGACCGCGAAGACGGCGGCCCCGACCATGCCGATGAGGATGCCCAGCCACCAGGGGAGACCGAAGCTGAGGATCGAGATGGCGTAGCCGTAGGCGCCGATGGCCATGAAGCCGGCGACACCGAAGTTGAGGAGTCCCGCGTACCCGAAGTGCACGGCGAGTCCGACCGCCGCCAGGGCGTACGCGATCGTGACGGGGCTGAGGAGATAGCCCAGGCTGAGGTTGATGATCTGCCCGAAGTCCACGGTTATCCGAGCCTTTCCTTGCGCCCCAGGATGCCCTGCGGTCTCACGAGCAGAATCACGATCAGGATCGCCAGCGCGCCCACGTACTTGAGGTCCGGCGGCAGCCAGAGCGTGGAGATCTCCACGAGCAGGCCCACGATGATCGAGCCGATCAGCGCGCCGAAGGCGGTGCCGAGGCCGCCGAGGGTGACCGCCGCGAAGATGAGCAGCAGCACGTGCATGCCCATGTCCCACTTCACGCCGGGGCGGAAGTAGGCCCACAGGACGCCGGCCACGCTCGCGAGGGCCGTGGCGAGCATCCAGACGATCCGGATGACCCGGTCGACGTTGATGCCGGAGGCTGCGGCGAGGCCGGTGTTGTCGGAGATGGCGCGGGTGGCCTTGCCGATGCGGGTGCGCAGCAGCCAGAACGCGACCGCGACCAGGAGCACCACGCTGATGGCCATCGACCACATGTCGATCACCGACAGCGAGATGGGCCCGAACAGCGGGATCTTCGGTGACCCGGCACCGGGGAGCTGGTAGGTCGCGCCGCCGACGATGAGGTTGAAGAAGTACCGGGCCGCCAGCGAGAGGCCGATGCTCACGATCATGAGCTGCACGAGCCCGAGGCCCTTGCGGCGCAGCGGCTTCCACAGTCCCGCATCCATGACCCAGCCGAGCGCGACGCCGGCGATCACCACGATCGGGATCACCAGGTACATGGGCAGCGCGCTGGCTCCCGTGCCGAGCGCCAGCGCCACGATCGCGCCGAAGGTGAGCATCTCGCCGTGGGCGAAGTTGGTGAGTCCCGTCGTGCCGAAGATGAGCGAGACGCCGACCGCGGCCAGGGCCAGCAGGAGCCCGAAGTTGAGGCCGTTGACGAACCGTTCGAAGAACTGGTCGGCGAAGGAGGTGGTGATCCGCTCGCCTTCGCCGAGGAAGAGGTTGAGGATCTTCGACCCCGTGAGACCGAACTCGACCTCGAACGACGCCGTCGTGCCGCTGATGGGCTGCGTGCCTTCGGGCAGCTGCGCGGCGTCGACGATGACGCCCTCCGGCAGGGTCGTCTCATCGACCGTGAGGGTGAAGGTGTCCTTCTCCGGCACGTAGATGCGCCAGCGCCCCTCGGGGTCGGTGATGGTCGACGCCTCGAAGCCGTTGCCCTCGATCGACATCACGACGTCGCCGACGGGCTCGTTGTCGAACTTGATGACGCCGGCGAAGTAGAACGGCGTCTTCTCCTGATCGCCGCCGGGCGTGTCGGGGGCGGATGTCGCGGCGAACGCGGCCCCCGGACTGCTCAGCAACAGGAGTGCGGCCGCCAGCATGGCGCCAAGGGTCAAGACGAGCCATCTCAACGGATGTCCCGCTCTCACGGTCGTGGGACTCAACAGATCCTCCAGTCCGGGCGCACCTCGGGCGGTGCGGTCGCATCGGCATTGATCAACGACGGTACGAGCGTAATGTGTCGGTTCTGTTTCGCCTACCGCACGATCTGTTCCGCCACCCCGGAAAAGGGTGGCCCGGGGGCCAGGACCGCGGCCCGGGACCGGAATTAATTGCCGCTCCGGCGACTTAGAATCGGAGAGTCTCCGAAACGGGAATCGGGGCACGCGGAAACCGCGGAACAACGGCAGCAGGAGAGCGCATGGAGCACAACGACCCGTTCGGATTCGTCGGACTGACCTACGACGACGTCCTGCTCCTCCCGGGGCACACCGACGTCATCCCCTCCGAGGCCGACACCTCTTCGCGGGTCACCCGCCGCATCACCGTCGCGACGCCGCTGCTGTCGGCGGCCATGGACACCGTCACCGAGTCGCGGATGGCGATCGCGATCGCGCGGGAGGGCGGCATCGGCATCCTGCACCGCAACGCGTCGATCGAGGAGCAGGCCTCGATGGTCGACCGCGTCAAGCGCAGCGAGTCGGGCATGATCACCGATCCGATCACGACGACGCCCGACGCCACGATCGAAGAGGTCGACGGGCTGTGCGCGCAGTACCGCATCTCCGGGCTCCCCGTCGTCGACGAGGAGGGACGCCTCGTCGGCATCATCACCAACCGTGACATGCGCTTCGTGTCGGGCTTCGAGCGCCAGACCACCAAGGTCCGCGACGTCATGACCAGCGAGGGTCTCGTCACCGGCCGCGTCGGCATCGGCGCCAACGAGGTCATCGCCCTGTTCGCCCAGCACCGCGTCGAGAAGCTGCCGCTCATCGACGACGAGGGCAAGCTCGCCGGGCTCATCACCATCAAGGACTTCGACAAGAGCGAGAAGTACCCGTTGGCGACCAAGGACGAGCAGGGCCGCCTGCGCGTCGGCGCGGCGATCGGCTTCTTCGGCGACGCGTGGCAGCGCGCCGAGGCGCTGCGCGACGCCGGGGTCGACGTGCTGGTGGTCGACACCGCCAACGGCCAGTCGGCGGGCGTCATCGACATGATCCGCCGCATCAAGGCCGACTCGTCCTTCGATCACATCGACGTCATCGGCGGCAACGTCGCGACCCGCGAGGGCGCCCAGGCGCTCGTCGACGCGGGCGCGGACGCCGTCAAGGTCGGCGTGGGGCCCGGCTCGATCTGCACCACCCGCGTCGTCGCCGGCGTGGGCGTCCCGCAGGTCACCGCGATCTGGGAGGCCTTCCAGGCCACGCGCGACGCCGGCATCCCCGTGATCGCCGACGGCGGACTGCAGTACTCGGGCGACATCGCCAAGGCCCTCGTCGCCGGCGCCGACACCGTCATGCTCGGCTCGCTGCTGGCGGGCACGGACGAGTCGCCGGGCGAGGTCGTCTTCCAGGGCGGCAAGCAGTACAAGCTCTACCGCGGCATGGGGTCGCTCGGCGCGCTCCAGACACGCGGCAAGAAGACCTCGTACTCGAAGGACCGCTACTTCCAGGCAGACGTCCCCAACGACGACAAGCTGATCCCGGAGGGCATCGAGGGACAGGTCGCCTACCGCGGCCCGGTCTCGGCCGTCGCGTACCAGCTGGTCGGAGGCCTGCGTCAGTCGATGTTCTACGTGGGTGCGCGGACGATCGACGAGCTGAAGGCGCGCGGCAAGTTCGTGCGCATCACCGCCGCCGGGCTCAAGGAGTCGCACCCCCACGACGTGCAGATCGTCGTCGAGGCGCCCAACTACAAGAAGTAGGGTCGGGGAGCGCGGAATCCGCCGCGCCGGGCACCGATCGGCGTAGCGGAGGAGATCGCCGCAGCGGAGGGCTCGCCGCCGCGATGTGCCCTCCGATGCGCAGAAGTCCTCCGATGTGCGTGCGGTGCCTGTCGTGCCTGTCGTGCCTGTCGTGAGGCAGCGCGGGGCGCGAGCCGCTGCGGCGATCAGTGCGCACGGTGGAGGCCTTGTGCGACGGCCCGGGCGATGAGCTCCTGGACGGTGAGCCAGTCGCCGACAACCTGCGCGTAGGTCACGCGGATCACGTGATAGCCGTGCAGAAGCAGTCGCGCGTCGTGCTCGACGTCTGAGCGCCGTTGCGCTCCCACGTGGTGACCGCCGTCGGCCTGCACGACGAGGCGGTCGCCGATGAGGAGATCGACGGGGCGCCCGAGAATCCACGCCTGCGGGAGCAGCGGCAGTCGCAGTCATCGCAGCCGTGCCGGGAGGAAGGTCTCCAGGCCCGAATCCGCGAACAGTCCCGCTTCGCGGCAGATCCGGCGCGCCTGCGGCGGCAGGGGCAGTCGCGTCATCGCCTCGCGGGACACCTGGCCGAGGCGCAGCGCCGACTCCCACACCGCGAGGGCCTCCTCGTAGGGCTGACACCGCGACACCGCGATGAGCGTGTTCTCGATCGGGTCCTCGAGATCGTCGGGATGGCGCGGCACAACCGGTGCGTGCCAGTGGACGACGGCTCCGCGGGAGGTGACCCGGCCGGCGTGTGCGGGTGCGGCGACGTGCGGCGCTCCGGCGTGCTCGCCGTTCGGCACCCACAGACCGAGGCGCTCGGCCCGGGTCACGCAGGTCAGCACCACGCCGGCGCGTCCGGCGGCCACGAGGAGAGGATCCGCCGTCGGAAGCGCAACCCATCCGCGGCGGATCCGGGTGACCTCGCCGACCCGGTCGGCGGCGGCGATCACGTGCCGGGAGTGCCCGGCATCCATGGCGCGCGTGGTGCGGACGACCCCGCCGTGAGCCGCTATCCAGTCCAGGAGCTGCCCTCGCGATGCGCCGTTCACCCGACCAGCGTGCTGCTCCCGGGTCGTCTGCGGAGCACCCGCGGGCAATCGGGGGAGAAGCCGGTCACCGCCGCCGCCGGGGAGAAGCCGGTGAGGGGGCATCAGTGCAGGGGGCATCGGTGCCGGGGAGGCGATCGGAGCAAGGGAGGGCGGGGAGCCGCCAGAGCCCCTCCGTTGCGCGGATCTCCTCCGTTCGCGCCGCCGTGGCCGGAGAGTCCGCACTGTGCGCGATGTTCCCGGGGGAGATGATCCGTGTGCGCACATCGTCTCGCGTCGGAGGCGGCCCGGTAGGCTGGGGGGGTGAGCATGGAGATCGAGCTCGGCCGCGCCAAGCGCGCCCGCCGCGCGTATGCGTTCGACGACATCGCCGTGGTGCCCTCCCGCCGCACGCGCAACCCGGAGGACGTCTCGACCGCGTGGTCGATCGATGCGTTCGGATTCGAGATCCCGGTCCTGGGTGCTCCCATGGACTCGGTCATGAGCCCGCAGACGGCGATCATGCTCGGCCGCCTCGGCGGACTCGGCGTGCTCGATCTCGAGGGTCTGTGGACGCGGTACGACGAGCCCGAGCCGCTGCTGGCGGAGATCGCCTCCCTGCCTGCCGACGTCGCCACCCGTCGGATGCAGGAGCTCTACGCGGCGCCCATCAAGCCCGAGCTCATCCGCGACCGGCTCGCCGAGATCCGCGAGGGCGGCGTGACGGTCGCCGGCGCGCTGACCCCGCAGCGGACCCAGGAGCTGTACGAGACGGTCGTCGCCGCCGGCGTCGATCTGTTCGTCATCCGGGGGACCACGGTCTCCGCCGAGCACGTCTCCAGCGACGCGGCTCCGCTGAACCTCAAGAAGTTCATCTACGACCTCGACGTCCCCGTCATCGTCGGCGGCGCGTCGACCTACACGGCGGCGCTCCACCTCATGCGCACCGGCGCGGCGGGCGTGCTCGTCGGCTTCGGCGGCGGGGCGGCCTCCACCACCCGCGCGACGCTCGGGGTCCACGCGCCGATGGCGACGGCGGTCGCTGACGTCGCCGGTGCTCGCCGCGACTACCTCGACGAGTCCGGCGGACGCTACGTGCACGTCATCGCCGACGGCGGGGTCGGCACGTCGGGCGACATCGTCAAGGCGCTCGCGATGGGCGCGGACGCCGTCATGCTCGGCGTCGCGCTCGCTCGAGCCATCGACGCGCCCGGACGGGGGTACCACTGGGGCCCCGAGGCGCACCACCCCAAGCTGCCGCGCGGTCGTCGCGTCGAGGTCGGCCAGGTCGCTCCGCTCGAGGAGATCCTGTACGGTCCGGCCCCGGTCGCCGACGGCACGGCCAACCTCATCGGCGCGCTCCGCAAGTCGATGGCCACGACGGGCTACTCGGACCTCAAGGAGTTCCAGCGCGTCGAGGTCGTCGTCGCGCCGTACTCCGCCCACTGATGATCGGCGACCCCTCGACAAGCTCGGGGACCGGAATGGGCTCGGGGACCGGGGTGGGCGACCCCTCGACAGGCTCGGGGACCGGAGCGGGCTCGGGGACCGAGGTGTTCCCGCCGACGCTGCGCGAGGTCATGCTGCGTCCCTGGTGGATCGGGATGCTCGTCTTCGCGCTCGTCGTCGCGGGCGTCTTCGCCTGGCTGGGTCAGTGGCAGCTGGGTCGTGCGATCGACACCGACCCGCCGCCGCCCGGAGCCACCGAGGCGGTGCGTCCGATCGCCGACGTCGTCGCGCCGGGGGAGTACCTCTCCGAGCCGCTCGTCGGGCAGCGCGTGGAGGTGTCCGGGCGCTGGGTGCCCGAGGACTTCCTCGTCGTGTCGTCGCGCTACAACGGCGGTGTGCAGGGCTTCTGGGTGACGGGCCAGCTCCGCGTCGACGAGGCCGCGGCAGGGGTGGAGGGTCCGACCTCCCTCGCGGTCGCGATCGGGTGGACGGCCGACCGCGCGACCGCCGACGCGGCGGCGGCCGCCCTGAGCAGCGCCGTGGCGTCGGCGGGTGAGGTCGCCGCGACTCTCCGCGGACGGCTGGTCTCGGACGAAGGCCCCCGCCTCCCCGCAGCCGGCGCGCCGATCACCGAGATGGCCACGATGTCGCCCGCCGCCCTGCTGGGATGGTGGCACGACACCGACGGCCTCTCGGTCTACCGCCCCTACCTCGTTGCGGACGTCGACGGCCTCGGCCTTCCGGCGGTCGACTCGGAGCTCACGGCGATCGACTCGCCCGCGCCGACCGAGCTGTCGAACGTCAACTGGCTCAACATCTTCTACGCCGTCGAGTGGGCGGTCTTCGCCGGCTTCGCCTTCTACATGTGGTACCGGCTGGCCCGTGACGCATGGGAGAAGGAGGTCGAGGCCCTCGAGGAGGCGGCCGGGGCCGCCCCGCCCGGCGACTAGACTGGGAGCCATGCCACAGCCCAAGCTCGCCACCTTTCCGGCGATCCGCGGAGCGCTGACGTTCTACCAGGTGGCGTCGATCATCACGGGCGTCGGGCTGCTGCTGCTGCTGGCCGAGATGATCCTCAAGTACACGCCCCTGCACGTCGAGCTCTTCGCCGGCGGCTCGGGCGGGCTCCTGTGGTTCGCCCCGGCGATCCCGGGCCCGGGATGCGAGTGGTTCTCGCTGTTCATCCCGGGCGGCAACGGCTGCGAGATGGCCTCGGCCGGCGACGGCTTCAACATCTCGCTGTTCATCCTGGTCGCGCACGGCTGGTTCTACGTCGTGTATCTCTTCGCCTGCTTCCGCATCTGGAGCCTCATGCGCTGGCCCTTCGTGCGCTTCGTGCTCCTCGCGCTCGGCGGCGTCGTCCCGCTCCTCTCGTTCATCATGGAGACGCGGGTCGCGCGCGAGGTGCGGACCTACCTCGCCGATCGCGAAGCCGCCGCATCCGTCCCGTCCGTCCCCGCCTCGGAAGGCTCCCGGTGACCACTCAGACCGAAACGGCCCAGCGCCCCGTCCTCGTCGTCGACTTCGGTGCGCAGTACGCGCAGCTGATCGCACGGCGCGTTCGCGAGGCCGGCGTCTACAGCGAGATCGTCCCGCACACGGCGACCGCTGAGGACATCGCCGCGAAGGACCCGGTCGGCATCATCCTCTCCGGCGGGCCGTCGTCGGTGTACGAGCCGGGAGCGCCCTCGCTCGACCCCGGCGTGCTCGAGCTCGGCATCCCGACCCTCGGCATCTGCTACGGCTTCCAGGTCATGGCCCAGCAGCTGGGCGGCGAGGTCGCGAACACGGGCCTCCGCGAGTACGGCGCGACGGATGCCGTCGTCGCCAACGACGGCGGCGTGCTGCTCGGCGGCCAGCCCGCACAGCAGAACGTGTGGATGAGCCACGGGGACCAGGTGTCGGCGGCGCCCGCCGGCTTCGAGGTGCTCGCCTCGACGGCGGCGACGCCGGTGGCCGCCTTCGGCAACGCGGAGAAGTGCTTCTACGGCGTGCAGTGGCATCCCGAGGTCAAGCACTCCGACTACGGTCAGGACGTCATCGTCAACTTCCTGCACAAGGCGGCGGGCCTTCCCGCCGACTGGAACAGCGGCAACGTCATCGCCGAGCAGGTCGAGAAGATCCGTGCGCAGGTCGGCTCCGGCCGCGTGCTGTCGGCCCTGTCGGGCGGCGTCGACTCGGCGGTCTCGACGGCGCTCGTCCACGAGGCGGTCGGCGACCAGCTCATCGCCGTGTTCATCGACCACGGCCTCCTCCGCAAGGGCGAGCGCGAGCAGGTCGAGAACGACTACGTGGCCTCGACGGGCGTCCGCCTCATCACCGTCGACGCCCGCGAGACGTTCCTGACGGCGCTCGCCGGCGTGAGCGACCCCGAGGAGAAGCGCAAGATCATCGGTCGCGAGTTCATCCGCGCGTTCGAGAAGGTGCAGTCCGACCTGATCGCCGAGGCCGCCGCCGAAGGCGACCCGATCCGGTTCCTCGTGCAGGGCACGCTCTACCCCGACGTCGTCGAGTCCGGCGGGGGCGCGGGGACGGCCAACATCAAGAGCCACCACAACGTGGGCGGGCTGCCCGAAGACCTCCAGTTCGAGCTCGTCGAGCCGCTGCGGACCCTGTTCAAGGACGAGGTCCGCGCCATCGGACGCGAACTGGGCCTTCCCGAGGTCATCGTCTCCCGTCAGCCGTTTCCGGGCCCCGGCCTCGGCATCCGGATCGTGGGTGAGGTCACCGCTGACCGTCTCGAGATCCTGCGTGACGCCGACGCCATCGCCCGCGAGGAGCTGACGAAGGCCGGCCTCGACGGCGAGATCTGGCAGTGCCCGGTCGTGCTTCTGGCGGACGTCCGCTCGGTGGGCGTGCAGGGCGACGGCCGCACCTACGGGCACCCGATCGTGCTGCGTCCGGTCTCCAGCGAGGACGCCATGACGGCGGATTGGACTCGCCTTCCCTACGACGTGCTGTCCAAGATCAGCAACCGCATCACCAACGAGGTCCGCGAGGTCAACCGGGTCGTGCTCGACGTCACGAGCAAGCCCCCGGGGACCATCGAGTGGGAGTGAGCGCGCGTCAGCGCCTCGACGCCCACGGATCGTAGTCGGAGAGGAGCGGTTCCTGCGGGGGCCGCTCCTTCTCGTCGATGTGCTGCAGGTTGACGCGCACGCGGTACCAGAGGGAGCTCGATCCGCGCATGCCGTCGACGAGCACGTCCGCGGGATGCAGCTGCGCCGCGACCGACGGATGCCGTGACCGCCACTGCTCGAGCGCTGCCTCCGCCTCGGGCCTGGTCTTCGTGCGGGCGATCTCGATGAGTGGCATGACGGACTCGCGGCGACCGGTGGCGCCGGATCCCGACGCGCCCGACCCCCGTGGCGGCTTCTCGGCAGGTCCGAGCCGCTCGGCGAGGGCCAGGAGGCCGTCCAGCGATCCGGGCGCCTCGTCGATCCCGGCGTGAGCGTCACCCTGCACGGCGAACCGCTCCCTCACGGTCGGCACGGTGAACTGCTCGGGACGGCTCGTCCGCACCTCGTCCCACGTGAGGGGCGTCGACACGCGGGCGTCGGGGAGGGCGCGCACCGAGTACGCGGAGGCGACGGTGCGATCCTTGGCGTTCTGGTTGAAGTCGACGAAGACGCTCTCGCCGCGCTCCTCTTTCCACCAGCGGGCCGTCGCGAGCCCGGGCGCCCGCTCGGCGACTTCGCGGGCGAGCGCCTCGGCCGCCAGCCGCAGCTCGGGATATGTCCAGCGCGGCTCGATGCGCACGAGGATGTGGAGCCCGCGGGAGCCGCTCGTCTTCGGCCAGCCGACGAGCCCATGGTCGGTCAGGACATCGCGGGCGACGAAAGCGGTGTCGACGATCTGGTCCCAGGCGACTCCCGGCATGGGGTCGAGGTCGATGCGCAGCTCGTCGGGGTGGTCGAGGTCCTCGGCACGCACGGGATGGGGGTTGAGGTCGAGGCAGCCGAGGTTGACGATCCAGGCGAGGCCGGCGGCATCCCGGATCACGGCTTCTTCGGCCGACGTGCCCGAGGCGTAGTGGAGGGTCGCCGTGTCGACGAAGTCCGGATGCCCCTCCGGCACGCGCTTCTGGAAGAAGGGCTCGGCGGTGATGCCCTTCACGAAGCGCTTGAGCACCATCGGACGCCCGCCGGCGCCCCGCAGTGCGCCCTCCGCGACCGCCAGGTAGTACTCCACCAGGTCGAGCTTGGTCAGTCCGGCGTCCGGGAACACCGCTTTGTCGGGGCTCGAGATGCGCACCTCGTGTCCGCCGATGTCGAGGAACGTCTCTTTCCGGGCCGCCACGGGTTCACGCTAGCTCCGAGGCGGCCCGCTGTCACGGGGTCGACAGGAGGCGGACCGACCCTCAGGAGGAGATTTTCGTAACGGAGGATCGGGTGCCGAGGGAGGGACCTCCGATAGGTGGATGTCCTCCGTTGCTCCTCCTTCCACTGCTCCCTCGTTCGGCTGGTTCAGCGCGCGAAGCGGAGCGTGACGATCTGGAAGGGCCGGAGGGCGAGTGTCGCCGCAGCCGCCTCTGCGCCCGTCTCCACGGAGCGCACGGCAGACGGCGCCGTCTCCCGCTCGAGGAGATCGGTCTCGACGACGCCGTGCGCGCCGAACGAGGCCGTGACGGTCGCGGTCGCGCGGACGCCCCGCGCCTCGTAGAGACGGAGGACGACATCGCCGCTGCCGTCCTCGGCGAGCTTGACCGCCTCGACGACGACCCCCGGCTCGTCCACGGTCACGATCGGCGCGATCTCGTGCGCGGCGCCCTCGATCGTGCGGACGGGGAGGTTGATGCGGTACCCCTCGGTGACGGCATCCACCACATCGGCGCCGACGACGAGACCCACCTGCAGCGAGTGCTCCCCGATGTCCTGCGTCGGGTCGGGGAAGAGCGCCGAGCGGATGAGCGAGAGCCGCACCGTGCTGATGGTCCCGCCCGCGTCGGCGCGCGCGCTGCGGGTGACGTCGTGCCCGTAGGTGGAGTCGTTGACGACCGCGACGCCGAAGTCGGGCTCCGAAACCCGGATCCAGCGGTGGGCGACCGTCTCGAATCGGGCGGCATCCCACGATGTGTTCGTGTGCGTCGCGCGCTCGATGTGTCCGAACTGGATCTCGGAGGTCGCCGAGTCGGCGTGCACATCGATCGGGAAGGCGAGCTTCAGGAGCTTCTGGGTCTCCTGCCAGTCGATGTCGAACGCGAACGCGACGACGCGCGCTCCCTCCTCGAGCGAGATCCGCTGCACGATCCGCGACCGGCCGAAGCTGCGCTCGACGACGATCGCGTCGTCGTCGGCGCGCACGACGTCGGCGTCGGTGAGGTCGTGCACCGTGTTCCGGTAGTGGACGTCGACGTCCCACGCGTCCCATTGCGTCGGGGTGTCGCGGTGCAGCTGCAGGAGTCCCGCGGCCGCGCCGGGGGCGACCGCTTCGCGCCCCGAGGCGAGGTCGACGGCGGAGGTCACGAGTCCCCGGGCATCGATCCGCACGCGCACGACGCCGTTGTCGAGGACCCATCCGTCGCCGTCCTCTTGCGGCGCCGTGCGGCCGGCGGCCGGAACAGCCGACGCGCCGAGCGCGGGGACGCCGCTGCGATCGTGCGGCGCGGCGTTGACCTGCAGCCGGTGCTCGCCGCTGCCGGCGAGGGTGCGCAGGCTCGTCTCGATGATCTCCTCGAGTTCCCGCGCCACCGCCGCGTAGTTGCGCTCGGCGTCCTGGAAGACCCACGCGATCGAGGATCCCGGCAGGATGTCGTGGAACTGCTGGAGCAGCACCGTCTCCCACGCCCGGGCGATCCGCTCGGCGGGATACTCCGCGCCGGCCCGCACGGTCGCCGCCGTCGCCCACAGTTCGGCTTCGCGGAGCAGATGCTCGCTGCGACGGTTGCCCTGCTTGGTGGCGAGCTGGCTCGTGTAGGTGCCGCGGTGGAACTCGAGGTACAGCTCCCCGACCCATACCTCGGGGTCCGGGTACTCCGCCTCGGCGGCCTCGAAGAAGGCGCGCGGAGTGCTGTGCGCGACGCGCGGGGATCCCTCCAGGGAGGCGGTCCGTGCGATCGCCTGCGTCATCTCGCGCGTGGGTCCGCCGCCGCCGTCGCCGTAGCCGTAGGGGAGGAGCGACACGGTGCCGCGGCCCTTGTCGGCGTAATTGCGCTCCGCGTGGGCGAGCTCGGCCGCCGAGATCACGGAGTTGTAGGTGTCGACGGGCGGGAAGTGCGTGAACAGGCGCGTGCCGTCGATGCCCTCCCACCGGAAGGTGTGGTGGGGCATGCGATTCGTCTCGTTCCACGACGTCTTCTGCGTGAGGAACCAGCGTGCGCCGGCAGCCCGCGCGATCTGCGGGAGGGCGCCGCTGTAGCCGAACGAGTCCGGCAGCCAGACTTCGGGGGTGTCGAGGTCGAACTCGCGCAGGAAGAAGCCCTTGCCCGCCACGAACTGGCGGGCCATCGCCTCGCTGCCGGGCATGTTCGTGTCGGATTCGACCCACATGCTGCCCACGGGCACGAAGCGGCCCTCGGCGACCCGCTGCCGGATGCGCTCGAACAGGTCGGGGTAGTACTCCTTCATCCACTTGTACTGCTGCGCGGAGGACGCGGCGAAGACGAACTCCGGATCCTCGTCCATGAGCGACAGGACGTTCGAGAACGTGCGCGCCACCTTCCGCACGGTCTCGCGCACCGGCCACAGCCACGCCGAGTCGATGTGCGCGTGACCCACGGCGTGCAGCGTGTGGGCGCTCGCCGCCGCCGGGCGTGCCAGGAGCGGCGCCAGCACGGCGCGCCCGGCGCGCGCGGTGCCGGCGACGTCGTGGGGGTCGACGGTGTCGATCATCCGCTCGAGGGCGAGCAGGATGTCGGCGCGGCGGGGCGAGCCGGCGTCGAGCTGCCCGGCCAGGCCCCGCAGCGCGCGGGTGTCGGCCAGCAGGGCGGCCACCTCGAGGTCGCGCAGCCGCACCTCCACGTGACGCAGCGTGTAGATCGGGTCGGTGCCGGCGGTGGCCGGGTCGCCGACGGGCGTGGGGTCGAACGTGAACAGGCTTCCCACGTCGGGGTTCGAGGCGCCCTCGATGTACACGTCGATCGAGCCGTCGGCGGCCACCGCCTCGGCGACCGCGTTGTTCAGCGGCGCGATGCCGCGCACCGGGTGGCCGGCGGTGTCCCAGACCATGGCCTCGCACTGGAATCCCGGCTGCCCGCTCGTGTACCCGAGGTCGACGACGACCTCGGCCCGGGTGCCGGCCGGCAGGTCGCCGGACTCCTCGCGCCACGCCTCGGGCACCGAACCGCGCACGCGGAACCAGGTCGTCCCCCACGGGCGGCCCCAGCGGTCTCCGGCGGCGATCGGGCGGTACTCGCCCGCGGCCGCCTCGTCGAACGTCACCGGTTCGCCGGGGGCGTTCCAGTGCTCGAGGGCGAGCGGCTCGGCGGCCCGGTGGATGCTGCTCTCGAGGCGCTCGCGGACGAATCGGTCGATGCGGAGCGCGGCGAGGGCGGAGCGGTCGTGCATGGATACTGCCTTTCAGATGGAGGGATGTCGGTGCGACGTGGGACGGTCAGCCCTTGACCGATCCGGCCAGCGCGAACGCGCCGCCGGACAGTCGCTGCACCAGGACGTAGAGGAGGACCATCGGCGTCGCGTACAGCACCGAGTAGGCCGCCAGCTGTCCGTACGCGATCGAGCCGTATTGTCCGAAGAAGTTGAAGATCGACACGGCGGCCGGGAACTTGTCGGCGGAGAACAGCAGGACGAACGGGACGAAGAAGTTCCCCCATGCCATCGTGAACACGAAGATGAACACGACGCCCAGCCCCGGTCGCATGAGCGGGAGGACGACGCGGGCGAGGGCCTGCATCGATCCGGCGCCGTCGACCCAGGCCGCCTCCTCGAGGGAGATCGGCACGGAGTCCATGAAGTTCTTCAGCATCCAGATCGCCATCGGCAGCGACGTCGCCGCCATGAAGAGGATGACGCCCCAGACGGAGTCCAGGAGCTTCAGCGTCACGAACAGCGAGTAGACCGGCACCATCATGGCGGTGATCGGAAGACCCGTGCCGAAGAGGATCGCGTACATGAACGAGCGCTGGAACCGCATGCGGTAGCGGGACAGCGGGTAGGCGGCGAGGACGCCGGCGATCACGGTGATCACGGCCGTCCCGAGCGAGATGGCGATGGAGTTCAGCAGCGGCTGCCACGTGAGCTCCCACGTCATGACCTGCGTGTAGTTGTCGAGCGTCCAGGTCTCGGGCAGCGACATCGACACGGTCGCGTTCTCGTTGACCGAGGCGAACACGATCCACAGCAGGGGGATCAGGAACAGCACGCCGATCACCGCGAGGATCACGGACGCGAGGATGGTCTGCGTGCGCTTGCGCGGGGCGGCGACGCTGACGGGTGAGGAGCGGCGGGCCATGTCAGTCCACCTCCGGCTTGAGGATCTTGATGTACACGATCGAGAACACGGCCCCGATCAGCAGGGTGACGGTGGCGATCGCGGTGCCGTAGCCGACCTGCGCGAACTTGAAGGCCTCCTGGAAGGCGAGCACCGGCAGCGTGGAGGACTGCGTGCCCGGACCGCCGCCGGTCATCACCCAGATGAGGGTGAAGACGCCGAGGGTCTGGAGGGTCGTCAGCAGCAGGTTGGTGGAGATCGACCGCCGGATGACCGGCAGCGTCACGCGCGTGAAGCGCTGCCAGGCGCCCGCGCCGTCGATGGTGGCCGCCTCGGTGAGCTCGGGCGGCACTTCGGCGAGGGCGGCGTTGTAGACCATCATCGAGAACGCCGTGCCGCGCCAGATGTTCGCGACGATCACCGACAGCATCGGCAGGTAGTAGAGCCAGCTGGTGCCCTCGAGCCCGAACCAGCCGAGGATGAGGTTCAGCGTGCCGTCCGTGGAGAAGAACGCGTAGAGCGCGAACGCGGCCACGATCTCCGGCAGCACCCACGCGAGGACGACGAGTCCGCCGACGAGCGAGCGCAGCGGCTTGACCGCGCTGCGCAGGAGCACCGCGAGCAGCATCCCGAGCACGTTCTGGCCGATGACGGCCGACGCGAGGATGAACACGACGGTCAGCCAGAGCGAGTTCCAGAAGTCCGGCGACGCGAACAGCGCCGCGTAGTTGTCGAGTCCGATGAACTCCGGGTTGGCCGCGCGGGGGCCGGTCATCGCGCGGTCGGTGAGCGATCCGTACAGCGAATAGACGATCGGGCCGAGCATGAACGCGGCCAGCAGCAGGATCGCGGGCAGGAGCGGGAGGGCGCGGGCGAGAGCGCGGATGAGCGCACGGTCGGCGGCGCGTGGCCGGGGGGAGGACCCCCGGCCACGGCCGACCGTGCCGCGGGAGGCGACGGCGGTCATGGGCGGATCAGCCGGCCTGCGTGTTCTCCTCGCCGACGATGCCGACGAGAGCGGAGTCGTACTGGGACTGTGCCTCTTCGGGCGTGGCCTGCCCGGTGAAGACCGCCTCGGTCGCGACGGGGATGTTCGACGAGATCTGCGAGTAGTCGGGCGTGGCCGGACGGAAGTGCGTGTACGGCACGAGCGAGGAGAAGAACTCGAACGACGGGTTGAAGTCGAGGTACTCCTGGCTCGACGCGACGTCCGAGCGGACCGCGATCTGACCGGCCTCCTGGTGATACATGAGGGCGTTCTCGGGCGTCAGCGCCTGCGCGATGAAGTCGAAGGCGGCCTGCGGGTCGGAGGCGTTCGCGCCCATCGCGAGCGTCCAGCCGCCGGACATGGAGGTGAATCCCCCGGCGTCCTTCGTCGGCATCGCCGCGAAGCCCATCGTCTCCTGCCACTCGGGCCACTCGTTGTCGCCCGAGATCCAGTTGCTCGGCAGCCACGAGCCGTCGAGGGCGATCGCGAGCTTGCCCTGCGGGATGAGCTCGGTGCTCACCTTCGAGCCCCAGCCGGCGTCGAGCGCCTCGGCGGGGTCGGGGCCGAGGCCCTCGTCGGCGAGCGTCTGATAGAGCCCGAGGGCGTCGCGGAATCCCTGCGACCCGGTCACCCACTTGTTGGTGTCGGTGTCCATGAGCTCGTCGCCGGTGCCGTACAGCAGCATCTCGAAGCCCTGCATCGAGGTCGCCTCGCCGAGCGACTTGGAGGCGTACACGTTGAACGGGATCACATCGGGGTTGCTCGCCTTGATGGTCCGGGCGGCCTCGAGGATGTCGTCCCAGCTGGTGGGAGCCCAGTCGGTGGGAAGGCCTGCCGCCTCGAAGATGTCCTTGTTGAAGTAGAGGCCGCGCGTGTCGGTGCCGAGCGAGATGCCGTAGGTCTTGCCGTCGTCGCCGAGGCCGGCCTGCTTGGCGCCGTCGTCGTAGAGGCTCCAGCCGTCCCAGTCGGCGATGAAGTCGTCGATCGGCTGCAGGTAGCCGGCGGCCGCGTCGGAGCGGATCTGGAACGTGTCCTCGTAGATCACGTCGGGGGCGGTGTCGGGGGAGCCGTTCATGAGTGCGAGCTTGGTGAAGTACTGGTCCTGCTCGGCCTCGATCGGCACGAGCTCGACCGTCTTGCCCTCGTTGGCAGCCTCGTACTCGTCCTTGGCCTTCTTCATCAGCTCATCCATCGCGGTGAACGAGGCGGTCTTCTGGTAGGCGACGCGGATCGTGTCGTCGGCGGCGGCGTCTCCGCCTCCGCCCGCGCAGCCGGCGAGGCCGACCGTGAGCGAGGCGGCGCCGATGAGGCCCAGGACTCTGAGTGACCGGGACGTGACTGACGTCTTCATTGAAAGCTCCTTTGCTGTTCGATGCACGCGGTGCGCCGCGCCCTCCTTTTTCTAAACCAAATGGATTAAAAGATCAAGAGCCCGGATGTGAAAGGCGCGGGCGATCAGCGCGGCGTGATCATGAGTCCCGCCGGGCGAGCGGTGAACGCGCCGTCCAGGACGAGGCAGGCGGCGCCCAGCGCCGCGATGTCGGTGCTCAGCTGCGTGCCGACGAGTGTGATGGCCCGTGTGGTGGTGATCTCGGTGCTCTCGGCGAGGGCGCGCCTCAGGTGCGGCTCGATCGCGGCGGCGATGCGACCCCACAGTGCACCGCCGATGACGACCACGTCGGCGTCCATCAGGTTGTTGATGATCACCATCGCCCGCGCGAGCGCCTGCGCGGCGCGCTCGAACACCCGCGACACGGCGGCGTCGCCGGCCACGGCCCGCTGTGCCAGGTCACCCAGCATCGATCGCAACTGGGCGGGGGAGGCCACGACGTCCGCCCCGATGCCATCGGCGATGAGCCGCTCAGGGGCCACCGCGACGCCCAGGCAGCCACGCTGTCCGCAGTGGCACAGCGGGCCGTCCGCTTCGACCACGATGTGCGCGACGTCCCCCGCGTTCCCGGTCCGCCCGCGCACGGGCGTCGCGTCGACGGCGAGGCCGACACCCACACCGGCGCCGTAGTAGAAGAACATCGCCTCGCTCAGCCGCTGGTCCGCATCGACCCACAGCTCGCCGACCATCGCCGCGACGACGTCCTTCTCGACCATCACCGGCAGGCCGGTGGCGTCGCGCAGGTCGTCGCGCAGGGTGACGTTGTGCCAGGACGGCAGCAGCGGCGGCTCCAGGAGCGCACCGCGCGCGGTGTCGATGGGGCCCGGCGCGGCCACCCCGATCCCCAGCACCCGGTCGCGGTGGACCCCGGCGTCGTCGAGCAGGGAGTTGGCGTGGCGGGCGAGCGCGGCGAGGAGCTGCTCCGGGCCGTCGGCATGCCGCGGTGCGTGCTCGGCGTGCGCGATGACGGTCCCGCGCATGTCGACCAGCACGAAGGTGTCGACGGCCGGGTCGAGATGGATGCCGACGGCGTAGCGCGCCTGGGGGTTCAGCTGCAGCGGCGTCCGCGGCTTGCCCTTGCCCGCGACGATCGGCGAGCCCTCGACGACCATGCCCTCGTCGACGAGCTTGCGGGCGACATTGCTCAGGGTCTGTGCGGACAGGCCGGTGCGCTCGGCGAGCTCGCTCCGGCTCACCCCCGCTGCGGATCGGCGGATGAGGTCGAGCACGAGCGTCTGGTTGTACGTGCCCACCGCAGGCAGGTTGGAACCGCGTCTCATGGTGATCCCGACCGTACGCCACATCGGGCGCGCGGGTGAACTCGGACCAGCGCCTCAGGAGAACGACGACGGGCCGCCCGGTGAAACCGGACGGCCCGTCGAGGAAGGGATCGCGTGCGTCAGTTGCTGCCGCGGATGATCGCGATGATGCGGAGGATCTCGATGTACAGCCAGACGACCGTGACCATGATGCCGAAGCCGCCGACCCAGCCGAACTCGCGCGGCGCGCCGTTGCGGACGCCCTGCTGGATGAGGTCGAAGTCCTGCACCAGCGAGTACGACGCGAGCAGCACCACGAAGACGCCGATGATGACGCCCCACGGGATGCCGAACAGCGGGCTCGGCTCGCTGTAGAGGCCGAACATGCCCTGCGTGACACCCGTCCACATCAGCACGAGGTTGAGGAGGCCGAACACCGCGTAGCCGATGATCGCGACGAGGAAGATCTTGTTCGCCCGAGCCGACGCGCGCACCTTGCCGCTGGCGAAGAGGGCGAGCACCACGCCGACGACGGCGAGGGTCGCCAGGGCCGCCTGGATGACGATGCCGGGCCACAGCAGCTCGAAGTACGCGGAGATGCCGCCGACGAAGAGTCCCTCGAAGGCCGCGTAGGCGAAGATCAGCGCGGGCCGGACCTTCTTGCGCGAGGTGAACGACACGACCATGGCCAGGACGAAGCCGCCGAGCATGCCGATGATCCACGGCATGATCGTGACCTGCTCGGCGCTGGTGATCTGGTCGGGGCTGAAGGCGCCGCCGAGCGTCCACACCCAGCCGACGACGGCGGTGACGAGCAGGACGGCGAAGAGACCGAGCGTCTTGGCGACGGTGTCCTCGACGGTCATGCGGCCGGTCTGGATGGAGCCGGCCGGGGGAGCGGCGAACGCGCCCTCGAGCTGGGCGTTGGCGGCGGCGTCGACGCCCTGGTGTGCGGCCGACGCGTACTGGGTCTGCGCGCCCGCCTGCGTGGCGGACGGCGGCGTGAGCCCCGGGCGCTGCTCTTGGAACGCCGGGTTGTTGAATGCGAAGTTGCCGGAGGCCATGGTCTCTCTCACTCCAGAGTCGGTACACAGCGCGGTGCTGTGGATTCCAGCGTATCGGACCGGATTTCCGGCGTCTCGGGGTGGCGCTGTGAGTGCGCTATGAACGGCTCGCCCTGAGCGAACAGACGGGCGAACAGACGCGGCGAACAGACGCGGCGAACAGACGCGGCGAACAGACGCGCCTAGCCTGGACCGGTGACCTCGCACTCCCGCCCGCTCGTCATCGGCCATCGCGGTGCTCCGGGCTACCGTCCGGAGCACACCCGCTCCTCGTACGAGCTCGCCCTCGCCCTCGGCGTCGACGCCGTCGAGCCCGACGTGGTGTTCACGAAGGACGCGATCGCCGTCGTGCGTCACGAGAACGAGATCGGCGGCACGACCGATGTCGCCTCCCATGCGCGCTTCGCCCACCGTCGCACGACGAAGCTCGTCGATGGGGTGCCGCTGGAGGGCTGGTTCACCGAGGACTTCACCTGGGAGGAGCTGTCGACCCTCCGCTGCCGGGAGCGTCTGCCGGAGCTGCGTCCGGCGAGCGCCGCCTTCGACGGTCAGGAGCCGCCGCTGCGGCTGAGCGAGCTCCTCGACCTCGTCCGCGCGTCGCCGCGCGAGATCGGCGTCGTCCTCGAGATCAAGCACGCGACGCATTTCGCTGCGCTCGGCTACGACGTCGCCGCCCTGCTGCACGCCGAACTCGACGCCGCCGGGTGGGGGCGCGGGAAGGGTGCGCTGATCGTCGAGTCGTTCGAGCCGACGATCCTGGCGCAGCTGCGTGCCCGCGGCGTCCCGGGGGAGTACGTCTTCCTGCTCGAGGCGGACGGCCGGCCGTTCGACCTCGTCGCCGCGGACGGAGACGCGGCGCCGGCATATCGCACGCTGGCGTCGCCGGCGGGGCTCGACGAACTGGTCGGCACGGTCGACGGGATCAGCGTCGACAAGCTGATGCTCGTCGGCGCGGGCGCCGTCGCGATCCCGAGCCTCGTCGCCGACGCCCACGCGCGCGGCCTCCGGGTCTTCACATGGACGTGCCGCCCCGAGAACCTCTTCCTCGAGCCGCGCCACCGCGTCGGGGCAGATCCCGCCGCGCACGGCGACTACGCGGCGGAGTGGCGGGAGATCGCCGCGACGGGCGTCGACGGCGTCTTCGTCGACCATCCCGATCTGGGGGTCGCCGCCTTCGGCGGACGCGAAGGCTGAGCGGATGCCGGGACTGTGTGCGGCGCGCCTGCGACCGCCCACAGCCAGCCCATAGGGTGAGGCCATGACCACGCCCGGCATCGCCACCCCCGGCATCGTCGTCCATGGCGTCCGGCGCTCCTTCGGGAACGTCCACGCCGTCCGCGACGTCTCGCTCGACGCCCGCGAGGGGGCTGTCACCGGCCTCGTCGGACCGAACGGCTCGGGCAAGACCACCCTCCTGCTCATGCTCGCCTCGCTGCTGACCCCCGACGCCGGCGACATCCGGATCGCGGGCGTGGACCCTGTCGCCGACCCCGCCGCCGCACGCGCGCTGCTGGGGTGGATGCCGGACTCGCTGGGCGCCTGGCCCTCGCTCACGGCGCGCGAGACCATCGTGACCACGGGACGCCTCTACGACCTCGACCGCCAGGTGGCCGAGGAGCGCGCCACGACGCTGCTGGCCGAGGTGGGTCTCGTCGATCTCGCCGACGCTCCCGCGAAGGTGCTGTCGCGAGGTCAGAAGCAGCGTCTGGGACTGGCACGCGCCCTGGTGCACGACCCGCGGGTGCTGCTGCTGGACGAGCCGGCCTCGGGTCTGGACCCCCAGGCGCGGATCGACCTCCGGCATCTGCTGCGGCGCCTGGCGGCCGACGGGCGGACCGTCCTGATCTCGAGTCACATCCTGTCCGAGCTCGAGGAGGTCGTCGACGACGCGGTGTTCCTCGTGCAGGGCGCGACCGTCAGTTCCGAGCGGGTGGCCGAGGCCGCCACCCGCACCCGCACATGGCGGATCCGGCTGGCGGACCGCGACGCCACGGCGGGCGTCCTGCCCGTCGCGCAGACGCTCGGCATCGACCCCGCACTGATCCCGATCGACCGACGGGACATCCTCATCGGGTTCGCCTCCGACGCCGACGCGGCGTCCGGGCTCGCCGCTCTCATCGGCGCCGGGCTTCCGGTGGCGGAGTTCTCCGCCGCGACGGGCATGCTCGAACACACCTTCCTCGACCTCGAAGGGGGTGCGCGATGAGTCTCGATCGCCTGTGGACGATCGCCCGGCTGGAGCTGCTCCAGCGGGTGCGCACCGTGTCGTGGTACGTCCTGCTCGGCGTCTTCGCCCTGCTGCTCGTGGGCGCGACGTTCCTCGCGTTCCTCTCGTTCGGCGGCCAGGAGCAGACCGGTCCGGGCGTGTACTCGACGGTGGTCTACATCACCCTGCTGCTCGTCATCCTGGTGTCGCCGACGCTCAGCGGCAACAGCATCAACGGCGACCGCGACGCCGCGACGCTGGCGCCGGTGCAGGTGACGCTGGCGACCACCGGGGAGATCCTGCTCGGAAAGTTCGTCGCCTCGTGGATCACGGGA
>Ga0307406_10000107_pt1 | contig 48696 bp, 42 predicted proteins | sample 322Cmetagenome_3_FD_203706 | JGI IMG/M metagenome (GOLD analysis project Ga0307406, IMG submission 203706) | Maize rhizosphere microbial communities from greenhouse at UC Davis, California, United States - 322HYB-C-2 | ecosystem: Host-associated > Plants > Roots > Rhizosphere > Soil | place...
GAGCAGCAGCGCGTCGAGCTGCCGCATGCCCTTCTCGACCTCGGGTCCGACGCCGGACGAGGGGTGTCCGGCCTGCCAGCCGCTGAACCGGAAGCCGCCCGAGGTGTCCTCGTCGGTGCCGCCCGGTCCCTGCGCGACACCGTCGAGGGTCATGAAGAGGTCGATCAGGATGCGACCGGATGCGTCGTTGCTCATGTCGTGCTCCTTGCGTCAGTACAGTGTTGCCGTCTGCGGTCCGGTGGAACGGCGAGCCGAACATACGCAGAGACCACGTCACTGTCGAGAGGTGTGCGGTATCTCGACGAGAAGTCGATTTCACTTATGACGAACCATCGATTTCGATACTGACGAAGTGTAGATCTCAGAGATGACGAATTGTCGATCTCGGGCCGTGGACGCCGAACTGTCGTGGCGCATGACGACAACGGGGGCCGTACTCGTCGATGGCCCCAAGGCTGTCGGAAAGACCGAGACCGCTTCGCAACTCGCCACAACCGAGCCGGCCGCACTGGCCGTGATCACGGCAGGGAAGTACACCTATCGCCGCGCAGACGGCGTGCTGGTCATCCCGATCACCGCTCTCGGTCCCTGACCCGCGGCGAATAGCACGTTTCACTTCGACGAGCTCAGCGACCCAGATTCGAGGTCGTTCATCCGCCGCGCGGGGGATGCCACGGCATCCGCTCCCCCATACGGTGGGAGGATGCCCGCCGTCCCCTTCACCCGCACGCCGACCGCCCGCGAGCACCGCAGCGATCTGCTGCTCGCCGGCGTACTGTTCGTCGGCGCCGTCCTGAGCGCCGGGCTCTCCTCAATCGCGCAGATCTACGGCGATCAGCAGGCCGAACTGTGGACGGCCGTCGTCTACGCCGTGGTCGTCACCGCGCCGCTCGCGTTCCGCCGCCGCTGGCCCGGCATCGTCGCGGTCGTCACGGCGACGGCCTACTTCGTCGCGGTGACCGTGAAGATCCCCGAGCTGTACGTCGGCAACATCGCGATGTTCATCGGCCTGTACTCGGTGGGCGCGTGGATGAACGACCGCCGTCGCGCCATGATCGTGCGCATCGCGATCATCGTCGGCATGTTCGCCTGGCTGCTGATCACGATGTACTACGAGGCGATCAAGCAGGCCGACGAGGCCGATGTCGTCGCGGGCGCCTTCTCGCCCTACATCGCCTTCATGATGATCCAGATCCTGTTGAACGCGCTCTACTTCGGCGGGGCGTACTACTTCGGCGAGCGCGCCTGGCACTCGGCGGCCGAACGCGAGGTGCTCGAGCAGCGCACGAGCGAGCTGGAGCGCGAGCGCGAGGTCACCGCGGCGCAGGCGGTCGCGCTCGACAGGGTGCGCATCGCCCGCGAGCTGCACGACGTCGTCGCGCATCACGTATCGGTCATGGGCGTGCAGGCAGGGGCCGCACGACTCATGATCGACCAGGATCCGGCGCAGTCCGCCCGCATCCTCGCCGGCGTCGAGGGGTCGGCGCGCGACGCCATCAGCGAGCTGCGGCAGCTGCTCGAGACGCTGCGCACCCCCGGCGGCGACACGGCCGAACCGGCATCCACTCTCACGCTCGATGACATCGCCGAGCTCGCGGCCGCGTCGACTGACGCCGGCCTTCCGACCGAGTACGCCGTGATCGGGGAGCCCGCCGCCGTCCCCTCGCTCATCGCCGTGAACCTGTACCGCATCGCGCAGGAGTCGCTCACGAACGCCCGCCGCCACGCGGGCGCCGGAGCGATGGCCGACGTGCGCGTGCGCTACGACGAGGACGGAGTCGAGGTCGAGATCGTGAACACCGGACGCGCGGTCGCCCAGCTGCGACCCGGGCTCGGTCAGCTCGGCATGCGCGAGCGCGCCGCGGCGTCCGGAGGCAGCCTCGAGGTGACACCACGCCCCCTCGGCGGTCTGCGCGTGCGCGCCCGCGTCCCCCTGCCGGTGACCGCCGAAGCGAGGAGCACCCGATGACAGACCCGCAGATCCGCGTCCTCCTCGTCGACGACCACTCGATGCTGCGTGCGGGCTTCCGTACGATCCTCGACATCCAGCCCGACATCACGGTGGTGGGCGAAGCGGCGACGGGAGCCGAGGCCGTCGCCCAGGCATCCGCTCTCCTCCCCGACGTCATCACGATGGACGTGCAGATGCCCGACATGGACGGCATCGAGGCGACACGACGGATCGTCGCCGATCCCGCCGTCGGAGCGGCGATCGCGATCGTCACGACGTTCGACCAGGACGACTACCTCTATCAGGCGCTGGATGCCGGAGCCAGCGGCTTCCTGCTGAAGAACGCCGCCGCAGAGGACCTGATCGCCGCCGTGCGCGCCCTGGCCGCCGGCGACGGGATGCTGGCGCCCGAGGTCACGCGCCGGGTGCTGGCGCGGTTCGCCGGAGCATCCTCCCCTGCGCCTGCGGCCGCCCGACCTCGGAGCACGACCCCTCTGGCCGAGCCGCTCACCGACCGCGAGGCGGAAGTACTCGCTCTGCTCGCCGACGCGCGCACCAACGCCGAGATCGCGACCGCGCTGTTCATCGGCGAGGCCACGGTGAAGACGCATGTCTCCCGCATCCTGCAGAAGCTGGGCGCGCGCGACCGGGTTCAGGCCGTCGTGCTGGCGCATCGGATGGGTCTCGCCTGACCCTGCGCCGCGATAGCCTCTGAGCTATGCCCGGCGCCGCTCCCCTGTCCCGCCCGATCCTGGCGGGCGTGGTGACCGCGCTGGTCGGGTTCACCAGCTCGTTCGCTGTCGTGCTGACCGGACTCGACGCGGTCGGGGCGACTCCCGCGCAGGCGGCGAGCGGACTGCTCGCGGTCAGCCTCACCATGGGGCTCGCCTGCATCGTGCTCGCGTGGCGCTATCGGATGCCGATCACCGTCGCCTGGTCCACTCCCGGTGCGGCGCTGCTCGCGGCGACCGGCGCCGTCGAAGGAGGATGGTCGGCAGCTGTCGGCGCGTTCCTCGTCACGGCCGCGCTGATCCTGCTGACGGCGCTCTGGCCCACGCTCGGTGCGCTCATCGCCCGCATCCCGCCGTCGATCGCGCAGGCAATGCTCGCCGGCGTGCTCCTGCCCCTCTGCCTCGCTCCGATCACCGGCATCGTCGCGAACCCGTGGGGCGTCGTCCCCGTCGTGCTCACCTGGCTGGTGTTCGCGCGCCTCGCGCCGCGCTGGGCCGTGCCCCTCGCGTTCGTCGCCGCAGCCGTCGTGGTCGCCGTGTCGCTGCTCGGGGAGAAGGCGGCGTTCGATCCCGGCGTCCTGCTGCCGCACGTCGAGCTCACGGCGCCGACGTTCACGATCGGCGCCCTCATCGGCCTCGCGCTGCCGCTGTTCATCGTGACCATGGCCTCGCAGAACGTCCCGGGCATCGCGATCATGCGCAGCTTCGGATACGAGGTGCCGTGGCGCCCGGCGATGCTCGTGACCGGGCTCGGCACCGCGATCGGCGCCACCGCAGGCGGCCATGCGATCAACCTCGCCGCCATCAGTGCGGCTCTCGCCGCGTCTCCGGATGCCGACCCCGACCCGAAGCGCCGCTGGCTCGCCGGTGTCTCGACCGGCGGGTCCTACCTCGTGCTCGGCGGCTTCTCGGCCGCATTCGCCGCCCTGGTGACGCTCGCACCCGAGGCGGTGATCCCCGCCGTGGCCGGCCTCGCGCTGTTCGCCGCGTTCGGCGCCGCCGTGCAGCAGGCCATCGACGACCCGGGCGAGCGGATCCCCGCCGTCGTGACCTTCCTCGTCGCGGCATCCGGCATCTCGGTGCTCGGCGTCAGCGCCGCGTTCTGGGCACTCGTCGCCGGATTGGTCGTGCGCGCGGTGCTGCACACCGGTCGGCGCTGACCGCTCACTCCCCTCGCGCTGGATCAGAAATGCAGGTTCCGGCGACGATTCCGCGGCATTTCTGATCCAGCCTGGCTCGACCGGAGCGTCCGACTCGCGGGGTCCGACTCGCGGAGTCCGCCGCTCGGGGGATGCCGTGGCATCCGCCTGTCCCTAGCGTGGAGGCATGACAGGCAAACTCGAACTCGCGGGCATCACCAAGAGCTACGGCTCGCGGCGAGTGCTCGATGACGTGTCCTTCACGGTCTCGCCCGGGCGGCTGACCGGCTTCGTCGGCGGCAACGGCGCCGGCAAGACCACCACCATGCGGATCGTCCTCGGGCTGCTCTCGTCCGACGGCGGCACCGTCGACCTCGACGGCGCGCCCTTGACGGCCGCCGACCGCCGCCTTTTCGGCTACATGCCGGAGGAGCGCGGGCTCTACCCGAAGATGAAGGTGCTCGAGCAGATCGTGTATCTGGCGCGCCTGCACGGCTACGGCAAGGCCGAGTCGACGGCGCGTGCGACCGAGCTGCTCACCGAGCTGGGGCTGGGCGAGCGGCTGAACGACACGATCGAGTCGCTGTCGCTCGGCAACCAGCAGCGTGCGCAGATCGCCGCGTCGCTGGTGCACGACCCCGAGGTGCTGATCCTCGACGAGCCGTTCTCGGGCCTCGACCCGCTCGCGGTCGACGTGGTCGCCGGCGTGCTTCAGGCGAGCGCGGCGAAGGGCGCGTCGATCCTCTTCTCCTCGCATCAGCTCGATGTCGTCGAGCGCCTGTGCGACGACCTGGTGATCCTCGCCGGCGGAACGGTCCGCGCCTCCGGCTCTCGCGACGGCCTCCGCGCCGAGCACGCCCGCGACCGCTACGAACTCGTCTCCACCGGCGACGCCGGCTGGCTGCGCACCGAACCGGGTGTCACGGTCGTCGACTTCGAGGGCGGCTACGCGCTCTTCGACGCCGACGGACCCGAGACCGCGCAGCGCGTGCTGCGCTCCGCCGTGGAGCGCGGAGACGTCGCGAGCTTCGCCCCCAAGCATCCGTCCCTCGCGCAGATCTTCAAGGAGGTCATCCAGTGAGCACTCCCACCAGCCCTTCGACAAGCTCAGGGACCCAGAACTCAGGGAACCACGGCACACCCTCCGTCGCGAACGGCATCTGGCTCGTCGCCGAGCGGGAGATCGGTTCCAAGCTCCGCAGCAAGGCCTTCCTCATCTCCACCGGCATCCTGCTGCTGCTGGCCCTCGCCGGCATCGTGATCGGCGGATTCGCGAGCAAGAACGCGGCCACCGAGACGATGCCGGTCGCCGTCACATCGCAGACCTCCGCCGCCGTCTCGGCGCTGCCGAACGTCACGGTCACCGAGGTCTCCGATCAGGCCGAGGCTGAGAAGCTCGTCCGCGACGAGAAGGTCGAAGCCGCCGTGCTTCCGGGCACCGGCGCCTCCGACTTCACCATCGTCGCGCTGAAGGATGCGCCGGGCGACCTCGTCGCGGCACTCTCGCAGGCGCCCGAGGTCCAGATCCTGGAACCGGCGACCACCAACCCTCTGCTGCGCTACTTCATCGCGATCGCGTTCGGCATCGTGTTCATGGGCGCCGCCGCGACCTTCGGCGGCACGATCGCCCAGAGCATCGTCGAGGAGAAGCAGACCCGCGTGGTCGAGGTGCTGTTGTCGGCCATCCCTGCCCGCACCCTGCTGGCGGGCAAGGTGATCGGCAACACGATCCTCGCGATGGGCCAGATCCTCGCGCTCGCGGCGATCGCCACGATCGGCCTGATCGTCACCGGTCAGCGCGAGGTGCTCTCCACGCTGGGGTCGCCCATCATCTGGTTCGCGGTGTTCTTCCTGTTCGGGTTCATCCTGCTCGCCGCCCTGTTCGCGGCGGCGGCCTCGATGGTCTCGCGCCAGGAGGACATCGGGTCGACCACGACCCCGATCACGATGCTCATCATGGCGCCGTACGTGCTGGTCATCATCTTCAACGACAACCCGCTGGTGCTGACGATCATGTCGTACGTGCCGTTCTCGGCCCCGGTCGGGATGCCGATGCGGCTGTTCGTCGGCGAGGCGCAGTGGTGGGAGCCTCTCCTGAGCCTCGTGATCCTGCTCGCGAGCTGCGTGGCGGCGATCGTGATCGGCGCGAAGATCTATGAGAACTCGCTCCTCAAGATGGGATCCCGCGTCAAGCTCGGCGAGGCCCTGCGCGGCTAGACGCCCGAAACGCACGAACCCCCTGTCGCGATTCGCGGCAGGGGGTTCGTCGTGAGCGGGGCAGGTGCGCTCAGATGACGCCGTCGGTCAGCGTGGTCGGGTTGCCGAAGCGGTGGTTCGTGATCGACACCGCCTGTTCGTGCAGGAAGGGCAGGATCTCGACGCGACCCGCACCCGTGACGGCGTGCGACCAGACGGCGACATCCGGGCTGCCGTCCAGCGCATCGAACAGAGCCGACGCGTCGCCGCCGACGAGCCGCAGGCGCTGCCAGGAGCGCTGCGCCTTGGCGTAACGCTTCGTCCATGCGGCATCCGTCTCGTGCTTCACGGTCACGCCGTGCGCGCGCAGCGTCTTCTCGACGCGCGAGGGCAGCGCGGGCGCCGACACCGTGAACGGGCTTCCGCTGCGGAGCGCCGCGGCGAGCACGCGGATGCCGTCGACCAGCGGCGCCTGCTCCGCGATGCGCACGTCGACCGCGACCGGACGGTACCGGAAGATGTTGCGCTCGACCCCGAGGCCCGACTTGTCGGTGACGGCGCCGAACTCGTCGACCCAGGCCCGCTCGTCGGATGCCGCGGCGCGATGCACCCAGGCGGACTCGACGGGGTCCAGGTCGGGGGTGGCGGCCGCGAGGAGGGCGTCGACCGCCGGCAGGACGGCTGCGTCGGCAGCCGCTGCCGGGAGCTCGGCCGAGACCCACTCGCCCAGGCCGAAGAGGTAGTTCGGCCCGCCGGCCTTGGCACCGGCACCCACCGCGGAGCGCTTCCAGCCGCCGAACGGCTGGCGCTGCACGATCGCGCCGGTGATGCCGCGGTTCACGTAGAGGTTGCCCGCCTCGACACGGTCGAGCCAGGTCGAGACCTCGTCGGAGTCGAGCGAGTGAAGCCCTGCCGTGAGACCGTAGTCCACCGCGTTCTGCAGACGGATGGCCTCGTCGAGGTCCTTCGCGTGCATCACGCCGAGGACCGGGCCGAAGAACTCGGTCAGGTGGAAGTACGACCCCTCGCGCACCCCGGTCTTCACACCGGGGGTCCACTGCTTGCCCTCGGCGTCGAGCCTGCGCGGCTCGACGAGCCAGCGCTCGCCCTTCTCCAGCTTCGTGAGCGCGGTGAGGAGCTTCCCGGACGCGGGCTCGATGATCGGTCCCATCTGCGTGGCGGGATCGTCTGGCAGGCCCACGCGCATCGACCTCACGGCATCCACGAGCTGACGCTCGAACCTCTTCGACTCGGCGACCGATCCGACGAGGATCACGAGGGATGCGGCGGAGCACTTCTGCCCCGCGTGCCCGAACGCGCTCTTGGCGACGTCGGCCGCGGCCAGGTCGAGGTCGGCCGACGGCGTGACGATGATCGCGTTCTTGCCACTGGTCTCGGCGAGCAGCGGGAGGTCGGAGCGGAAGGAGCGGAACAGCTGCGCGGTCTCGTAGGCCCCCGTGAGGATCACCCGGTCGACCGCGGGGCTCGCGACCAGACGCGTGCCCAGGCCGCGCGAGGCCAGATCGACGAGCGCGAGCAGGTCGCGCGGCACGCCGGCCGCCCACAGCGCCTCGACCATGACCGCGCCGCAGCGCTGCGTGAGCTTGGCCGGCTTGATGATGACGCCCGAGCCCGAGGCCAGACCGGCGAGCACACCGCCGGCGGGGATCGCGACCGGGAAGTTCCACGGCGGCGTGACGACCGTGACCTTCGACGGCACGAACTCGGCACCCGAGACGGCCTCGAGGTCGAGCGCGCGCTCGGCGTAGTAGTGCGCGAAGTCGATCGCCTCGCTGATCTCCGGATCGGCTTCGGCGATCGTCTTGCCGGCCTCGTGGGCCATGATCTCGATCAGCTGACCGCGGCGGGCTGCGAGCTCGTCACCGGCGCGGTGCAGCACGGCGGCGCGCTCGGCGGCGGGCCGAGCCGCCCACCTCTCGGCCGCGACGGTCGCGGCGGCGAAGACATCGTCGAGCTCGGCATCCGTCTCGACCTTGGCGATCGCGATGGTGTCGAGACCCAGAGTCGAGCTCACCGACCGGCCGAGGATCTCGCGCCCCCAGGTGCGGTTGGCGGCGAGGGCGGGGTCGGTGTCCGGCTGGTTCTCGAAGCCGGTGGTGCCGGCTTCGGCTGCGTTCTCGACCTGCCGGTTCTGTACGCGGTGGGATGCCGGCACCGAGCGGTCGGCCTCGAGACCCGCGAGCGAGCGTTCGAACCGCTCCCGCTCGCGCGTGAGCAGAGTCGGGTTCGAGGCGAGCTCGAACACGGCGGACATGAAGTTCTCCGGGCTCGCGTTCTCCTCGAGACGGCGCACGAGGTACGCGATCGCGACATCGAACTCGGCCGGGTTTACGACCGGCGTGTAGAGGAGGAGGCGTCCGACGTCCTTGCGGACGGCCGCGGCCTGACCGGTCGCCATGCCGAGGAGCATCTCGTACTCGACGAGGGGCTCCGCGTCGGCTTGGGCCCCTGAGCCCGTCGAAGGGCCGGCCACGCCCCGCGCCTGCGCGAGCAGCCAGGTGTAGGCGATGTCGAAGAGGTTGTGCCCCGCGACGCCGATGCGCACGGCATCCAGGCGCTCCGGCGTCATCGCCCAGTCCAGCACGCGCTTGTAGTTGGTGTCGGAGTCCTGCTTCGTGCCGTAGGTCGCGAGCGGCCAGCCGTGGATCGCGGCGTCGACCTCCTCCATCGCGAGGTTGGCGCCCTTCACGACGCGCACCTTGATCGGCGCTCCGCCCTTGGCGCGACGGGCCGCTGCCCACTCCTGCAGGTGCTGCATGGCTCCGAGCGCGTCGGGCAGGTAGGCCTGCAGCACGATGCCGGCCTCGAGGTTCTCCAGCCCCGGCTGGTCGAGGATGCTCGTGAAGGCCGCGATCGTCAGGTCGAGGTCGCGGTACTCCTCCATGTCGAGGTTGATGAACTTCGCCTTGCCCGCAGCCTCCGAGCGCGCCGCGAGCTGGTACAGCGGGGTGAGCTTGGCGACGACATCCGCCACCGCCTCGTCGAACGACCACATCGACAGCTGGCTGACGACGCTCGACACCTTGATCGACACGTAGTCGACGTCGTTGCGGGCGAGGAAGTCGCTGGTGCCCTGCAGGCGACGGCCGGCCTCGCGTTCGCCGAGCACGGCCTCGCCGAGGAGGTTCAGGTTGAGCCGGTTGCCGGTCTTGCGCAGCTTCGCGATCGCGGGACCGAGCTTCGAGGGGGTCGCGTCGAGCACGAGGTGACCGACCATCGCGCGCAGCACGCGGCGCGAGATCGGGACGACGATCCCGGGCAGCTTCGGCGCCCAGAATCCGCCGGTCTTGATGGCGGCCCGCAGGTAGCCGGGCAGCAGGGTCGGGGTGATCTCCGAGATCTCGGCGAGCTTGCGACCGGCGACGCGCAGATCCTCGGGGCGCATTACACCGTCGACGAAGCCGACGGTGAAGGCCAGTCCGTTCGGATCCTTGAGCACCTCGGACAGACGCTGGGCGGCGGGCTCGACGGGGTAGGACTCGCTCTCGGCGAGCCAGCGCTGCACGAGGGCGGCCACCTCTTCGGTACGCGGGGTATCGGTGCGCGGGGCGGTGTCGACGTCGACGGTCATGGCGGGCCTTCCGGAGTGAGCGCACACCCAGGATCGTGTGCGGCTGGATCATTGTCCGTCCGCTCGGTAGGCTCCGTCTATCAACCGAATTGAGTGAATTCTGTTCACTAAAGCTGAACGAACGGATCGCTGGTGCTCGAAGTCAATCGTCTGCGGATGCTGGTGGAGCTCTCGCGTCGCGGCACGCTCTCCGCCGTCGCCGACGCCTTGTCCTACAGCAAGGCCTCGGTGTCGCAGCAGCTCAGCGCCCTGGAGCGCGACGTCGGCGTCCCGCTGCTGCGCCGCGTGGGCCGCGGAGTGCAGTTCACGCCGCAGGGGAACGTGCTCGTCGCCCAGGCCATCGGCATCCTCGACCAACTGGAGCACGCCGAGGTCGCGGTCGCGGAGTCGCTCACCGAGGTCACCGGAACCGTGCACATCGCGGTCTTCCAGTCGACCGCGCACTCGCTCCTCCCCCAGGCGCTCGAGGCGCTCAAGGATCGACACCCGGCGCTGCGTGTGCAGGTCACCGAGAGCGACCCCGAGACCGGCCTCGTCGGCGTCTCGAGTCGCGACTTCGACCTGATCCTCGCCGAGCAGTACCCCGGGCGCACGCGGCCGATCCACGCCGACCTCGACCGCGTGATGCTGGCCCACGACGCGATCGCCCTGGCCCGCCGACCCGGCAGCGCGACGAGTGCGGAGCGCACGGATGCCGTCGCCGCCCTGTGGTCCACGCGTGACGAGCCGTGGGTGCTCGAGCCGGAGGGCACGGCCTCCCGCGCCTGGGCCGAGCAGCTCTGCCGCACCGCGGGCTTCGAGCCCGACGTGCGCTTCGAGATCGCCGACCTCACCGCGCACGTGCGCCTGATCCATGCCGGCCTCGCGGTCGGCCTGCTGCCCGAGCTCGTGTGGGCGGGCGACACCCCGACGGTCGACCTGACGCCGCTGCCCGAAGACCCGCGTCGCGAGATCTTCTCCTCGGCACGGCGGGTTTCGGCCGCGGCGCCATCGATCAGGGCCGTCCGCAGCGCCCTCGCGGATGCGGCCTCGCACAACCTGCCGGAGTAGCCGGCATCCGGTCCCCGCTCTTCGGCAGGAACACAGCCGACGCACAGTCGCCGCCACGGAAGCGGGCCTATCGTTGCTCAGGTGCTCCGCTCCCCGTTCCGCCTCCCACCCGCACGGTATTTCGCCCTGACGTGGGGTTTCGCAGACCAGCACGGTGGGATGACGGCCGCCATGCTGCGCCGCTCGCGCTCCTTCCGGCAGATCGGCGGGGTGGATGTCGACATCCTCACGCTGGACGACCGACCCGACTACCCGGAGTACGCGGAGCGCCTTCGCGCGTCGGGTGAGCTCATCGACGGCCTGAGGATCCGCAACCTCTGGGACGAGCTGCGGGAGAAGCTGCCAGCCCCGCGCGGAGCGATGCCGCCGGTCCCGGAGCTGCTGCACCCTGAAGACGGCGACGTCGTGGCGTCGCACGGCGGCACGGTCCTCAGCCGGGTGCGGCGCGGTGCGGACGGCAGGCTCGTCGCGGTCGACCGGTTCCGCCGCGACGGCTCGCTGCTCGCCACCGAGCGCTCGGACGCCGAGCGGAAGATCGTGCTGTACGCCGTCGACGGCACCCCGATCCGGTCGTGGAAGACGAGCTGGGGACTGTACCGCTGGTGGTTCGACCGTCTCACCGGCGGCAAGCCGAGCTTCCTCCTGGTCGACTCGAAGACGGCGGCACGGTCGGTCGCCGGCTACCGCCGGGACAACGTCACGACCGTCCACATCGTGCACGCCTCGCACCGCCAGGGCGGGCGGGCGGGAGAGCTGCGGCCGACGCGCGAGTACGTCATGCGTCGCGCGGGCGAGTTCGACGCGATCGTCGTGCTCACCACCCGGCAGCAGGCGGATCTCGCGGATGACCTCGCCGCCGTCGGGGTCGAGGCGAGGATCCGCACGATTCCGAACGGCGTGGACCTTCCCATGGACGTCGACATCGCCCGCGCGGCCGGGCACGGCGTCGTCGTGGCCTCGTTGAACACCCGCAAGCGCCTCACTCATGCCGTCGAGGCGATCGCCGCCGCGCACGCCGCGGATCCGCGGGTCGAGGCGGACATCTTCGGCGAAGGTCCTCGCGAAGCCGTGATCCGGCGGCGCATCCGCCGACTCGGCATGGAGGACCATGTGCGCCTGCGCGGTCACGATCCGGCCGCGCGCCTGTCGTTCCGCACCGCCGGCTTCAGCCTGCTGACGTCCACCTCGGAGGGTCTGCCGCTCGTGCTCGTCGAGAGCATGGCCGCCGGATGCATCCCGATCGCCTACGACATCCGCTACGGCCCGGCCGACATGATCCGCGACGGAGTCGACGGCTTCCTCATCCCCGAGGGGGACATCGATGCCATGGCGCGGCGGATCGTCGAGCTGCAGTCGATGCCCCCCGCGCAGATCGAGGGCATGCGTCGGCGGGCGATCGCCAAGGCCGCCGAGTTCTCGGACGCGGCGGTGACAAGCCGCTGGTCGCGAGAGCTGCGCGCGGCCTACGACGCCAAGCTCCTCGCCGCCGCACAGGACCAGCCTCTCTCGGTACGTCTGCGGCGACGCGCCGGCATCCTGCGTCGAAAGGTTCTCTGGGCGCTCGGCCGCTGAGGAATATACATGCGCATACATGCGTTCTGAACCCTGTAAGCCGGACGACGGAGTCCGATCGACTCCTTCGAAAGGCATCACCGTGAGCACTCCCGTCATCGATCGCACCGCGCCGACCGAGCACCCCGTCCTCGACGTCCTGGCCGGGCGCTGGAGCCCCCGCGCCTACGACACGCAGAACGCGATCGACGAAGCCAAGCTCGCCACCGCGCTCGAGGCCGCCCGCTGGAGCCCGTCCGCGAACAACTCCCAGCCGTGGCGCTTCATCGTCGCCCGCCGGGGCACCGCCCTGCATGCCCAGATCGTGAACGCGCTGATGGGCTTCAACCAGACATGGGCCGGCAACGCGGGCGTCCTCGTCGTCGCGATCGCCGAGACCGCGGCAGCCGACGGCACGCCCATCACCCACGCCGTCTACGACCTCGGTCAGGCGGTGGCCCACTTCTCCGTGCAGGCTCACCACGACGGTCTCGTCGTGCACCAGATGAGCGGGTTCGACCCCGAGGCCGTGCGCGAGTTCGCCGACCTCGAGGCCCGTTTCGTGCCGATGACCGTCATCGCCGTCGGCGAGTTCGGCGACGTCGAGAGCCTCCCCGAGGTCCTGCAGCAGCGTGAGATCGCCCCGCGCGTGCGCCGTCCGATCGACGAGACGGTCCTGCTCAGCGCCTGATCGCCCCGCCAGCGAGGCCCCCGGACCGATGTCCGGGGGCCTCGTTAGCGTGAGGTGATGGACTCCTTCCTCCGCATCACCGGAGCGCGGACCAACAATCTGCGCGACGTATCGCTCGACGTCCCGAAGAAGCTGATGACCGTGTTCACCGGCGTCTCCGGATCGGGCAAGTCATCGCTCGTGCTCGACACGATCGCCGCCGAGGCGCAGCGCCTCGTGAACGACTCGTACTCGACCTTCATCCGCTCTCGGCTGCCGCAGATGCCGGCTCCGGATGTGCAGGCGATGGACGGCCTGACCTTCACGGTGCTCATCGACCAGCGGCGGTTCACCGGGAACGCCCGCTCGACGGTCGCGACCGCGACCGACCTCGCCTCTCTGGTGCGGCTGGTGTTCTCGCGGATCGGATCCCCCTCCGCCGGCTACTCACCGGCGTACTCCTTCAACGACCCCTCCGGCATGTGCCCCACCTGCGAGGGACTCGGCACGGTCTACGACATCGACCTCGACGCGCTCATCGATCACGAGAAGAGCATCGACGAGGGGCCCGTGCGCTTCAGCCTCTTCCGCCCCGGCGTGTACCGCTGGAAGCGCTTCGCATACGCCGGCCTCTTCGATCGACAGAAGCCGCTGAAGGACTACACCGCCGAGGAGATGGACCTCTTCCTCTACGCGGATCAGCTCAAGCTGACCGACCCCGATCCGCGGTTCCCGCAGAGCGCGCGGTTCGACGGCGTGGTCACCCGCATGCGCGCGGTCTTCCTGAAGCAGCGCCCCGTGAAGATGTCCGCGCAGGTGCGCGAGGAGCTCGACCGCCTGGTGACCCACCACACCTGTCCCGACTGCCAGGGCGCCCGCGTGAACGCCGCGGCGCGGGCGAGCCTCATCGACGGGCAGTCGATCGTCGACTGGATGCGGATGCCGGTGGCCGAGCTGCGCGCGCTGCTCGACGATCTCGCCGACGCCAGGGTCGCGCCAGCCGTGGACGGCATCCGTCATGTGCTCGACGCGCTCCTCTCCGTCGGGCTCGGTTACCTGACGCTCGGCCGCGAATCATCGACGCTGTCGGGCGGAGAGGCCCAGCGGGTGAAGATCGTGCGGCACCTCGGGAGCGCACTGACCGACGTCACCTACGTGTTCGACGAGCCCAGCACCGGACTCCACCCCGCCGACATCCAGCGCCTGGTCGCGCTGCTGCAGCGCCTGCGCGACGCCGGCAACACGATCCTCGTCGTCGAGCATCATCCGCAGGTGATCGCGGTCGCCGATCATGTCGTTGACCTCGGTCCCGGCGCCGGCTCCGCGGGCGGCCTGGTGCAGTTCGAGGGTTTCCCCGCCGCGCTGCGCCGGAGCGACACCCTGACCGGACGGCTGCTCGCGGAGCCCCTGCGCCCCGCGGAGAAGGGCCGGGAACCGCGAGACCGCGTCACCGTGCGCGACGCCCGCTCCCACAACCTGCAGGGCTTCGACGTCGACGTCCCCGTGGGCGTGCTCACCGCGATCACCGGGGTGGCAGGCTCCGGCAAGAGCTCGTTCGCGACGGTGGAGCTGCCGCGGCAGCATCCGGAGTTCACCGTCGTCGGCCAGGACCCGCTGCGCGGCGGCATCCGCTCGACCACGCTGAGCATCCTGCGCATCGCCGACACCGTCCGTGAGGTGTTCTCCGCAGCATCGGGCCTCGACCCGTCGTGGTTCAGCTTCAACGGCAAGGGCGCCTGCCCGACGTGCCGCGGACGCGGACACATCACGACCGAGCTCGCGTTCCTCGACGACGTCTCGCTGCCCTGCGACGCCTGCGGGGGGCTCCGATTCAACGACACGGCGCTCGAGGTCCGGGTCGGCGGCTCGTCGATCGCCGATGTCCTCGCCTCGACCCCGGAGGCGGTCAGCGATCTGCTGAGCGATCACCCCGACGTCGTGGCGGCGCTCGACCGGGTGCAGCGCACCGGACTCGGATACATCCCGGTCGGTCGCTCGCTCGACACCCTGTCCGGGGGCGAGAAGCAGCGCCTTCTGCTCGCGCGGCACCTCAGCGACCCGCATCGCGATCCCGCCGACCGGATCATCCTCGACGAACCGACCTCCGGGCTCCATCCGAACGACGTCGACACGATCAACCGCCTCTTCGACGATCTGCTCGACGACGGCGCGACGCTGGTCGTGGTGGAGCACAACATGCGGGTCGTCGCGCGCGCGGATCACGTGATCGACATCGGACCGGGAGCGGGCTCCGACGGCGGCCGGCTGATGTTCGCGGGAACGCCTGCAGCCCTGGCCGCCGACGCGGACTCGCTGACGGGCCGTGCCCTCGCCTCGGCATCCGCCGCCCCGTCCCCACCGAACTAGCCGATCAGTGCTCGGGGCGCTGGACCTCGACTTCTTTGCCCTCGCGGTCGACGATCCTGCCGTCGACGATCGAATCGCCGTCCTCGAACGCGTCGAGGTAGGCGATCGGGATGCTGCGAGTGGGCGCGGCCGCCAGGACCGAGGAGTCCTTGCCCGAGGGCTTCCCGAGGTGGTTGAAGAGCAGGTTCAGCAGGATCGCCGCCACCGCGGCCGAGCTGATGCCGGAGTGGAAGATCGTGATGAACCATGCGGGCATCTGGTCGTAGATCGTCGGTGCGGCGATGGGCAGCATGCCGATGCCGATCGATGAGGCCACGATGACCAGGTTCATGTTGCCGCGGTAGTCGACCTTGGCGAGCGTGCGGATACCGCTCGCCGCCACGCTGCCGAACAGCACGATGCCGGCGCCTCCCAGCACCGGGGCCGGCACTGCGGCGACGACGCGCCCGAGCACGGGGAGCAGGCCGAGCACCACGAGCACGACACCGCCCGCGGTGACCACGAACCGGCTCTTCACACCGGTGATCGCCACGAGTCCGACGTTCTGCGCGAAGGCCGACTGCGTGAACGAACCGAACACGGGCGAGACCGCGCTCGAGAGCATGTCGGCGCGGAGACCGGCGGCGATCCGCTTGGAGTCGACCTTGGTGCCGACGATCTCGCCGACGGCCAGGATGTCGGCCGTGGTCTCGGTGAGCGTCACCAGGATCACGATGAACATCGAGATGATCCCGGCGATCTCGAACGTCGGCATCCCGAAGCCGAAGACGCTGGGCAGGGCGAAGATCGGACCATCCCCCACGGCGCCGAAGTCGACGCGGCCGAGGATGACCGCCAGGATCGTGCCGAGCACGATCGCGAGCAGGATCGCGAGGCGAGAGATGGCACCGATCCTGACCTTGCTGAGCACCAGCACGATCACGAAGGTGATCGCCGCGAGCAGCAGGTTCTGGGGATCGCCGAAGTCCTCTGCCTGACTGTTGCCGCCCATCGCCCAGCCCGCCGCCACCGGCAGCAGGGTGAGACCGATGATCGTGATGACCACCCCGGTGACGACCGGTGGGAAGAACCTGATGATCGTGGCGAACACCGGGGCTATCAGCAGGCCGATGATCGACGCGACGATGACCGCGCCGAAGACCGCCGGCAGGCCACCGCCGCTCGTGACGATCGCCCCCATCGTCGCGACACCCGCGAAGGAGACGCCCTGCACGAGCGGCAGCTGCGATCCGAAGAACGGGATGCCGACGGTCTGGAGGATCGTGGCGAGACCGCCCATGAAAAGGCAGGCCGTGATCAGCACGCCGATCTCGGCGCCGTCGAGCCCCGCCATCGAGCCGATGATGAGCGGTGGGGCGATGATGCCGCCGTACATCGTCAGCACATGCTGGATGCCGTAGGCGATGGTGCTGCCGAGCGGCATCCGCTCGTCTTCGGGTCGCGTCGCGTCCGTCTTCGTCTTGTTCATGTCGACCTCTTCGTCGTCTGGGGGATGTTGCGGATTCGGGGGCGTGATTCAGGAGTGTCGGGCGAGGAGGCTGCGCGCCGCCTCGCTGTGGTGGGCGATGAGCTGGGGGACGTCGAGGCCGGTGATCTGACCGTCGAGCACGCGCCAGGTGCCGCCGACCATGACGCGGTCGGCCCGTTCCGCGCCGCACAGCAGCAGTGCGGCGACCGGGTCATGACTGCCCGAGAACCGCAGCTCGTCGAGCGTGAACATCGCCAGGTCGGCCTGCTTGCCCGGAGCCAGGATGCCGATGTCGGTGCGGCCGAGGGCACGCGCCGATCCCGCCGTCGCCCAGCCGAGTGCGCGCTCCGGCGTGACGGCCGCGGCGCCGTACCGCAGACGCTGCAGGTAGAGCGCCTGACGCACCTCCTGGATCATGTTCGAGCCGTCGTTCGATGCCGAGCCGTCGACACCGAGGCCCACGGGCGCTCCGGCCTGCTCGAGCTCGATGGCACGGGCGATGCCCGAGGCGAGGCGCATGTTGGAGGTCGCGCAGTGCGACACGGCCGTCCCGGCCGCTCCGAGCCGCGCGATCTCGGCGTCGTCGAAGTGGATGCCGTGCGCGAGCCACGTGCGGTCGGAGAGCCAGCCGACGCTCTCGAGGTAGTCGACCGTACGCAGGCCGAACATCTCGCGGCAGAAGTCCTCCTCGTCGAGCGTCTCGGCGAGGTGCGTGTGCAGCCGGACATCCAGTCGTTCGGCGAGTGCGGCCGTGTCGCGCATGACACCGGTGGTCACCGAGAACGGCGAGCAGGGCGCGAGGGCGATCTGCACGAAGGCGCCGTCGCCGCGCTCGTGGTGCGCCGCGATGAGCCGCTCGCTGTCGGTGAGGATCGTGTCGGCATCCTGCACGGTCGACTGCGGCGGGAGCCCGCCGTCCTCTTCGCCGAGCGACATCGACCCGCGGGTCAGGGTCGCCCGCATGCCGAGCTTCTTCACGACGTCGACCTGCACGTCGATCGCGTCCTCGAGGCCGTTCGGGAAGAGGTAGTGGTGGTCGGCGGCCGTGGTGCACCCGGAGAGCAGCAGCTCGGCAAGCGCCGCGGTCGTCGCCAGTTCGAGATCACGCGGCGTGAGCCCCGCCCACACCCCGTACAGGCCCTTGAGCCACGGGAACAGCTCCGCGCTGACGACGGGCCGCCAGGCGCGCGTGAGGGTTTGGTAGAAGTGGTGGTGCGTGTTGATCAGGCCCGGGATGATCACGTGACGCGAGGCATCGACGACCTCGTCGACGGGGACCGTCGGCGCGCCGCCCGCGGGGATGACCTCGCGGACGACGGAGCCTTCGACGACGATGCCGCCCGAGGCGTCGGCGTCGCTTCCGGTGTAGATGCCGAGGGGGTTCTTCAACCACACGCTGGTGGGGTGCTGTGACATGAGCAGACTCCGTCCGTCGAGGTGGAGTCGAACGGCCGACCCCACCAGGGGGTCAGCTCAGTTTTTCCCTGTCTGCTGATCCAGGTGCTCCGACTTTGGAACACTCCAGATCTATCACGGCGCCACGAACGGGGTCAAGGATTTTTCCGAATATCGGAGTTGCACTTCCGCAATGCGGAATCGACTACCCCTCGTCGGGGGTCTCCGTCGGGCTCGACGCGGTGAGCACGAGTCCCGCACCGTCGGCCGCGACGTCGACCCGGACGGTGTCGCCGTCATGCACCCCGCCGGACAGCAGTGCGGTCGCCAGCTTGTTCTGCACCTCGGACTGGATGAGACGGCGCAACGGCCGCGCACCGAACATCGGGTCGTAGCCGCGCTCCGCCAGCCAGGACCGCGCATCCGGAGTGACAGCGAGCGTGAGCCGGCGGTCGTGGAGCCGGTCGTGCAGCTGATCGACGGAGAGCTCGACGATCTGCGCGAGGTCGTCTTCGGTGAGGGCGGCGAACATCACGATGTCGTCGAGGCGGTTCAGGAACTCCGGTCGGAACGCCTGGCGCACGAGCGCCATCACCTGCTCGCGCTTCTCGTCGGGCGGGAGCACGGGGTCGATGAGGATCGGCGAACCGAGGTTCGAGGTGAGGATCAGGATCACGTTCGAGAAGTCGACCGTGCGGCCCTGGCCGTCGGTGAGGCGCCCGTCGTCGAGCACCTGCAGGAGCACGTCGAACACCTCGGGGTGCGCCTTCTCGACCTCGTCGAGCAGGATCACGCTGTACGGCCGACGCCGCACGGCCTCGGTGAGCTGGCCACCCTGCTCGTAGCCGACGTATCCGGGAGGGGCCCCGACGAGCCGCGAGACCGAGTGCTTCTCGCCGTACTCCGACATGTCGATGCGCACCATCGCGTGTTCGTCGTCGAACAGGAACTCCGCGAGGGCCTTCGCGAGCTCGGTCTTGCCGACGCCCGTCGGACCGAGGAAGAGGAACGAACCGGTCGGACGCCCCGGGTCGCTGATGCCGGCGCGCGAGCGGCGCACGGCATCCGACACGGCCTTCACGGCCTCCTTCTGCCCGATCAGCCTCTTGCCCAGCTCGTTCTCGAGGTGGAGCAGTCGTTCGGACTCGCCCTGCAGGAGCCGTCCGACCGGGATGCCGGTCCACGCGGCGATCACTCCGGCGATGTCCTCGTCGGTGACCTGCTCGTTGACCATGCGCCCCTCGGAGGAGGTGGCGGCCTCGGCCTGCTCCGCCTCGGCGATGTCGCGCTCCAGGCGCTTGATGGTCTCGTACTCGAGCTTCGACGCCCGCGTGTAGTCGGCCTCGCGCATGGCGAGGTCGCGCTGCGTGACGGCGTCGTCGAGCTGCTTCTTCAGATCGCCGACGCGGTTGAGGCCCTGGCGCTCACGGGCCCAGCGCTCCTCGAGAGCTGCGAGCTCCTTCTCGAGTCCGGTCAGCTGCTCGCGGAGGGTGCTCAGCCGCTCCTTGGACGCGGCGTCCTTCTCCTTCTTCAGCGCGAGCTCCTCGAGCTTCATCCGGTCGACCTGGCGCTTGAGCTGGTCGATCTCGACCGGCGAGGAGTCGATCTCCATCTTCAGCCGGGACATGGCCTCGTCGATGAGGTCGATGGCCTTGTCGGGCAGCTGGCGGGAAGGGAGGTAGCGGTTGGACAGGGCGGCCGCGGCCACCAGCGCGCTGTCGGCGATGGTGACTCCGTGGTGGGCCTCGTACCGACCCTTGAGCCCGCGCAGGATCGCGATGGTGTCCTCGACCGTCGGCTCGCCGACGTAGACCTGCTGGAAGCGACGTTCGAGCGCGGCATCCTTCTCGATGAACTCGCGGTACTCGTTGAGGGTGGTCGCACCGATCAGGCGCAGCTCACCACGGGCGAGCATGGGCTTGAGCATGTTGGATGCCGCGACGGAGCCCTCGCCGCCGCCCGCGCCCATCAGCACGTGCAGCTCATCGATGAATGTGATGACCTTGCCCTCGGACTCGGTGATCTCCTTGAGGACCTGCTTCAGACGCTCTTCGAACTGCCCGCGGTACATCGCCCCGGCCACGAGCGCCGAGATGTCGAGCGTGATCAGCTCCTTGTCCTTCAGGGACTCGGCGACGTCGCCTGCGACGATGCGCTGCGCGAGCCCCTCGACGACGGCGGTCTTTCCCACGCCGGGCTCGCCGATGAGGACAGGGTTGTTCTTGGTGCGTCGGGTGAGCACCTGGCTCACGCGACGGATCTCACCGTCCCGCCCGATCACGGGGTCGAGCTTGCCCTGGCGGGCACGGTCGGTGAGGTTGATCCCGAACTGCTCGAGGGCTGACTGCTGGTCCTGGTTCTGCGCGCCGGTCTGCGGGTTGCTCATGCGTCCCTCCTGGGGAGACTCCTTCGTGACGGATCCGAGGCCGGATCAAAGTTGAGTTGTTATGACTCAACTTTATCAAAGAAGGCGCATGAAGACCAGGGATCAGTCGGTCATGCCTCGGCGCAGCAGCCGTCCGCGCGGCGTCTCGAAGTCGATCACCTCGCCGTGCAGCCACGTCTTGCGCACCACACCCGCCAGAGCCTTGCCGTGATACGGCGTGAGCGGGTTCTTGTGGTGCAGCTTGTTCACGTCGACGACGTAGGCGTCGTCCGCAGCGAACACCGAGAAGTCGGCGTCGTAGCCCGGCGCGATGCGCCCCTTGCCGGTGAGCCCGGCGAACTGCGCCGGGCGCTCGCTCATCCACGACACCACGGTCTCGAGCGTCAGCCCGCGCTGCCGCGCCTCCGTCCAGATGAGCGAGAGGCCGAGCTGCAGCGAAGCGACCCCGCCCCACGCGACCGCGAAGTCGCCGTTCTCGAGATCCTTGAGGTCGAGGGTGGACGGCGAGTGGTCCGACACGATGAAGTCGATCGTGCCGTCCTCCAGCCCCTCCCAGAGCAGCTCGCGGTTGCCCGCTTCACGGATCGGTGGGCAGCACTTGAACTGGGTCGCGCCGAGCGGGATCTCCTCCGCGGTGAGGGTGAGGTAATGGGGACACGTCTCGACCGTGAGCCGGAGGCCGTCGTGCTTCGCGCTGCGGATCATCGCGAGGGCGTCGGATGACGACAGGTGCAGGATGTGGGCACGGGCGCCCGTCCAGCGCGCCCGCTCGATGACCTCGGCGATCGCCAGGTTCTCGGCACCACGCGGACGGGACGCCAGGAACTTGCCGTAGTCATCGCCCTCCGGTGACGGCGCGCGGTCGATCGCGCGGGAGTCCTCGGCGTGCACGATCATGACGGAGTCGAAGGATGCCAGCTCGCGCATGTCCTTCTCCATCTCGTCGGCGTCGAGCGGCGGGAACTCGTCGACGCCGGAGTGCAGCAGGAAGCACTTGAAGCCGAAGACGCCGGCGTCGTGCAGACCACGCAGCTGCGCGGTGTTGCCGGGGATCGCGCCGCCCCAGAAGCCCACGTCGACGTGCGTCTGGCCCTGCGCGACGTCGCGCTTGATGTTCAGCGCCGACACGTCGACGGTCGCCGGGATGCTGTTCAGCGGCATGTCGACGATCGTCGTCACGCCTCCGGCCGCCGCAGCGCGGGTGGCGGACGCGAAGCCCTCCCACTCGGTGCGGCCCGGCTCGTTGACGTGCACGTGCGTGTCGACCAGCCCGGGAATGAGCGTCTCATCATCGGCGAGTTCGATGATCTCGTCACCGGCGAGGTTGTTGCCCAGCGGCTGCATCGCGACGATGACGCCCCCGCGCACGCCGACCTCGCGGGGGCTGATTCCCGCCGAGGTGAGCACCCGCTGACCCCGGATGACGAGGTCGTAGTGCTCGCCCGTGGGATCGAGCGACGCTCCGGCATCCGCCATTTCCTGCTCCTGCGACATGTCGCCCTTCCCTTCCGTCGGCTGCACGCCGACCGGCTGACACCTGCTCAGCCCATACTGGACCACGATCCCGCCAGGGATCGCGGGATGATCTCGGTGGCGATCCGTCTGCCCAGCTGCAGGAGCAGCGCGGTCGCGTTCGCCATGCTCGCCGCCGGGTCCGGTTCGAGCTCGCTCAGCGGCAGCACCGCGAGGAACCCGGCATCGGCCGCCTGCGCCTCCGTCAGCGTCGACCGGCCGCACACCGCCACGACGGGAACGGCCGCTGCGCGCGCCGCGGCCGCCACCCCGAGCGGCGTCTTGCCGCCGAGGCTCTGGTCGTCGAGGCTGCCTTCGCCGGTGATGACGAGATCGGCATCGACGATGCGCTCGCCGAGGCCGGTGATCCTCTGGATGACGTCGATGCCCGGTTCCCGGCGCGCACCGAGCACGGCGAGAGCCGCGTAGCCCACTCCCCCGGCCGCGCCCGCGCCGGGGAGCTCCGCCGACGGGCGCACTCCCGCCTGCACCTCGAGAAGTGCGGCGAAGCGGGAGAGGCCCGCCTCGAGGGCGGCGACATCGTCGGCGCTCGCCCCCTTCTGCGGCGCGAACACCGCAGCCGCCCCCCGGTCTCCCAGGAGGGGGTTGTCGACGTCACTCGCGAGCACGATCGTCGCGTCGGCGATGCGCGGGTCGAGCCCCGCCACGTCGATGGAGTCCAGCGCGACGAGCGCCGCGCCGCCGGGAGGCATGTCGCCGTCGCCGGCGCGAAGCGAGACACCCAATGCCTGCAGCATCCCCGCACCGCCGTCGGTGTTCGCGCTCCCGCCCACACCCAGCACGATCGTCGTGCATCCGCGATCCAAGGCGGCCGTGATGAGCTCGCCGGTTCCCCGGCTCGTCGCCGTCAGCGCCGCCTTCACGCCGCCTGGCAGCACGTCGAGTCCGCTGGCCGCGGCCATCTCGATCACGGCGTCCGCACCATGCACCGCGAACCGGGCTGCGACGGCTTCTCCCGTCGGCCCGGTCACGCTCACGGTGACCGCCTCGAACCCGCTCGCGAGGGCGGCGTCGACCGTCCCCTCACCGCCGTCGGCCACGGGCACCGCCTCGATCTCGGCATCCGGGATGATCTCCCGGATGCCGAGGGCGAGCGCCTCCGCGACCTCAGCCCCGGTGGCGGAGCCCTTGAACTTGTCCGAGGCGATCAGGATGCGCATGCGGCGTGATCAGTCGAGCAGGGCGTAGACGGCCTCTGGCGCGTCGGCGGGCGACGTCGCGAGGTCCTCGAACTCGTTCATCGTGTCGAGGTCGGCACCCATCGCGATGTTCGTGACGCGCTCGAGGATGACCTCGACGACCACCGGCACCTGGAACTCGTCCTTCAGTCGCTCGGCCTCCGCGAAGCCGGCCGCGAGGTCTTCCGGACGCTCGACGCGGATCGCCTTGCAGCCGAGCCCCTCTGCCACCTTGACGTGGTCGACGCCGTAGCCGACCGCGACGCTGGACGAGTCCTTCGGGGTGTTGATGTTGTCGAACGCGAGCGAGACCTCGTAGTCCATCTCGAACGGACGCTGCGACTGACGGATCAGGCCGAGGTAGCTGTTGTTCACTACGACGTGGATGTACGGCAGCTTGTGCTGCGCGCCGACGGCGAGCTCCTCGATCATGAACTGGAAATCGTAGTCGCCGCTGAGCGCCACCACCGGCTGACCCGGCTTGCCGCGCACGACGCCGAGGGCGGCGGGCAGAGTCCAGCCGAGGGGCCCGGCTTGACCGGCGTTGATCCACTGACGGGGACCGTAGACGTGCAGCAGCTGCGCACCGGCGATCTGCGACAGACCGATCGTGGTCACGTAGGTGGTGTCGTGGCCGAAGGCCGACAGCATCTCCTGGTACACGCGGTGCGGCTTCATCGGCACGTTGTCGAAGTTGGTCTTGCGCTGCAGCTTCGCCTTGCGGGCACGGCAGTCCTCGGCCCAGCCGAGGTAGTCGGGCAGCGACTCGACCCGGTTGCGGGCCGCCTCCAGCAGCGCGTCGATGAAGGCACCGGCGTCGGAGACCACACCGTAGTCGGGCGCGAACACGCGACCGATCTGCGTGGGCTCGATGTCGACGTGCACGAAGGTGCGGCCCTTGCGGTAGGTGTCGAGACCGCCGGTGTGGCGGTTCGCCCAGCGGTTGCCGATGCCGAGCACGAAGTCCGACTCGAGGAAGCTCGCGTTGCCGTAGCGCTGCGAGGTCTGGATGCCGACCAGGCCCGCGGCCAACGGGTGGTCGTCGGCGATCGCACCCCAGCCCATCAGCGTCGGCACGACGGGCACGCCCAGGGTCTCGGCGAGCTCTACGAGCTTGTCGGAGGCGCCCGAGTTGACGACGCCGCCACCGGCGACGATCAGCGGATGAGCGGATGCCGTCAGCAGGTCGAGGACCTTCTCGGCCTGCGCGCGGGTGGCTGCGGGCTTCGCCACCGGCAGCGGCTCGTAGGTGTCGATGTCGAACTCGATCTCACCCATCTGCACGTCGAACGGCAGGTCGATCAGCACGGGACCAGGGCGACCGGAGCGCATGATCTGGAACGCCGACTGGAACGCACCGGGAACCTGCGCCGCTTCGAGGACGGTCTTGGCGAACTTCGTGACCGGCTTCGCGATGGAGGCGATGTCGACGGCCTGGAAGTCCTCCTTGTCGAGCTTCGCGACCGGCGCCTGGCCTGTGATGCACAGCATCGGGATGGAGTCGGCGATCGCGGCGTAGAGCCCCGTGATCATGTCGGTGCCGGCAGGGCCCGAGGTTCCGACGCAGATGCCGATGCGGCCGTCGCCGGTGCGGCTGTAGCCATCGGCCATGTGCGAGGCGCCCTCGACGTGACGGGCGAGGGTGTGCCGGATGCCGCCGTTGGCACGCATCGCGGCGTAGAACGGGTTGATCGCCGCACCGGGAAGGCCGAACGCCTCGGTGGCGCCCTCCTTCACCAAGATCTGGCAGATCGCGTCGACTGCACGCATTCGAGTCATGATTTTCTCCTAAAGAAGTCCTATTGGGTCCCTGAGCCTGTCGAAGGGCCCTGGGTGGTGGTGCGCTTCGACGAGCTCAGCGACCCAGCATCCGTTCGCGTCAGTCGCGGCCGGAGAGTTCGTTGGTGAGCGTGAAGAGCCCGGAGTGGTCGAGTGCGCCGTCGCCGCGGGCGACGAGGGCGTTCACGAGCTGTGCGACGGCGGCGCCGAGGGGGATGGTGACCCCGACGGAGCGAGCTGCCGCAGTGACGATGCCCAGATCCTTGTTGTGGAGGGCGAGACGGAATCCGGGGGCGAAGTCGCGGTCCAGCATCTTCTGCCCCTTCTGGTCGAGGACCTTGGAGCCGGCGAGTCCGCCGCCGAGGACCTTGAGGGCCGCGTCGGTGTCGACGCCGAAGGCCTCGAGGAAGACGACGGCCTCGCTGAGAGCCTGGATGTTCACGGCGACGATGAGCTGATTGGCAGCCTTGACGGTCTGGCCGGCGCCCGCGGGTCCGACGTGCACGATGGTCTTGCCGATCGCGTTGAGGACGGGCTCCGCAGCGGCGAAGTGCTCGGGCGATCCGCCGACCATGATCGACAGCGCGCCGTCGATCGCGCCCTGCTCGCCACCGGAGACCGGGGCGTCGACCGCTCCGAATCCGGCGGCGGCGGCCTCTTCGGCGAGGGTCTTGGCGACGTCGGGACGGATCGAGGAGTTGTCGATCCACAGGGCACCGGCCTTGGCGTTCGCGAAGACGCCGTCTTCGCCGCGGACGACGCCTTCGACGTCGGGCGAGTCCGGGACCATGGTGAGGATGACGTCGGCATCCTTCACGGCATCCGCGATGCTGGTCGCTCCCGTGCCGCCGGCTTCGACGAGAGCGTCGATGGGCTCCTGGCTGCGGTTGAACCCGGTCACCTCGTAGCCGGCCTTGACGAGGTTCTTGGCCATGGGGAGGCCCATGATGCCGAGGCCGATGATGGCGATGCTGGTCATGAGTTCGCTCCTTCGCGGTTCAGCCAGGCGAAGGCATCCGCCTGGCTGGCCTTGTACTCGAGGCCGATGGGTCCGGTGTATCCGCCGGCGCGAGCGGCGTGGATCCATTCGGTCAGCGGCAGGTCGCCGGTGCCGGGCTCTCCACGCCCGGGGGCGTCGGCGATCTGGATGTGCCCGAAGTCTCCGGCGTGACCGGCGATGACCGCGGCGACGTCGTCGCCGTTCACGGCCAGGTGGTAGAAGTCGGCGAGCAGGCGGATGTTGTCGACGCCGTGCTCGTCACGGACCCGGCCGATGATGGCCAGGGCGTCGGCCGCGGTCTTCAGCGGGTACGCGTCCATTCCGGACACCGGCTCGAGCAGCACGATGCCGCCGAGCTTCGCGACCGCAGCGCCCGCGATCGCGAGGTTCTGCACCGCCAGGTCATCCTGCGCCTGCGCGTCAGCGCCCTCGATGCGGTTGCCGTAGAGGGCGTTGAAAGCCTTCGTGCCGAGGCGTTCGCCGATGCCGACGACGACATCGACATTGGCGCGGAACTCGTCTTCGCGACCGATCCAGGAGACCAGTCCGCGGTCACCGGCCGGCATCTCGCCGGCGAAGAAGTTGAGGCCGGTGAGCTGCACGCCCGCATCCTGGATCGCGTCGACGAACGCGTCGACCTCTTCCTGCGCGGGGACGGCCGAGCTGAACGGCCACCAGAACTCCACGGCGTCGAAGCCGGCGGCCTCAGCGGCGGCCGGACGCTCCAGCAGAGGCAGCTCGGTCAGCAGGATCGAGGTGTTCACGGTGTAGCTCATGGGTTCATCCTTGATTTCGGATTGTGGAAGTTAAATTCCTGTTAGTGAAAAGAGTACGGGAGCCCTTTGCGTCTGTCAACGGCTCTCGACCCGCGCCAGAAGAGCATGGATCAGAAACGCATCTTCCTGGGTCTGGGAAGGTGCGTTTCTGATCCACGCTCGCGATCGGCCGGCGTCAGGTCAGCCGGATCTGGCGGTTCATGTCCTTGTACAGCAGGTAGCGGAAGTCCTCGGGGCCGCCGGCGTAGCAGGCCTGCGGGCAGAAGGCGCGCAGCAGCATGTAGTCGCCCGCCTCGACCTCGACCCAGTCGTCGTTCAGGCGGTAGACGGCCTTGCCCTGCAGCACGAACAGACCGTGCTCCATGACGTGCGTCTCGGCGAACGGGATCGAGCCGCCCGGCTTGAACGTCACGATGTTCACCTGCATGTCGTGCGCGAGGTCGCTCGCGTCCGAGAAGCGGGTGGTCGCCCACACGTCGTCGGTGTCGGGCATGGAGGTCGGCTCGATGTCCTTGTCGCTGGTGACGAAGGATGCCGGCGCGTCGACGTCGTCGAGCCACTCGTACGCCTTGCGGATCCAATGGAAGCTCGTGATCGCGTCGCCCTCGTTGGCGAGAGACCAGGTGGCACCAGGAGCGAGGAAGGCGTACCCGCCCTCCTCGAGCACGTGCCGCTCTCCGTCGAGGGTCAGCGTGAGAGAGCCGGTCGTGACGAACACGACGCCCTCCACGCCCGCTTCGACCTCGGGCTTGGCTGCCCCGCCGCCGGGGGCGATCTCGACGATCAACTGCGAGAAAGTCGTCGCCGAGCTGGGCGTCGGCCGGGCGATGATCCACGCGCGGGTGTTCGTGAAGCCGGGGAGGCTGCTGGTGACGATGTCGCGCAGCACGCCCTTCGGGATGACCGTGTAGGCGAGCTTCACCACGGCCCGGTCGGTCAGCAGGGCGGACTGGCCGGGAAGACCACCGGCGGGCGTGTAGTAAGTGCGTGCGGGGGTGCTCATGAGTTCTCCTCGGATACGGCGAGCTTCGGATGCGCGAGCCTGATCAGCTCCGCGGGCGCGGCGGCAGCGGCATCCCGCACCTCCGCCTCGGTGACGGCCCCGCACTCCAGCCCGCGCACGACGAAACGCGCGAGAGCACGGGCGGTGGCCGGCTCGTCCATGATCGTCGCGTCGCTGCCGTGCAGGTAGTTGTCGAGGCGACGCGCGGCGGCGGGGAAGCCTTCACGGTAGAACGCGTACGTGGCGAGATACCGGGTCGGCAGCTGGGCGGCATGCAGGTCCCACCCCTGGTAGTAGCCGCGCTCGAGCGAGCGCCGCACCAGGCGGGCGTGCAGCTGCCAGGCCGCGCGCACGTGGTCGGCATCGCCGACCGGGATGACGTTGGTCGACCCGTCGGACAGGCGTACGCCGGTCTCGGCGACGGCCACCTGCATGACCTGCTTCGCGTAATCTGCGGCCGGATGCTCCATCGACTGGTGCGCGGCGGCGATCTGCAGCGAGGCGCTGTAGTCGTAGGTGCCGTAGTGCAGCGCCGTGACGCGACCCTTCGCGCGGTGCAGCAGGGTCGCCACCGGAACGGAGCCGTCGGCGGCGATGATCAGCTGCGGCGTCTCCATCTGCACCTCGAAGCGCAGCCGTCCGGGCGCGAGACCCAGCCGCTCCTCGAAGCGCTCGCAGAGCACGACCATCGCCTCGACCTGCGCGACCGTGGTCACCTTGGGCAGCGTCAGCACGAGCCCGGCCGGCAGGGGGCCCGCGGCCGCGAGGGCGGTCAGGAACAGATCGAGAGTGCGGATGCCGCGGCGACGCGTCGGCGCCTCGAAGCACTTGAAGCGGATACCGATGAACGGCGGCGCGGTCCCGGCAGCCACGGCCTGGGCCACGCGCTCGGCGGCGAGGACAGCATCCGCGTCCTCCTCGGCATCCGGTCGGGCGCCGTAGCCGTCTTCGAAGTCCAGGCGAAGGTCTTCGATCGGCTCGCGCTGCAGCTTGGCCTCCACGAGGGGCGTCAGCTCCTCGGCGAGGTCGCCGAGGCCGACGGCATCCGCCAGCGCCGCCATGCCCCCGAACGCAGTGACGGCGGCTGCCGCCTCCGCGCCGACGCGTGGCGGCAGATCGGGCGTGAAGCGGTCGGCGGGAACGTAGAGCGTGTGCACCGGCTGGCGGCTGCCGTCGTCTCCGGGGTACGCGGTCGAGAGGAGCGCGTCCGTTCCCGCGAGCCGGGCGTCGATGTCGGTGAGGTCGTCCTCGCCCAGAGTGGAGCTGCGCTGTTCGACACTGGCGGCCACGGTGCTCACTCCTTGCTCGAGGCGACGGAAGAGGACGAGGCGACGCGGACGATCGCCTCGGCCACCGCGCCGGCCACCAGGGGATCGAACACGCTGGGGATGATGAAGCTCGCATTGAGCTCGTCGTCGCCCACGCGCGAGGCGATCGCCTCGGCGGCTGCGACCAGCATAGGCGCGGTGATGTCGGACACGCCCGCGTCCAGCAGGCCGCGAAAGACACCGGGGAACGCCAGCACGTTGTTGATCTGGTTCGGGAAGTCGCTGCGACCGGTCGCCACGACGGCGGCATGCCGCGACGCGACGATCGGGTCGACCTCGGGCACGGGGTTCGCCATCGCGAACACGATCGCGTCGTCCGCCATGGCGGCGATGTCCGCCTCGCCGAGGATGTTCGGGGCGCTCACGCCGATGAACACGTCGGCGTCGACCAGGGCCTCCTTCAATGTGCCCTGGAACCCGCGCGGGTTCGTGGTCGCCGCGAGCTCGGTGCGGTGCGCGTCGACGTATTCGGCGTCCGAGTGGATCGCGCCGTCCCGGCCGCACGCGACGATGTCACGCGCACCCTCGGCGAGCAGCAGCTGCACGATCGCGTTGCCGGCGGCGCCGACGCCGGAGACGACGATGCGGACGTCCTCGATCCTCTTCCCGACCACCTTGAGCGCGTTGCCCAGGGCGGCGAGGGTCACGATCGCGGTGCCGTGCTGGTCGTCGTGGAAGACGGGGATGTCGAGCTCCTCGCGCAGGCGCGCCTCGATCTCGAAGCAGCGGGGGGCGGCGATGTCCTCGAGGTTCACGCCGCCGTAGACCGGGGCGATCGCCTTGACGATCGAGATGATCTCCTCGGTGTCCTTGGTGTCGAGGCAGACCGGCCACGCATCGACGTTCGCGAACTGCTTGAACAGCGCGGCCTTGCCCTCCATGACGGGAAGGGCGGCTTCGGGGCCGATATCTCCGAGCCCGAGCACGGCGGTGCCGTCGGTGACGACGGCGATCGTGTTGCGCTTGACGGTCAACTGACGCGCCTTGCTCTTGTCCTCGGCGATCGCCAGGCACACGCGGGCGACGCCGGGCGTGTAGGCGCGGGAGAGGTCGTCGCGATTGCGCAGCGGAACGCGCGGCACGACCTCGAGTTTGCCGCCGAGGTGCATCAGGAAGGTGCGGTCGCTGACGAGCCGGACCGTGACGCCCTCGAGCGCGTCGATCGCGGCGCGCACGCGCTCGACGTGCTCCTCCCCCGCGGTGTTGCAGGTCAGGTCGACCACGATCGTCGAGGGATGCGACTCGACGACGTCGAGCGCGGTGACCGCCGCCCCGGCATCCGCCGCCGCCACGGCGAGCTCGCTGGTGACGCTGAAGTTCGACGGCGCGTCGATCCGCAGCGTGATGGAGTTTCCGGGACCCGGATTCGCCATGATTCCTCCCATGTTTTTCGTATCGTGGATTCTATTATCTACTTTATGGAAGTATGAGGCAACCACAGAGACGTTTGCGCGCGTTGGTTTCGACATGCCTCTCTCGCATGATGGAATGATCGCAACACGACGGAGGATCCGATGACCGATACCAAGACCCCGAAGAGCGCCGGATCCGGCGTGCAGTCGGTGGAGCGCGTCTTCGAGCTCATCGAGCTGGTGACCGACGCCGGCGGGGATGTGACGCTCAGCGAGCTCGCGGCCTCCACCGACCTTCCGCTCCCGACGATCCACCGCCTGCTGCGCACGCTGGTGTCGCTCGGATACGCCCGGCAGCTGCCCAACCGCCGCTACGCGCTCGGACCCAAGCTCATCCGCATCGGCGAGGGAGCCTCCCGGCAGTTCGGCGCCCTCGCCCGCCCGCAGCTCAAGCGCCTCGTCGACGAGCTCGGCGAGAGTGCCAACATGGCGGTCCTCGACGGCGACATGGTCGTCTACGTCGCGCAGGTGCCCTCGCTGCACTCGATGCGCATGTTCACCGAGGTCGGCCGCCGCGCACACCTGCATGACACGGGCGTCGGCAAGGCGATCCTCGCCCAGCTCCCGGATGAGACCGTACGCGGCATCGTGAGTCGTGCCGGCATGCCGACGCCGACGGAGTTCAGCCTCGGCTCGATCGACGATCTGCTGGCCGAGCTCGATCGGATCCGCGAACGCGGCTACGCGATCGACGACCAGGAACAGGAGATCGGCGTCCGCTGCTTCTCGATGGCCGTCCCCGACGCCCCCACCCCGACCGCCGTGTCGGTGTCGGGTCCGATCTCCCGCGTCGACGATGCGTTCGGCGGCCGCGCGGTGCCGCTGCTGCGCCGTGCCGCCGAGGAGATCAGCGCCGAGCTCACCGCCTGATCCGGGAGATGTCAGCATGAGCGGACGCATCGCCGTCGTGACGGGCGCAGGCTCGGGTATCGGCCGCGCGGTCACCCGCGCCCTGCTCGAGGCCGATTTCCGGGTGGTGCTCGCCGGTCGCCGCGAAGACGCCCTCCGCGAGACCGCGGACGGGCATCCGCACGCCCTCGTCGTGCCGACCGACGTGACGGTCGAGGCCGAGGTCGAGGCACTGTTCGCCCGCGCCGTGGCCGAGTGGGGGCGCGTGGACCTGCTGTTCAACAACGCCGGCGCCTTCGGTCCATCCGCATCGGCGGCCGAGATCGCGCTCGACGACTGGCAGCACACACTCGACGTGAACCTCACCGGCTCGTTGCTGTGCGCGCGCGCCGCGATGCGCGCGATGATCGCGCAGCAGCCGTCCGGCGGCCGCATCATCAACAACGGATCGATCTCGGCACACGTCCCCCGGCCGCTCTCCGTGGCGTACACGGTGAGCAAGCACGCGATCAGCGGACTGACGAAGTCGATCGACCTCGACGGCCGCGCGCACGGCATCTCCTGCGGTCAGATCGACATCGGCAACGCACGCACCTCGATCATGAGCGAGGTCGGCGCGAGCTCCGGTGCGCTGCAACCCGACGGGTCGCGGCGCGTGGAGCCGACGTTCGACGTGGCGGATGCCGCGCGCGCCGTGCTGTTCATGGCGCAGCTGCCCGCCGAATCGAACATCTCGACGCTGACCATCGCAGCGGCCGGGATGCCGTTCGGCGGGCGCGGCTGACCTTAGCCGCTACCGGCTCAGGTCAGCCGGCTCAGCAGAATCCGGCGACCCCGTCCCACACCCGGTGGTCGGCATCCGCTCCCTCGCGGAGGAAGGATGCCTCGATCAGGCCGTAGGGGCGATCGGCGGCGTAGAACACCTCGTTGGGGTTCTCCAGGCCGAAGGGCGACAGGTCCACGACGAAGTGGTGGCTGTTCGGCGTGGAGAAGCGGATCTCGTCGATCTCGTCGTGCGCCTCCAGCACAGCCGCGGCCATGTCGTGCAGCGTGTTCTGCAGCGCGTACGAGTAGTTGGCCGAGAAGGCCTCGAGCAGCAGGCGGCGGACGTCGGCGAACGCCGCGTTGAAGTCGAGGTCGTTGCGGTTGTATCGCCACTTCGCGGTGACCGAGGTCGCGAGGATGCGATCGGTCGTCTCCTTCAGCGTCGTGTACCGATCCTTCGGATAGCCGACGAAGCCGCTCTCGGTCGACTTGAGCACCTTGAGGTCGGTCAAGCCGGCGATGATCGTGGTCTGCTCTCCGTCGATCTCGACGAGGGCGGTCCTGGTCTCGGTTCCGCCGCGCACGAACGAGTGGTCGTGACCCTGTCCGTCGACGTCGATGCGCTCCCAGGTGTACTGGTCGGCCTCCCAGCGACCGCCGGTCACCCAGTCGAACTCGCCGGTGAAATGGCGGCCGAGACGCAGCAGGTACTCCTCGGGGCTGCCGATGCCGTCCTTGGCGAAGGCGTAGACCGTGTTCTTCTGCGTGTCCGTCGCGACGACGTTCGCGTTGTCGCCGGTGAAGTGTGCGTCGGCGAAGTCGCCCCGCAGCTGCGAGGTGACGTTGAGATCCTCGATCTCATGGCGGGCGGTGTCCCTCGTGACGCGGACGACACGGACCTCCGCCTTGCCGTACTGGTTCTTGCCCAGGGTGATGGTCGTCATGTTCTTCTCAGCTTCCTCGGTAAGTGGAATAAGCGAACGGGCTGAGCAGCAGCGGCACGTGGTAGTGCGCCTGCGCAGTGTCGACCAGGAAGGTCAGCACCACCTCCGGGAAGAAGGTGTCCGTTTCGATGCCGGCGAAGTAGGCCGCCGTGTCGAACCGGAGGCGGTAGGCACCGCTCTCCAGCCGCTCGGGACCGAGTTCTTTCACCCGTCCGTCGGCATCGGTGAGGCCCGTACCGATCCCGACCCATCCGTCGCCGTCTCGGGCCTCGAGTACGACGGCGACGCCGGGCGCCGGGCGCCCGATCGATGTGTCCAGGATGTGGGTGGTCACGTGAGAGACGCTCATGCGCGTGCTCCTTCTGTCTCGATGGCCCCGGCGAGGCGCAGGGCGGCGATCTCGCGCAGCTGCTGGTCGATGACGGCCAGCTCCTGCTCGGGGGTGTTGCCGAGCCGCCGCTGCAGCAGGGCGAGGATGTCGTCGGCCGTCCGGCCGGCCGCCCGGACGAGGAAGACGCGATCGAACGTCTCCTCGTAGGCGCGGTTGCCTGCGGCCAGCGCCTCGGCTGCCGCGGCGTCGACGCCGGACTGCTCCTTGCGGGCGAGGGCAGCCTCGGCGCTCTCGCCCTGGGCCCGTTCGCCGATGCGCGGGTGATGCGAGAGCGCACCGTCGATCTCGTCAGCGGTGAGCGGTGCCGCGACCTGTGCGGCGGCATCCGTCAGCGCGGCGATCGACGCATAGGGCCGGCCGTCGACGATCGCGTCGTACCAGCGGGGAATGTCCAAGGCGGGCTTCACGACACGGACGGCGACGTCGTGCGTGCAGGAGTTGAACTCCGTGAGCAACATCTTTGATCCTCAGCACATGCTGGCATCCGGCGCGTAGGACGATACGGATGATGCCTCTCCAGGAGACGCGGCACTTCCGTATGCCGGAACTGTTATTTCAGCATGTGCAACCAGTCTGCGGAATGCCGCGGGAGTTGTCAACCCTCTTCATACACCGAGTTCGGCGCGGAGGCGAGCGACGTGCCCCGTCGGATCGACCCCGTACTCGGCGCGCTGGACGATTCCGTCGACATCCAGGACGAAGGTCGAGCGGATCACGCCGTCGAACGTGCGCTCCCCCACGGTCTTCTCGCCCCACGCTCCCCACGCGCGCGCCGTGGCGGCGTCGGTGTCGGCGAGCAGCGGGAACGTCAGCCCCTCGGCCTCGGCGAAGGCGCGGATGTCCGCGACCTCGTCGGGTGAGATGCCGAGCACCGCGTAGCCGGCGGCAGCCAGCGAGGAGAGGCTGTCGCGGAAGTCGCAGGCCTCGGTCGTGCATCCCGGCGTCGCCGCCTTCGGATAGAAGTAGACGACGACGTTCCGGCCGCGATAGTCGGCGAGAGCGGTCGTCGCGCCGTCGGCGTCGAACAGGGTGAAGGCGGGTGCGGCGTCACCGGGGACGAGTCGTTCGGTCATGATCTCTCCGTTCAGGGGATTCCGCATCAACGATTCCGTATTACGGAAGTCAGGTTCTGTCTGACGAAAGTGTATCGCTCACCGCATCCCAGACGGCCGAGGCAACTGCCCGCTTCGTTCCGGAAGCCTCACCCGCGATCGCGCCGCCCGGCCCGAGGACGTGCACGGCGTTGTCGGCGCTCTCGAACCCCCGCTCCCAGCCCACCTCGTTCACGACCAGCAGATCGACGCCCTTGCGCTGCTGCTTGCGGCGCGCGCGGGCGAAGAGCTCGTCCTGATCCTCCGGCGTCTCTGCGGCGAACCCCACGATCAACTGGCCCGGTCGACGCGCCGCGACCAGCGAGGCCACGATGTCGGCGTTCTCGACGAGCTCGATCGACGGGATGCCGCCGCTCTCCTTGGTGAGCTTGCGGTCGGACACCGCGACGGGCCGATAGTCGGCGACCGCCGCCGCCATGATCACCACGTCGGCGTCCGCGGCGGCATCCGCCATCGCGTCGGCGAGCTCTGCGGCGGATCCCGCTGTCACGATCCGGACGGACGGATGCCGGGCGTCGGCGAGCACGTCGCCGGCGATGTTGGTCGCGACGAGCACGACCGAGGCTCCGCGCGCCGCAGCCTCCGCCGCGAGGGCCACCCCCTGCCGGCCGCTCGAGCGGTTGCCGAGGAAGCGCACCGGATCGATCGGCTCGCGCGTGCCGCCGGCCGACACGGCCACGCGCAGGCCCTCGAGATCACGCGGAGCCAGCAAGGCCTGCGCCGCCGCGAAGATCTCCTCCGGCTCCGACATCCGTCCCGGACCGCTGTCTCCACCGGCGAGTTCGCCGTCCGCCGGGCCGATGATGTGCACGCCGCGACTGCGGAGGGTCTCGATGTTCGCCCTCGTCGCCGGATGGCGCCACATCTCGGCGTGCATCGCGGGCGCGATCAGGACCGGAGCCTCGGTCGCCAGCAGCGTCGTGCCGAACAGATCGTCGGCGAGGCCTGCCGTCATCTTCGCGATCGAGTTCGCGGTGGCGGGCGCCACGATCACCAGATCGGCCGCCTGACCGAGAGCGACATGGCGCACCTTGGCGACGTCATCGTGCACGCTCGTGGTCACCGGGTGCCGGCTGATGGCCTCCCACGTGGGAGTGCCGACGAAACGCAGGGCATCCTCCGTCGGGACCACCGTCACCTCGTGACCGGCCTTTGTGAGCAGGCGCACCAGGTGCACCGTCTTGTACGCGGCGATGCCGCCCGTTACCGACACGACGATGTTCACACGTCCGATTCTGCCCCAGCATCCGCACCTCCGGGGCACGACCTAGACTGACGTGCGTGTGCACGGTCGTGATCGATGTGGCAGAGGCCGGAAGCGCGCGACTGCTCGCAGTGCGGGACGAGGACCCGGAGCGGGACTGGGACGCGCTGGGGCCCTGGTGGCCCGAGCAGTACCCCGACGTGATCGGCATCCGGGATCGTCGGGCCGGCGGCGCCTGGCTGGCGGTCGATCCCGAACAGCGTCGGCTCGCCGTGCTGCTCAACCGTGAGGACGTGGGCGGACTGCCCCTGGATCGCGCCGTCTCCCGCGGCACGCTCGCTCTCGAGTCCGTCGCCGGGCGGTCACCGGTCGGACCACTCCCGATGCACGGGTTCAACCTGCTCGAGGTGCAGCCGGAGGGGGCGCGCGTGCTCAGCTGGGACGGCGCCGCCCTGCGCACGACCGTCATCGAGCCGGGGACGCACATGATCGCGCACGACGACCTCGATGATCCGGGAACACCCCGCATCGCCGCCTGGCTGCCCGAGTTCCGCGCCCTGGGTCCCGCGGCGGCGGATGACGACTGGGTCGACGCGTGGGTCGGCCTGCTCGCGGCATCCGCTCGACTGTCGCCGGAGGACGATCGCGCGATCATCCGCGACAACCGCCCGCACGGCTACCCGACGCAATCCCTGCTGTACTGCACCGCGGCGGTCACTCCCGACGGCGTCGCGGTGCACGACCGCACTCTTCCCCGCCCCGGCCACTGGTCCTGACGCGAAGCCGCACCACCGACAACACTTGACGCGATGCGGTGCTCGTCATACTCTTTTCGTAGAGCAGAACTTAGTTTCCGTATTATGAAATACGAGAACCCGCGCGAGAAGGACCGAGGTGACCACCATGCTGACTCCCGAGTTCACACCTGCAGCGGACGACGCGACCGACGAGCGGTCGATCGTCCACATCGATCCCGACTTCTACGTCCCCTCACACGGCGAGCGCGGGAACAGCTACGTCCGCGCGTTCCGCATCCTCTTCCCGAAGGCGTCCTGAACGACGACGCACCAGGGGTTGATGATCGAATTCGCATCGGCATCCGCACCGCGCGCCGTGCCGAAAACGGCGATCCGACGTACTCGCGAGTGATCGCCGCTTACACCGATTCATCGGCGACCGCTGTCTCGGCAGTGCTGAGCGTGGATCGATGGCCGCGACCGCTGGGGAGGTCGAGGTGTGACGTGGAGCCGGTCGGCTATTCGAGCCACTCCGTGATGAAGCGTTCGCTCGCGTGGATATGAATCGCTTCGTATACCTCCGAGCCGACCACCGCGAACCGGTGCGGCACAAGTGCCGGAACCACGAGGATCTGCCCGCCGGTCGCGACGATCTGCTCGTCGCCCACGGTAAAACGTGCAGCGCCAGACCGAATCACAAAGGTCTCGCTGTACGGGTGTCGATGCAGCCGAGGGCCGCCTCCCTCGCGCTCGATGCGCTCGAGGAAGAAGGAAACCTCGGAGCCATGGGCGAACCCCTCGAAGTCACCGCCGAGGGCATCCTGTCCAATGATCGGAATGACCATGTGTTCCTTTCTGCCCCGACCCCGGGGCGATCACGGTGTCACAGCGAACCAGCCGCTGTTCGGGAGTTCTCCCTGCGCTGGACTGATCGACGTCTCTGACTACCGCACAACTGCGTCATGATTCAGGACGGAAGAGCTCATCTAGATGCTGGTCGATGGCCGCGAGAGCCGCTCGCGGTTCGATGACGTGCAGCTCGAGGAGGGGTGCGAAGCCCGTCAACGCGAGGATGAGATCCGTTTCGACCATCGGGTCGCGGTTGGAGGCTATCTGCCCGTGCGTCATCGCTTGTCGGATGAGGAGTTCGACCATCGCACGCCCGTCGCGCAGGCCGAGGGCGACCTGCTGATGCAGCGCCGGGTCGTGCATCGCTTCGAGAACGTAGGCCGCGTTCATACGACTGGTCGCCCGCGAATCAGGTCGAAGAGGGAGAAGCTCAACGAGAACCACTCGCAGCACGTCGCGAGGATGCGCCGGTTGGTCGAGCGCGGCCATGCCCTGCGTGACCCGCTGCGACGTCTGATCGGCTGCGAAGCCGATCGCGAAGGTCAGCATCTCCGCGCGGGATGTGAAGTAGTGCTGCAGCTGTCCCAGCGAGACTCCGGCCTCGCGCGCGACTTCGCGCATGGTTGCTCGCGACCAGCCCTGCTGGTCGACGATCGTCCACAGCGCATGGGCTATGGACTCGCGTCGCTCGCGGTGATCGACCTGTTTGGGCACCTTGCCTCCTCGTTCCAATACACATGACATAATACAGGTGACCGGAGAACCCACGGGCAGGAGGACTGATGAGAGAACCGGAGCCGGGGCCGGGGCCTCCTCTCGCGTTCTACAACCCCGCCGCTATCGCCTTCGATACGAAGACGATGATCGCGCTGATCGCCGATATGCAGATACGTAAGGCGATCGAGCGCGGCGAGTTCGACAACCTGCCTGGTGCTGGCGAGCCGCTCGACCTGCCTGATCACCATGACCCTGATTGGTGGCTCAAGAACCTCGCCAGGCGGGAGGGACTCATGATGCTTCCGCCGTCCATCCAACTCCGCAAGGATGACGCCGCGCTCGACGAGCTACTCGATCAGCTCTCGAACGAGATGGCGGTGCGCCGGGAGGTCGAGCAGTTCAACGAGCGTGTCATCCGTGCCCGCTATCAGCTCCCCGCAGGACCGCCTCTGATCACCATGCCGCGTGACATCGAAGCCACCGTGAGCGCGTGGGCTGATCGCAGGGCGGCACGAGCGCAGGAAGCTCGTCAGAACGCTGCCGAACAAGCTCGGGCGCGCGCGGGAGCGAGAAGAGTCCGCCCGCGGCTCTTCCGCCAACGAACCCGTCGATCCTCGAGTCACGGACCTGAGCCGTAGTGATGGCTCCGTTGTCGGAGGATGCCCGCGCCTCACGCTGGATCCAATTTGATGAGTCAAATGCAGGAAACAAACACCCAAGGAGAAAGACCGATGACGCAGTACTTCTTGACCGTCCCGCACGATGCCTCGGAGGAGCCGACGATGGAGTCGATGCAGGACTTCGATCCCGCTGAACTCGAGGCACTGATCGCGGCCGTCGACAAATTCAACACCGATCTGAAGGAAGCCGGCGCGTTCGTCACCGCGGGTGGATTGCAGCCACCATCGACCGCGGTCACCGTCGACGCCACCGGTGTCGACGTCGAACGCACATCCGGTCCGTTCGTGGACGCGACTGCATACGTCGGCGGGTTCTGGATCATCGACGCCCCCGACCAGGAGAGGGCGCTCACGTGGGCCGAGCAGGCCTCCGCTGCCCTGGGATCACGCATCGAGGTCCGCGCCGTCCAGGAGGAACCCGCAGAAGCCTGACCCCCGGGGCGCAGACTGATGCGCAGTGGCGTGCTTAGATCGCGGATGTGAAAGAACTCTTCGTCGTGACTCACCCCGAAGCAAGCCATCACGTGGAACATCGCGTCGGAGGATGGTTCGACTCGGAACTGACAGAGCGCGGAGTCGAACAGGCTCAACGAATTGCATCGGCCCTCGCAACGAGCGTGCAGCCGGACGCAGCGCTCTATAGCTCGGACCTTCGCCGGACCGCCCAAACCGCGGCTGCGATCGGGGAACAACTGGATCTTCAGCCGATATGGCTGGCCGAGCTACGCGAGAAGTCTTACGGCGCCGGCGAGGGCAAGCCCGATGCCTGGTTCCGTGAGAGATTCGTGCCGCCACCCCTGGACGGCGAACGAATGGACCATGACGAAGGACTCGAAGGCGCCGAAAGGAAACTCCAATGGGCGCGTCGCGTTTACGCAGGCATGGAGAGGATTCTGTCCGACTCCCCCCGACAGAAGGTCATCGTCACCCACGGCGGATCCGCGACCTTGGTCATCGCTCGCTGGATCGGCATGCCGCTCGACGCTCTCACCCACGCGAGTTTCACGGTGGACTCCGGCAGCATCACCCGACTGGTTGAAGACGACTACTTCCACAACCGCACGGTCGCTCACCTGAACGACACTGCCCACCTCGGCTCATGAGTCACGTCGGCCCCATAGGACACGGTGAGATCTGGCGGCCGTTTTCGAGCACGATCGTCTGAGAGCTACGCATCTCAGCCGCAAACGATCGTATACGGCGATTTGTCGCTCGAAGGCGCGAGGCTTGAGCCAGAAGCGTTCACCGTATGGGGGTGCCGGCAGACATACTCGGTGTGGCTTCGTCAGTCGCCCAGCGCACCGCCTCCTGAGAGACCCGCCCCACGGACATCGCGTGTGCTCGCAGCCATATCTACGCGCACACGCGATGTCCGATCTCACAGCCCTGACCCGCCGACGACCTGAGCTCCGGAGTACGCGTGCGGCGTGTCACCGGACGGCGTACTCCTCGCGTCCGGCGATGAAGGTCCGCAGGACGCGGGCGGTGAGCAGCGACGCATCTCCTTCGGCGAACGGGTCGGCGTCGAGAACGGCGAAGTCCGCGGCGTGCCCCACCGCGATGCGGCCGCGCCACTCGCCGTCGCCGACGGAGGCGGCGGCGTCTCTCGTGGCGTGTGCGACGGCACGGTCCAGGGGCATGGCATATTGCGGCTGCATGGTCGGGAGCGATGGGTCGAGCGCGGATGATCGTGTCGCGGCCACGTACAGGTTGGGAAGGGGCTGGAACGGAGCGGTCGGAGCGTCTGTCGAGAACGTGAGGAGCGCGCCGGCATCCTCGTACTCGGACCAGGCGAACGCACGATCGACGCGTTCGTCTCCCAGCTGCGCACTCCAGTTCGCGAAGATCGCGAGGTCTGCGTGCACGGGTTGCATCGATGCGGTCACACCCAGCCGGGACATCCGCTCGGCCGTGCCGGGCGCCGCGTATTCCAGGTGCTCGATGCGATGCCGGCGTTCGCGATCGCCGTTCGCCGCGATGGCCCGCTCGATACCGTCCAGCGCGAGAGTGCTCGCAGCATCGCCGATCGCATGCATTGCGATCTGGAGACCGGCGGCATCCGCGGCCGTGATGACCGGGAACAATCGTTCGGCGGGCCAGATCGCTTCGGCGTTCGAACCGTCGGCATACGGGTGTCCCATCGCCGCGGTGCACGCATCGATCGTGCCGTCCACCAGCAACTTGATGCCCAGCACGCGGACGCCCGGATGATCTGCCGCCGCGAGTTCAGCGGCTCGGGCGACCTGTGCGAGGTTGTCGTCATCGTTCCCGGTGTTGAGGATGAACCAGTGCGCGTCGATCCGCAGTGGCAGTGCGCCCCGCTCGGCTGCGCGAGCGAGCGCGGTGAGCCCCTTCTCTTCGAGCGCCATGTCGACGGCCGCGGTGACACCGGAAGCGAGGTACGCGGCCACGGCCCGGTCGATGTCGGCGTCACGCTCCTCGTCGGTGGTCACCGTATCGCGATGCGCCCACGCGTGCTGCAGCGCAGTCTCGTAGAGCATTCCGGTGGCATGGCCGTCGGCATCCCGTTCGATGCGTCCGCCGATCGGGTCCGGCGTGTCACGCGTGATGCCAAGAGTGACGAGCGCTGCGCTGTTCACCCAGCACGAGTGGTAGTCGTTCGCGAAGAGGTAGACGGGGATGTCAGACACGGCGGCGTCGATCATCGCCGCCGTTGGAGCGCCGCCCTCGATGGCGTCGAACAGCCATCCCCCGCCGTACAGCTCGTCGGCGGCATCTGCCCGTGCCGTCCGGAGCCGTTTCTGGATCTCGGCGAGAGTGCCGGCATCCGTGAGGCCGACCTGGCCGAGTGAGCTGCCCATCAAGAGCAGATGCGTGTGCGCATCGGTGAAGCCGGGCAGCGCGAGCTTGCCGCCGAGTTCGACCGACCGATCATATGCAGGCGCGTCGGCCTCCGCGCCGACGAAGACGAACGAACCGTCCTCGACGACGACGGCGTCGGCCCACTGCGGGTCGTCAGCGGTGAAGAAGCGGGCGTTGCGGTACAGCGTGCGAGTCATGCGGTGATCTCTTCCATGTGTGCGGTGTGGGTGCGCTCCAGGCGCGTGGTCAGGAGAGCGATTGCCCCTGTGGGAATCGCGAGCACGAAGCTGGCGATGCCGAGGGTGATGGCGAAGTTCTGGTAGCCGATGGCGCTGATCAGCGCGGCGCCGATCACGGGGGTGAGGGCTGAACCGACGAGGTAGACCGACAGGAGTGGCGCCGACCAGCGCCCGCCGCTGTCGAGTGCGGCGGACGTGGCGAAGAAGTACATGAATGCGACGGCGTAGATGGTGTTCCATGCGATGAACACGACGATGAATGCGGTGGGATCGGTCGTGAAGCCTTCGACGATCTTGAGCACACCCCCCATGAGCAAGAGGGTCACCAGCGGCACCGCGCGTCCGAGTTTGTCGCCGACGATCATGAGAAGCACCGCGGCCACGAGTGCGCCCGCAGTCGCGCCGCTGAGAGCGATACCGAGTCCCTCGGGGGTGAGGCCCACCTGGTCGGCACCCATCACGCCAGCCATCGCCCACAGGGAATCCTCGCTGACTGCCCAGAGCGTGAAGACGATGAGCAGCCCGAATCCGGCAAGTGTCACGGCGCGCGAGGGCCCGGGGCCGACGCGCACCGCGCCAGTCGGAGGGACGTCGATCGGCATCGCCTCCGCCACAGCGGCACCCGCGTGCGGGTCGCGAACGGGAGCGGCGGGCAGCCACGCCGAGAACAGCAGGCCGGCCAGGCTGAACAGGGCGAGCGCGCCGAAGACCGCGATCGGAGTGAGTCCGATGAGAGGGATGACGGCGATGACGATCGTGACGAGAGCGCCTTTGACAAGACCGCTCACGCCGGCGACGCGCTCGGGATTGCGGAAGGCGGCCATCGCTGCGCCGGCGGCGGCGATCGCTCCACCCGCGCCGATGCCGCCGGCCAGGAGGCCCGGGACCATGACGGCGGGAAGGAGAGCGGCGGACCCGAAGCCGATCGTGGCGACGATGAGACCGGCACGCGCGACGGTGCGCCGGTGGGCGCCCGCGCACAGTGGCGCGATGACCAGACCGGCCAGAGCTGTGAGGAACAGGCTTGCAGTGACGATCCAACTCGCCGTCAGAACATCGATACTCAGGGCCGCCTGGACCGAAGTGATCATGTAGGGAGAAAGGTTGACGCCGAGGTAGCCGGCGATCCCCACAGAGAAGGCAGCGGTGGCGGTGGAGAGACGGAGTGGCACCCGAGTGCCGAGGTCGATTACTGTCACGGAGGACTCCAGGGAGCATGGCACTACGGCGTGCGGGCGGGATGAGGTGCATTCGTGAAGCACAACCACGTTAACGAATGGTGTTCGTTAACGAATGGTGTTCATTAGTATGCATGAAGAAGACGTCGCGGGGAAGACCCCGCGCGAGACGACCGTGTTCCGCGGAGGTGAGGCGCGTGCCTAGACCGTCAAGTCCGATTTTGTCGCCGGAGATCATCGGGGAGGCGGGTCTCGCGCTGTCGCGCGCAGGCGAGCCTTTCGGCGTCAATGCGATCGCTCGTCACCTCGGAGTCCGGCCTTCCTCCCTGTACAACCACGTCGGAGGCATGGACGGGATTGTCGAGCTCATGCGAGCTCGCCTCCTCGTCGCCTATCCCGTCGAGTTGCCGAGGGAGCGCTGGGATGACTATGTCGTCACGATGCTCCGCGCGCAGCGAGAGATGTACGCGGAGCATCCGAGGTTGGTGCCGCTGCTCGTCGGTACGACCACAAGCAGCCCCCCGGTCATCGACGCATACGACGACCTGGCAACAATCCTCGCAACCGCCGGCTTCCCGGAGGGCGAGATCCTCTCGATCATCGCTGTCCTCGATGCATTCGCGATTGGCTTCGGTCTCGACCTTGCCGCGCCGGACGACATCTGGCAGCCGCAAGAGGAGACGCGCACCCTTGGGCGGCTCCTCGAATCCAGCGAACGGGGCAGGGCGCGGGCAGATCTCACGTTCGAAATTGGCATCAGCGTGCTCATTGACGCTTTCCGTATGCGTCTAGCCGCCACCAAAAAAAAGGGCGCCCAAGCGTCGGCAGCAGCGGTTGATCGGTAGCCAGAAACGATCGTTATAGGCGGGTGGTCACTCGACAGACTGGCACCGTGTGGTTGGTCGATATCACTTTCGCGCCCGTCTCGATGAATGGTGCGCCGTCAGCAGTGGGTCTCGTCAGATCGAGTCCGGCGGCGTATCGTGCCGTCCATGGCAGATCGAGCTGCTGACAGGGTGACGGTGCCGGACGTCGTCGGATTCCCCTTCCACATAGGTCGCGACATCGCAGATGATGCGGGATTGACTCTGGCGAACCCGGATCCAGATGGGCCACCCATCGGAGCCTTCGCGTGGCCGGGGCTCTTCTACATCACCTCCCAGCAGCCCTCAGCCGGAGCCGAGGCCTATCGCTGGGACTCAGTCGCCGTCGGACTCACCGAGCACGGCACGGCGGATTTCAACGCGATCCGGGGCAACTACGGGTCACCAGCGGATGCGCAGAAAATCCGCACGGAGTTTCTCGCCTCGCTGGGGGTTCAGGCTCTCGACCCACGAGATGCGGCCGAGCAGATGTGCACGGAAATCGTCGAGTCGGCGGTGATTCTGAGTGTGCGGACCGTGCACGACGCAGTTGTGGATCGTCGCCTTGAGCCGGTCGTAGTCGTCCCGTGAGACATTCGTTCGCTGGTTGACGACGATTCCGGTCACGCTCTGCCTGACGCCCTGACGTCGGACCCTCGTTTTGTGCGGGTTGGCCACGTGCCCCTCGTCCTCGATGATCCGCTGCACACCACGGATGAAGGCATCAGGTCGCTTCGCGAGTCTCGGACCACCGCTGAACGCGAGGTCATCGGCGTATCGCGTGTAGGTCGCATCGACGGCATCCGCCCATCCCGTCAGCCGTGAATCGAGACGCCGGATGGCGAGGTTGGCAAGCATCGGCGAGGAGGGAGCGCCCTGGGGCAGATGACTCGTGGCCAGAGCCCGGCGCAGGGCGAACCGCTCGTCGGATGATCCGCCCGGCGGCATGGCAGCAAGCACGCGCGGAGGAACGGCGTTGGTGCACAGGCCGGTCACGACGTGCGCGACGGGTTCGGACAGTCCCGACTGCCGAAGTGTTCCGTAGATGCGACCGCCCGTCACGCGGGCGAAGAACGTGGTGAGGTCGAGGGATATGACGATGTCGGCCCCCGTGTGGCGCGCGGCTCCCGTGGCCGCGCTGCGACCGGGCATGAAGCCGTGGGCGGCATCGTTCGCGGCTATGAGGCCGAGTACCCGCTCCAGGAGACTGCGCTGCGCGCGGCGCATCCGTTGCTCCGGGATCTCTAGCAACCTGGGGATCCGCCCCTGCCGTGGGCGCCACTCGTACCGGTAGTGGTGCAAGGCCTCTGAGCGTGCGCGCCGATTCCAATGTTTGGTGTCGGCGAACCACTGGAGCCGGCCGACGTCCAGATCGAGCATGGCGGCGAGATCCGGGATGCTGTCGATGCGGGGAAGAGCGCCCGAGGGCGGCTGCGACGCCGATGGACCGACGACGCGGTGGTGGATGCGCAGCGGGGAACGGCGCTCGTCGGCCTTGCGCACCGCTTCTGCGAAATCGGGCGAACGGAGGATCACCGACGTCAGCAGTCGCGGGGCATCGACAGGCGGGCGGGCGAAGGAGGTCAACACGTCGCCGACGAGCGGAGACAGCCAACGGCGACGCGCTCCCATGACGTACGCGCCGGCCTCGACGAGCTGATCCTTCGCCCAGACCTCTGAGGCGAGGAAAGCATCGGCCAGAGTGGCGGCCACCGATGACGGCAACGGTCGCGGCGTGCGCCCAAGCACGCGTGATGCGGTGGAGGGCGCCATCAGAGGGCAGCCGCGGAGCGGGCGCCGGGCGTGCAATGGCCTGCGTACGACTCGTCCATCAGTGCGGGCACCGGTCTGCGCGAAGCGCAGTAAGGCGCCTGCGGCGTTCGTTCCAGGTCAGACTGCGTACCCCGGGGTGACCCCGGAGAGAGCGGAACACATCGTGAACCACTCGCCTCGTCCGCAAGCCATCGCACGGCGCCACGATAGCAAGGAACACCGACGTCCGGATGGCATCGACCGCAGCCCCGGGCGGTCAGGCGACGCCGTTCTCCTCGGGCGCCGCCTCCTCGATCAGCTGCAGCAGCCGGGCCGCGACGCTGACGGCGATCACGGCGGGCTGCTTGCCCGCGACCTCGGGGATGCCGATCGGCGTCACGACCCGCGCCAGGTCGCTCTCGGTCTGGCCGAGCTCGGTGAGCTTCTTGCGGAACCGGGACCACTTCGACGCCGAGCCGATCAAGCCGATCGAGGCGAGATCGGGAGTGCGCAGCGACATGTCGACGACCGCGAGATCCTCGACATGGTCGTGGGTCATCACCAGGACGTGGGAGCCGGCCGGAAGGCCGGCCAGCACGGCTTCGGGCACGGGTGCGAGGGTCGCGTGGATCCGTGCGACGCTGTCGGCGAAGACACCGGAAGCGCCGGGGGTGCCGATCCGCTCCTCGGCGAGCATCTCCGGACGCGAGTCGACCAGGTGCAGCTCGACCTCGTGCCTCGCGAGGATGCGAGCCAGCTCCAGCCCCACATGGCCCATGCCGAAGATCGCGATACTGGGCGTGACGCGCACCGGTTCGAGCATGATCGTGACCTCTCCTCCGCAGCACTGCACGCCGTACTCGGTGACGGCCTTGTCGCTGAGCGTGAGCACCAGCAGCTCCGGCTCCGCCGTGCCCGCTCGGAGCATCCCCCTGGCGCGTTCGATCGCCGTAGCCTCGAGGTTGCCGCCGCCGACCGTTCCGAACACGGCATCGGGCGACACGACCATCTTCGCCCCGCCGTTGCGGGGCGCATGACCGCGCACCAGGGCGAGCGTCACGATCACCGCGGGCGTGCGCGTGGAGCGCAACGCCTGCAGTGCATCGACCCAGTCCATGTCGGGTCCCGCTCAGCGGGTGGCCAGGAGTTCCGGTTCGGGTGCCGCGACGGCATCCGCCGCCTGCTGCGCACGGCGCAGGGCCCAGAAGACCGCCTCCGGCGTCGCAGGAGAGCCCAGCTCGACCATGTGCCCCTCGGGCCCGAATTCACCGACGGCCTGACGGATCGCCTCCCGCGCGCTGAACGCCAGCATGAACGGCGGCTCGCCGACGGCCTTCGAGCCGTACACAGCCCCGTCCTCGCGGGCGTTCTCGAAGAGTCGCACGTGGAACTCCTCGGGCATCTCCGAGAAGCTGGGCAGCTTATAGGTGGATGCCGATTGGGTCTGCAGTCGCCCGCGGTTCGGGCCGTCGCTGTCGTCCCAGCGCAGCTCCTCCAGGGTCAGCCAGCCGACGCCCTGCACATAGGCGCCCTCGATCTGCCCGATGTCGAGCATGGGAGAGAGCGAGTCGCCGACGTCGTGGATGATGTCGACACGGCGCACGCTGTAGAGCCCCGTGAACTCGTCGACCTCGACTTCGGTCGCGGCCGCGCCGTAGGAGAAGTACTTGAAGGGGGAGCCCTGCATGATCTCCGGGTTCCAGTGCAGGCCCTCGGTGCGGTAGTACCCCGCGGCGAACAGCTGCACGCGCTGGAGGTACGCGGCGTTCGCCACCTCGGCGAAGGTCAGCCGCTGCGCGGCGTTGCCGAAGGCCGTCACGTACCCGCCTTCGAAGACGACGTCGCGCGCATCGGCGTTCAGCAGGCGTCCGGCGACGTCGGCCATCCGGCCGCGGATCTGCTCGCACGCGTTCTTCACCGCGCCGCCGTTGAGGTCGGTGCCGGAGGAGGCCGCCGTGGCGGAGGTGTTGGGCACCTTGTCGGTGCGGGTCGGCGCCAGACGCACCTGGTGCAGCTCGAGCCCGAGCGCCGTGGCGGCGACCTGCATCATCTTGGTGTGCAGGCCCTGGCCCATCTCGGTGCCGCCGTGGTTGATCAGGACGGACCCGTCCTTGTAGACGTGCACGAGGGCGCCGGCCTGGTTGAAGGCCGCGAAGTTGAACGAGATCCCGAATTTGATGGGCGTGAGCGCGAGCCCGCGCTTGACGTGCGGGCTGCGCGCGTTGAACTCGGCGATCTCGGTGCGGCGCGCATCGACGTCTGCCTCGTCGCGCAGCTCGCTCCAGATCGCGCCCATCCGCGGAGCATCCTTCACGAGCTGGCCGTAGGGGGTGTGGTGACCGGGCTGGTAGAAGTTCTTCTCACGCAGCTCGAGCGGGTCGATCCCGAGCGCCGGGGCGACGCGACCGAGGATGTCCTCGATCAGGAACACGCCCTGCGGGCCGCCGAAGCCGCGGAAGGCCGTGTTCGAGGCCTTGTTCGTCTTCGCGATCCGGCCGTAGGCGTGCACGTTGGGAATCCAGTAGGCGTTGTCGAGGTGGCACAGGGCGCGGCCGAGCACGGGCTCGGACAGATCCAGGCTCCATCCGCCATCGCAGGTGAGCACGGCATCCAGGCCCTGGAGCATCCCGTCGGCGTCGAAGCCGACCTTCCACGAGATGTGGAACGGATGCCGCTTGCCGGTCATCGTGATGTCCTGTGTGCGGTTGAGGCGCAGGCGCACGGGGCGGCCGGTCAGCTTCGCACCGAGCGCGGCGATCGCGGCGAGGCCGTGCGGCTGCATCTCCTTGCCGCCGAATGCTCCTCCCATGCGCAGCGACTGCACCGTCACCTCGCTCGAGGTGATCCCGAGCACGTGCGCGATGATCTCCTGCGTCTCGGACGGATGCTGCGTCGAGCACTGCACGAAGTACTGGCCCTCCGAGTCGCGGATCGCGAGCGAGGCGTGCGTCTCGAGGTAGAAGTGCTCCTGGCCGCCGAACTCGGTGACGCCTTCGAACACGTGCGCGGCGGAGGAGAGGGCGGATGCCGCGTCGCCACGCTGCACCGTGCGGGCGATGCCCTGGTACGACTCCGCGTCGATCGCGTC
>Ga0307406_10000108_pt1 | contig 48095 bp, 45 predicted proteins | sample 322Cmetagenome_3_FD_203706 | JGI IMG/M metagenome (GOLD analysis project Ga0307406, IMG submission 203706) | Maize rhizosphere microbial communities from greenhouse at UC Davis, California, United States - 322HYB-C-2 | ecosystem: Host-associated > Plants > Roots > Rhizosphere > Soil | place...
CTCCTGCTCGGGGGCGACGTCGACCGCGAGGCCGGTCTCGTCGGCAGCGGGCTGATCCGCCGTCTCGACGACGGCCGCGTCGTCGGCGGCTGTGCTCGACTCCTCGGGAGCGGGCTCGGTCGTTGCGGATTCTTCGGGAACGGAAGTCACGGGTAGCACCTCGTCGCGGCCAGGCCTGTCTGCGGAGACAGGCCGCCTGGGGGTTCGGTCGGCTGCCAGCCTATACGGCGGCAGTCACGGCGTGGGAGTGGATGACGGCGTCGTGGTCGGCGTCGGCGTGGGGCTCGGGGTCGCCGTGGGCGTGGGCGTCGGACTGACGGTGGGGCTGGGCGCCGGAGCGGGCTGGCCGGGCCCCAGCGTGTAGTAGGCGATCTGCCCGCCGACGACGGCGAGGATCAGCGCACCGCCGGCGATCCCGGCGATGAGGTTGTCACGGCGACGGCGGCGCTGCACGCCGTCCTGGAACTCCTGCCGCGCCTGGTAGAGACGGGCACGCTCCCGCGCCTCCCGCGCCTCGCGCGCGCCCTTCTTGCCTGCGCCGGACCTGCTCGCACCGGTTGCCACGGGACCTCCTTCGATTCCCGGACTTCCGGGCGGGGAAAGCCTACGTGCAGGCGAGCGGGGGCCACAAACGCGCCCCGGCGTCGGTGGCCGAGGCTAGCCTGGTCGGGTGACCAGCCCCGCCGCCCTGTTCCAGGGGCAGACCCCTCTCGCCGTGCGCATGCGGCCCGTCTCGCTCGACGAGGTGGCAGGACAGGGGCATCTCCTGCGGCCCGGCTCGCCGCTGGTCGCGCTGGCCGACCCCGATGCGAGCACGCGAACGGTCTCCGTCATCCTGTGGGGACCTCCGGGTACGGGCAAGACGACGCTGGCCCAGGCGATCGCCCGCACGTCGGGCAGACGGTTCGTCGAGCTGTCCGCGGTGACCGCCGGCGTCCGGGATGTGCGCGAGGTCATGCAGGAGGCGATGACCCAGCGCGACCTGTACGGCGCCTCGACGATCCTCTTCCTCGATGAGATCCACCGCTTCACCAAGGCGCAACAGGACGCTCTGCTGCCGGGCGTGGAGAACGGCTGGGTCATCCTGATCGCCGCGACGACCGAGAACCCGTCGTTCTCCGTCATATCCCCGCTGCTGTCGCGTTCGCTGCTTCTCACCCTGCAACCGCTCACCGACGACGACCTCGGGTCGCTCATCGACCGGGCGGTGGCCGATCCCCGTGGGCTCGACGGCGCCGTGGCCCTCGCGCCCGAGGCTCGCGCCGCCCTCGTGCAGCTGGCCTCGGGCGACGCGCGACGGGCCCTCACCTCGCTCGAGGCGGCGGCGTCCATGGTGGGCGAGTCCGATGGCGAGACACCGGAGATCACGGCGGAACAGGTCGCTCAGGCGGTCGATCGCGCCCTCCTTCGCTATGACAAGCAGGGCGACGAGCACTACGACGTCATCAGCGCGTTCATCAAGTCGATCCGGGGCTCCGATGTCGACGCCGCCATGCACTACCTCGCCCGCATGATCGAAGCGGGGGAGGATGCGCGGTTCATCGCGCGCCGGCTCGTCATCTCCGCCGCCGAGGACATCGGCCTGGCGGATCCGCAGGCGCTGCAGATCGCCGTGGCTGCGGCCGACGCCGTCGCCTTCATCGGCATGCCCGAGGGCCGGATCCCCCTGGCTGAGGCCACGGCCTATCTCGCGACGACAGCGAAATCGAACGCCGCCTACACGGCGATCGACGCGGCGATCGCCGACGTCCGGCGCGGCGGCTTCGGACGGGTGCCCGCGCACCTGCGCGACGCGCATTACCCCGGCGCCAAGCGGCTCGGCCACGGCAAGGGCTACGTGTATCCCCACGACCTCGACGTCGGCGTCGCCAGTCAGCAGTACCTCCCGGACGAGCTGCGCGGCCGCACCTACTACACGCCCACGGGCCGCGGGGTGGAACGGGACATCGCCGCGCGCCTCGAGAAGATTCGCAAGATCCTCGGCGACGGCGGGACGGGCGCGCGATGACCGACGACGCGATGCTGACGTGGGTGAAGCTCGGCACGGCCTCCATGTATCGCGGGTACGTGGGCGTGCGTCGGGACCACTACCGCCTGCCAGACGGCAGCGAGAGCGGCTGGGACGTGCTGGAGATCGGCGACACGGTGTCGGTGGTCGCCTTCACCGCTGACGATCGCGTCGTGCTCTTCGACCAGTACCGTGTCGGTCCCGAACGCGTCCTGGGCGAGCTTCCGGGCGGGCTGATCGACCCGGGTGAAGATCCGGTCGCCGCCGGGATCCGCGAACTCCAGGAGGAGACGGGTTATCGCGCCGGCGCAGTGCACCATGCCGGAGCAGAGTGGGCGGCCGCGAACTCCCGCCGACGCAAGAACATCCTCATCGCGGCCCAGTGCGTGCGCGTCGCGGACCCCGTCTGGGGCGAGGGCGAGTCCGGCCGCGTGCGCACGATCCCCGCCGACGCGCTGCTCGCCCACCTCCTCACCGGTGAGCTCAGCGACGCCGGCGCCGCCCTGCGCGGGCTGCATGCCTTCGCGCGGGCGGTCGACCTGTCCGATCCGCTGCGAACCCTGCAGCGGCGCGTGGCGGGGCTGCTGACACCGTGACCGATCGCGATGCCGAGGCGCTGTTCGCGCGCGCCTGCGACCTCGATGCGGCCGGCGACGAACGGGCGGCGGTGCCGCTCTACCGCGACGCCCTGGCCGCTGGCCTGTCGGGGGACTCGCGCGTGCAGGCGGTGATCCAGCTGGCGAGCTCGCTCCGCGTCCTCGGAGATGCCTCAGGGGCGATCGCGTTGCTGCGCGCGGTACCCGACGACGACCCGCTCGCGGCGGCGGCACGCGCGTTCCTGGCTCTCGCCCTCTTCGACGACGACAAGCCCGCGGCTGCCCTGCGCACCGCGCTCGAGGCGCTGACCCCCACGCTGCCCGCCTACCGTCGGTCGCTCGACGCCTACGCCGCGGAGCTCGCCGCACCGGCTCGCGTGCGGGCGATCGCCGTGGGCCTCGTGGTCGAGGACGGCTGGGTCCTCGCGGAGGAGTACGCGCCCAACGGCCGTCACGGCGGCTTCCTGCGCGCTCCGGGCGGCGGCATCGAGTTCGGCGAACCGGCCGTCGCGGCCCTGCGGCGCGAGTTCGTCGAGGAGCTGGACGCCGACGTGGACGACGCCCGCCTCCTCGGGGTGACCGAGAACATCTTCGATGCGCACGGGAAGCGCGGTCACGAGATCGTGCACGTGTTCTCCGTGCGTTCACGGGATCTGTCGTCGCTGGCGCGCAGCGATCGGCTGCCGGTACGGGACAGCGACACCTCCGTCGGGTGGTACCGCCTCGATGACGTGCGCCAGGGCGAGCGGACGTTCCATCCGGCCGGGGCGGTCGACCTGCTGCAGCGCCCCGACGGTGCCGCGATCGCGCTCTGATAGACTTGACCGGCTCGAAACCGTGTTTTCGGGCATCTCCCTCTTCCGACCAAGACCTTCTGGCGTGCCCCGGCGTGCAGTCCAGGACGGGCGAAGAGCGGGGGATACGTCCGTGAGTCGTGAAATGCACGGCCACGTCAGGAAGGAACACTTCGTGGCTACGAAGTCCCAGGACCGCCGCAAGGTCCGCCTGTCGCGCGCGCTCGGCGTCGCGCTGACCCCGAAGGCCGCCCGCTACCTCGAGAAGCGTCCCTACGCTCCCGGCGAGCACGGCCGCACCAAGCGCAAGGCCGACAGCGACTACGCCGTCCGTCTCCGCGAGAAGCAGCGTCTGCGCGAGCAGTACGGCATCCGCGAGAAGCAGATGCGCAACACCTTCAACGAGGCCCGCCGCCAGGACGGCCTGACGGGTGAGAACCTCGTCGAGCTGCTCGAGATGCGTCTCGACGCGCTCGTCGTGCGCTCGGGCTTCGCGCGCACCACGGCGCAGGCCCGTCAGCTCGTCGTGCACCGCCACATCCTCGTCGACGGCCAGCTCGTCGACCGCCCGTCGTTCCGCGTGAAGCCGGGCCAGCTCATCCACGTCAAGGCCAAGAGCGAGGGCCTCGAGCCCTTCCAGGTCGCAGCCGCCGGCGGTCACGCCGAGGTCCTGCCCCCGGTTCCGGCCTACCTCGAGGTCGAGCTCGACAAGCTGCAGGCGCGTCTCGTGCGTCGCCCGAAGCGCGCCGAGGTCCCCGTGACCGGCGATGTGCAGCTCGTCGTCGAGTACTACGCAGCGCGCTGAGCGACGCGTAGTACCGCCGCACAGCGGCCAACAGCACAGCGACGCAGCGCGCTGAGCGACGCGCAGTACCGCACAGCGATGCCGGAGGGCGTCGGGGTCATCACCCCGGCGCCCTCCGCCTTTTGCACCTAACATGGAACGCATGAAGAACGCGCTGTGGTTCGTGCTGGGCATCGCCGGCGGTTTCATCGCCGCCCACCTGGTCAACAAGGACCCGCGTGGTCACGAGGTCCTCGCCGAGGTCGACGCACGCATCTCCGAGTTCACCGACCGCATCGGCGACGCCTACCGCGCGCAGGAGGCCAAGATCGAAGGACTCGTCGCCGACGCGAAGTCCGCCGCAGGCGACGCCCTCGACTCGGCCCGCGACGCCGTCTCCGACGCCGCGCACGCGGTGGCCGATTCCGCCGAAGACGGCGCCGCCCGCCTCTCCGACTGACCCACCGACCGTCGTTCCCGGCTCCTGCCGGGGGCACGCCCCTGCACTCCCGAGGACATCCCATGAAGACCGCCGAGATCGCGCAGCGCTACCTCGACTATTTCGAGAAGAACGGTCACACGATCGTGCCCTCGGCCTCGCTCGTCACCGACGACCCCGCGCTCCTGTTCACGATCGCGGGCATGGTGCCCTTCATCCCGTACCTCTCCGGCGACGTGCCCGCGCCGTACCCGCGCGCGGCCGACAACCAGAAGTGCATCCGCACGAACGACATCGAAGAGGTCGGCAAGACCCCGCGCCACGGCACGTTCTTCCAGATGCTCGGCAACTGGTCGTTCGGCGACTACTTCAAGGAAGGCGCGATCCGGTACGCCTGGGAGCTGCTGACCTCGTCCGAGGAGGACGGCGGGCTCGGTTTCGACCCGAAGGATCTGTGGGTCACCGTCTACGAGGAGGACGACGAGGCCCACGATCTGTGGCTCCGTCTCACCGATCTTCCCGAGGAGCGGATCCAGCGCCTCGGCAAGGACACCAACTACTGGACCACCGGTCTGCCGGGCCCGGCCGGCCCGTGTTCCGAGATCTTCTTCGACCGCGGTCCGGAGTACGGCATCGACGGTGGACCCGCAACCGACGACGACCGCTACGTCGAGATCTGGAACCTCGTGTTCATGCAGTACGAGATCACCGACGTGCGCTCGAAGTACGAGTTCACGATCGTCGGCGAGCTGCCGGCGAAGAACGTCGACACCGGCATGGGCCTGGAGCGGATCGCCTTCATCAAGCAGGGTGTCGACAACATGTACGAGACCGACCAAGTGCGCCCGGTGCTCGACCGCGCCGTCGCCCTGTCGGGCAAGACGTACGGAGCGAACCACGAGGACGACGTCCGCTTCCGGGTGATCGCCGATCACGTGCGATCCTCCCTCATGCTGCTCTCGGACGGCGTCACACCCTCGAACGAAGGCCGCGGCTACATCCTGCGACGCCTCATGCGTCGCGCGATCCGCGCCATGCGTCTGCTCGGCGTCGACGGCCCGACGTTCGCCGAGCTGTTCGCCGCGTCGCGCGACGCGATGAAGGAGGCCTACCCCGTCGTGGAGGCCGACTACGCGCGTCTCTCGCAGTACGCGCTGGCGGAGGAGGCGACGTTCCTGCGGACGCTCGCCGCCGGCTCCGAGCTCCTCGACGAGTCGGTGGCGCGCACCCGCCGCGAGGGGGGCTCCCAGCTCACCGGCAGCGAGGCGTTCCTGCTGCACGACACCTACGGCTTCCCGATCGACCTCACCATGGAGATCGTCGAGGAGGCCGGCCTGACCGTCGACCGCGACGCGTTCGACGGCCTGATGCAGGAGCAGCGCGCGCGGGCCAAGGCCGACGCCCGCTCCCGCAAGCGCGCCCTCGCCGACACGAGCATCTACCGCGACCTGCGCGCGAAGGGCGAGACCGTCTTCACCGGCTACACGGACCTCGAGACCGAGTCGACCGTCCTGGGACTGCTCGTCGACGGCCTTCCGGTGCCGCGCGCCGTCCAGGGTCAGATCGCCGAGGTCATCGTCGCCGAGACCGCCCTGTACGCCGAATCCGGCGGACAGGTCGCCGACAAGGGCGTCATCGTCGGGCCGGGCTTCGAGCTCGAGGTGCTCGATGTCCAGAAGCCGGTGGCTGGCCTGGTGAGCCACACCGTGGAGGTCACCAGCGGCGAGGTCGGTGTCGGCCAGGCAGCCACGACGGTCGTCGACGCGGCGAACCGCCGAGCCGCGCAGCAGGCGCACTCGGCGACCCACCTCGTCCACGCGGCCCTGCGCGACACTCTCGGCAAGAGCGCGACGCAGGCGGGCTCGCTCAACCGCGCCGGCTACATGCGCTTCGACTTCGCATGGGGTCAGGCCCTGTCCGACGCCACCAAGAGCGAGATCGAGGAGATCGCGAACAACGCGGTGCGGGACAACCTCGAGGTCACCACCCGGGTCATGCCGCTCGACGAGGCCAAGGCCCTCGGCGCGATGGCGCTGTTCGGCGAGAAGTACGGCGAGACGGTGCGCATGGTCGACATCGGCGGACCGTGGTCGCGCGAACTGTGCGCGGGGACCCATGTGGGCCGCAGCGCCGAGGTCGGGCTGATCAGCCTCGTCGGGGAGTCCTCGGTGGGCGCGTCCAACCGCCGCGTCGAAGCCCTCGTCGGCCTGGACGCGTTCCGTGAGCTCGCGGCCGAGCGGGCGATCGTGTCACAGCTCACCTCGCACCTGAAGGCGCCGCGCGAGCAGCTTCCCGCGCGCATCGCAGAGCTGCAGGCGAACCTGAAGGCGGCCGAGAAGAAGATCGCGCAGTTCGAGGCGAAGGCCCTCGGCGACCGTCTGCCCACGCTGGTGGAGACCGCGCAGCGCGCGGGAGCCCACCGCGTGGTGGCCCAGAGCCTCGGCGTCGTGGGGTCTGCCGACGATGTGCGCTCCCTCGCGCTGCAGCTGCGCGACCGTCTCGGTGCGGATGCCGCCGTGGTCGCCCTCGGCGCCCAGGTGGGCGACCGACCCGTCGTGATCGTCGCGACCAACGACGCCGCCCGCCAGGCCGGCGCCAAGGCGGGAGTGCTCGCGAAGGCGGCGGCCACCGTGCTCGGCGGCGGTGGCGGCGGCCGGGACGATGTCGCCCAGGGCGGCGGGACCGACCCGTCCGCGCTCCCGGCCGCGCTCGCGAGCATCGTCTCGCAGCTGGAGACCGCGGGCGCGTGAGCGGTTTCCGACGCGGCGTGCGTCTCGGCGTGGACGTCGGGAAGGCGCGCGTCGGCGTGGCGCGCTGCGACCGGGACGGCCTCCTGGCGGTACCGGTCGAGACCGTCGCCCGCGACGCGCGGACCGCGCGGCGCATCACCGAACTCGCTGCGGAGTACGAGGCGTTCGAGATCCTCGTCGGCCTCCCGATCTGCCTCAGCGGCGGCGAGACCGCCTCGACGGCCGATGCGCGCACGGTCGCCGGCGAGATCGCCGCCGCATCCGGGCTCCCGATCCGGCTCGTGGACGAGCGGCTGAGCACGGTGTCGGCGCATGCGGCGCTGCGTGACTCCGGGAGATCTCAGCGTTCGTCTCGTAAGCTTGTCGACCAGGTCGCCGCGGTCGTCCTCCTCCAGCAGGCGATCGACGTCGAGAAGAGCACCGGCATCCCGGCCGGCGCCCTCCATAACCCCCCGGAGCCCGTCTGATGCCCGAGACCCCGTCCTCCGACGATCAGTTCGCCGACCTGTTCGGCAAACTCCCTTCGCCCCCGCAGCGTCGCGCGCCGACGACGGATGCCGCGCCGACGGAGGAGTCCGCGCCGCTGAGCCGCCGGGCCGCTCGCGAAGCCGCGGCGGCGTCGTCGGATCCGGCTCCCGTTTCGGGGGGCGTCACGGGTGAGAGCACGCCCTCCGCGCGACCGACCACCGAGGACCGCCCGGTCGCCGCATCAGGCACCTTCTCGGCAGAGGATCCCGGCCGTCTCCGCCCGGCGGCCACGACGACGTCGTCGAACTCCGCCGAGCCGGCACCAGGACCGCGCCGCACCCCGGCGACGATCGACGCGCTGTTCGGCGAGGAGGCGGTCGTCGTCGATCCGCATGCGCCCGACACGCGCCACGCGCGGGATCGCCGCAAGAGCCGCATCGCCGGATGGGTCGTCCTCGGCATCGTCCTCGCCATCATCGGCGGCATCGTCGCCGGCGGCACGTACGTCTGGGTCACCTACGAGGACAAGATCCGCGCCTTCATGGGCTGGGAGGAGCCGAAGGACTACGAGGCGGGTCTGGCCAACGGAGAGGCGGTCGTCACCATCGTCGACGGCGACACGGGCTCGTCGATCTCCACCACGCTGTACGAGGCGGGCGTGACGAAGACCCCCGGCGCGTTCTACGACTACCTGATCGCCAACGCCGTCACGACGACCTTCCACCCCGGCGCCTACCAACTGCAGCTGCAGATGACGTCCGAGGCCGCGCTGGAGGCGCTGGAGGACCCGGCGAGCAAGCTGGAGAACACCGCCCAGCTGCGCGAGGGGCTGACTGTCGAGCAGTCGCTGCCGCTGCTGTCGGACGGCACGGGCATTGCTCTGGAGGACTTCGAGGCCGCCGTCGCGAAGCCGTCGGATTACGGCGTGGATGCCGACAGTCTCGAGGGCTGGCTGTTCCCCGCGACCTACACCTTCAATCCCGACGTCACCGCGGAGGACGTGATCCGCACCCTCGTGGATCGGACGGTCACCTCGCTCGACGCGGCCGGGGTGCCCGAGGATCGCCGCGGCGAGATCCTGACGATCGCGTCGATCATCGAGCGGGAGGCCCGCTTCGAGGACGACTTCTACAAGGTGTCCCGCGTCATCCAGAACCGCCTGGACCCGTCCAACGACGAGACGTTCGGCAAGCTCCAGATGGACTCGACCGCGCAGTACGGCTACGGCGAGATGCACGACGGAACCGTCAGCTCGTCGGCCGAAGCGCTCGAGGACGACAACCCGTGGAACACCTACGTCCACGAGGGCCTGCCGATCGGCCCGATCGCCAACCCCGGCGACACCGCCATCAAGGCGGCGATGGAGCCGGCCGACGGTCCCTGGCTCTACTTCGTGACCGTCAACCTCGACACCGGCGAGACGGTCTTCACGACCACCTACAGCGAGCACCTCCAAGCCGTGGAGCAGTGGCAGGCCTGGTGCGCCGACAACCCCGACAGCGGCTGCTGAGGCATGCCCGCGCTCGAGGTGTGGGGCGACCCCATCGACCACAGCCTCTCGCCGGCCCTGCACGCCGCGGCGTACGCCGAGCTCGGCTGGGACTGGACGTACGGGCGGAGGCGCGTCGCGGAGGCCGACTTCGCCCGTGAGCTGGCCACCCTCGGACCCGAGTACCGCGGCCTGTCGTGCACGATGCCGCTGAAGGGGGCCGTGCACGCGGCCGCCGACGAGCGCGACGCCCGCACCGACCTGATCGGCGCCGGCAACACCCTGCTGCTGACCGAGGGACGGCGGCGCGCCTACAACACGGATGTCGGCGGCATCATCGCCGCTCTGGAGGACGCCGGCATCGCCGCGCCCGCCTCCGCACGCATCGTCGGAGCGGGCGCGACCGCGACGTCGGCTCTCGTCGCGCTCGCGGAGTGGGGAGTCCGCCTGGTGGACGTCGTCGCGCGCCGACCCGACGCGGTCGTCCCGCTGCAGGCGCTCGGCGAGCAGCTGGGGGTGGCCGTCGACGCCGCTCCGCTGGCCGCCCGGTCCCATCGACCGCACCCGCTCACCCTGGCGACCCTTCCCGGGGACACTCCGGTCGCGTCGGACGTCGCCGAGAGTCTCGCCGCAGCAGGCGGTGTGCTCTTCGACGTGGTGTACGGACACTGGCCGACCGCGCTGGCCTCGGCCTGGCAGGAGGGGGGCCTCCGCGCGGTGAGCGGCGAAGGAATGCTGCTTCATCAGGCGGTCCTGCAGATCCGCATCTTCGCGACCGCGGACGTGTCCGAGCCGCTGCCCGACGAGCAGGCCGTCGTGGCCGTCATGCGCCGCGCGCTCGTGGGAGGATAGTCGAATGCTCCGCGTGCTCACGGCCGGCGAATCGCACGGCCCCGAACTCGTCGCCCTCATGGAGGGACTGCCTGCCGGCGTCCCCGTCACGCGCGCCGCCATCCAGGCCGACCTTGCGCGCCGGAAGCTCGGCTACGGCCGCGGCTCACGGATGAAGTTCGAAGAGGACGAGCTGACCATCTCCGCCGGCGTGCGGCACGGCCTGAGCCTCGGCAGCCCCATCGCCCTCCGGGTCGGGAACACCGAGTGGCCCAAGTGGGTCGAGGTCATGAGCCCCGAGCCCGTCGAGCTCACCGAGAAGTCCCGCGGCCGCTCGGCCGCCCTCACCCGCCCGCGCCCCGGCCACGCCGACCTGGTGGGGATGCAGAAGTACGGGTTCGACGAGGCGCGCCCCATCCTCGAGCGCGCCAGCGCCCGTGAGACCGCCGCCCGGGTGGCCCTCGGCGCCGTCGCACGAGCGTTCCTGGGCGAGCTCGGGATCCGCCTGGTCAGTCACACGCTGTCGATCGGCCCGGTCCGCACCCCGGCCGACGCGGCGCTTCCGACGCCGGACGACGTCGAGGCGCTCGATGCCGATCCGCTGCGGTGCTTCGACGCCGCCACGAGCGCCGCGATGGTCGCCGAGGTCGACGCCGCCCGCAAGGACGGCGACACCCTCGGGGGGATCGTGGAGGTGCTCGCCTACGGACTGCCGCCGGGGCTCGGCTCCCACGTGCAGTGGGACCGCCGACTCGACGCCAAGCTGGCGCAGGCGCTCATGAGCATCCAGGCGATCAAGGGCGTGGAGGTCGGCGACGGCTTCGAGACCACGCGCCGCCGGGGCTCCGCCGCCCACGACGAGCTGTTCGCCAGCGACGCGGGCATCGCCCGTGCCACCGACAAGGCCGGCGGCACCGAAGGCGGGATGTCGACGGGAACGGTGCTCCGTGTGCGCGCCGGCATGAAGCCGATCGCGACGGTTCCCCACGCCCTGCGCACCATCGACGTCGCCACCGGTGAGGCCGCGACCGCGCACCACCAGCGCTCGGACGTGTGCGCCGTCCCGGCGGCCGGCGTGGTCGCCGAGGCGATGGTCGCCCTCACCCTCGCCGACGTCGTCCTCGAGAAGTTCGGCGGCGACAGCGTCGCCGAGACGCGTCGCAACCTCGACGGCTACGTCGCGGCGATCCCGGCGAACCTCGCGACGTCGTCCGCCAGCGACGACACGCGGGGATGACGAGTCGCGCGATCGTCCTCATCGGCCCCATGGGGGCCGGGAAGACGAGCATCGGCAAGCGCGTCGCGCGCGCTCTCGATCTGACTTTCTCGGACAGCGATGCGGCGGTCGTGCGGGAGCACGGTCCGATCGAGGACCTCTTCCGCACCCACGGCGAGGCGCACTTCCGCGCCCTGGAGCGCGCAGCGGTCCGCGCGTCGCTCGGACGCGGCGGCGTCGTGGCCCTCGGCGGCGGTGCGATCCTCGACCCCGACACACAGCGGGATCTGGCAGGTCATCGCGTCGTCCTGCTCACCGTGGGGCCGCAGACGATCGAGTCACGGATCCGCGGGACCAAGCGCCCGCTGCTGCAGGGCGCCGACGCCGTCGCTCGCTGGACCGCGCTGTACGAGTCGCGACGCCCGGTGTACGAGCGGCTCGCGGACGTCACCTTCGACACGTCGGCAGGCCCTCTGCAGGAGGTCGTCGACGCCATCGTGCACTGGGCCCGCTCCGCGGCGTCCGACAGAGGAGAGCAGTCGTGACCGAGAATACCGTCATCACCGTCGCGGGGGACCAGCCGTACGAGATCACCATCGGCCGCGGCATCGTGTCGCTCCTCGGCGCGGCCCTGCCCGATGCGACCCGGAAGGTGCTGATCGTCCACCCGCCGACACTCGCCGCCCAAGCCGCGCAGCTGCGGGAGACGCTGGGAGGCGACCGTCAGGTGCTCCTCGCCGAGATCCCCGACGCCGAGCAGGGCAAGCGCGTGGAGGTGGCCGCGTTCTGCTGGCAGGTGATGGGTCAGGCCGACTTCACCCGCACCGACGCGGTCGTCGGGTTCGGCGGAGGAGCGGTGACCGACCTCGCCGGCTTCGTCGCCGCGACGTGGCTCCGCGGTGTCGCGCTGGTCCAGGTGCCGACGACGGTGCTGGGCATGGTCGATGCCGCGGTGGGAGGCAAGACCGGCATCAACACGGCCGAGGGCAAGAACCTCGTCGGAGCGTTCTGGCCGCCGCGGGCAGTGATCTGCGACCTCGACCTCCTCGACACCCTGTCCGAGAACGAGCGAGTCGCCGGCTTCGCCGAGGTCGTCAAGGCCGGCTTCATCTGGTACCCCGAGATCCTCGACCTCATCGAGGCCGACCCGAAGGCCGCCGTCGACCCGCACGGCGACGCCTTCCGGCGCTGCATCGAACTCGCCATCGACATGAAGGCCCGTGTCGTGGGGGAGGACCTGCGCGAGGCGGGGCTGCGAGAGGTGCTCAACTACGGCCACACCCTCGGCCACGCCATCGAGCACGCCGAACGGTACCGCTGGCGCCACGGCGCGGCGATCTCGGTGGGCATGCTGTTCGCGGCCGAGCTCTCGCGTCTGGCGGGCCGGCTCTCCGATGCGGCGGCGCAGCGCCACCGCGACATCCTCGAGATGCTGGGCCTGCCGACGAGCTACCGCGCCGGGGCGTGGAACCAGCTCCTGGCCACGATGCAGCGCGACAAGAAGACGCGCGGCGCGATGCTGCGGTTCATCGTGCTCGACGACATCGGCAAGCCGACCGTGCTGCAGGCGCCCGACGAGTCGCTGCTGTTCGCCGCCTACCAGGAGGTCGGACTGTGACCGGGCCGTCGCAGTGACCTCTTCGCCCGCGGCGCGCCGAGTCCGGCTCCACGAGTGGAGCGCCGTCCGGGACCTGCGCCTGGAGGCGGTCGGCGACCCTGACGCCGGCATCGCCTTCCTCACGACGGCGGCCGAAGAGCTCGCCCGGGACGAGTCCTTCTGGCGGCAGCGCACCGCCGGCGCAGCGCTCGGCGAGAATGCCGCGCAGTTCGTCGCGGACGCCGGCGACCGCTGGGTCGGCACGGTGACGGTCCTGCTGCGCGAGTCCGGCACCCGCGACCATCTCGATCGTCACGTGGTCGCCCCGCGTGCCGATGTGGTCGGGGTCTACGTGTCGCCGTCGCACCGGGGGACGGGGGTGCTCCGCTCGCTGCTGGACGAGGCCGCCGCGTGGGCGTCCGGTCGCGGTGCCGACGCCCTCACCCTCGACGTGCACGTCGACAACGCGCGCGCGCAGAGCGCATACCGGAAGGCGGGATTCGCGCCGACGGGGATCGCCTTCACCAGCAGCATCGGTCCGGAGATCGAGATGAGCAGGCCGATCGCGTCCGGTCGGACCCACGACTCACGTCGGAGCTGACGGTCAGCCGGCGACGATCTCCGCTTTGAAGCCGTCGGCGTTCTCGATCCAGCCCGCGTAGTGGCCGGGGCCGCCGGCGTGCGGATAGCGGTCGTGGTAGAGCGGCGTCCAGCCGTGACCCGGCGCATCGGCCAGCAGCGCGTCGACCTCTTCCCGCGAGCCGCCGTAGAAGGCGAGATGGTTCAGGCCGGGACGTCGCCGGTCGTGGGCGTCGGCCGAGAGGTTCGGCGACGTCGTGAACGTCAGGTACGCCCCGTCCGCCTGCCAGGACGACCCCTCCGGCCACTGCGCGACTTCGGCGAACCCCAACCGCGCCAGCAGCCACCCCCAGTCCCGGCGGGCGACCTCGGCATCCTGGATCCAGATCTCGACGTGATGAAGTCCGGGCACGGCTGCCAGTCTGCCATCGTCGCAGCAGGGGTCCGCGCGCCGGATGCCCGGTAGTGTGCTGACGTGTCCACACCTCGCCGCCTGCTGCTGGTCAACGGCCCGAACCTCAATCTCCTCGGCATCCGCGAGCCCGAGATCTACGGGCACGAGACGCTGGCCGACGTCGAGGCGCTCGTCGCGCGGACGGCCCGGGAGCGCGGCTACGAGGTGCGCGCCGTGCAGAGCAACCACGAGGGCGTCCTCATCGACGCGATCCACGCCGCCCGCGCGGACTGCGCGGCCATCGTCATCAATCCGGGGGGCCTGACGCACACCTCGGTCGTGCTGCGCGACGCCCTCGCGGGGGTGGCGCTGCCGGTCGCCGAGGTGCACATCTCCGACGTCTACGCCCGCGAGGAGTTCCGCCACCACTCCTTCGTGCGCGACGTCGCCGTGGTCCACGTGATCGGGGAGGGCGTCGCCGGATACGCGCGTGCCGTGCGGCTGCTCCTGGACGTCGCGACCGGTCTCGCCGACGGCTGACGACGCGATCCCGTAGAATCGACTGTCGGCCCGCGCCGGACCCTCTCTCGGATCCTCTTCGCGCCGCGGCCCCGAAACTCCCACACGAACGGATCCTCCACCTCATGGCATCGACCGCAGACATCAAGAACGGCGTCGTCCTCAGCATCGACGGCCAGCTCTGGAACGTCATCGAGTTCCAGCACGTCAAGCCGGGCAAGGGCGGCGCGTTCGTGCGTACGAAGCTGAAGAACGTGGTGTCCGGCAAGGTCGTCGACCGCACCTACAACGCCGGCGCGAAGATCGACATCGAGAACGTCGACCGCCGCGACTTCACGTACCTCTACAACGACGGCGAGGGCTTCGTCTTCATGGACGTCGCCGACTACGACCAGATCACCGTCGGCGCCGCCACGGTGGGCGACGCCGCGAACTTCCTGCTCGAGAACCAGCAGGTCCAGATCGCCCTGAACAACGGCAACCCGCTCTACGTGGAGCTGCCCGCCTCCGTCGTCCTCGAGATCACCTACACCGAGCCGGGCCTCCAGGGCGACCGCTCCTCGGCCGGCACCAAGGCCGCCACGGTCGAGACCGGCTACGAGATCCAGGTCCCGCTGTTCGTCGAGACCGGCACGAAGGTCAAGGTCGACACCCGCACGGGTGACTACCTCGGCCGCGTCAGCTGAGGTGAGCGCCCGGAGCAAGGCGCGCAAGCGCGCCCTCGACATCCTCTACCAGAGCGACGTGCGCGGGGACGACCTCGCCACGACCCTCGCGGCCGAGGCGAAGCGTGCGGCGAGCGAGCCCGCGCGCGAGGCCTCGTGGCTGTATGCCCGCGAGATCGTCGACGGGGTGATCGACAACCGCGACGAGATCGACGAGCAGATCATCACGCACGCGCGCGACTGGAAGCTGGAGCGCATGCCGACGGTGGACCGCGCCGTCCTGCGCATCGGCGTGTGGGAGATCCTCTTCAACGCCGAGGTGCCCACCGCCGTCGCCATCGATGAGGCGGTGGAGCTCGCCAAGGAGCTGTCCACCGACGACTCCGGGGCGTTCGTCCACGGCGTGCTGGCGCGCATCGCCCGCGCGAGCTGACCGGACGACGTCGCAGCCCGCTGCGAGGATCGAAACCATGACGACCTCGCGCGCCCGCTCGTGGCGGGCCGTGCTGCCCGGCGAGAGCGACCCGGCCGCGGAGCACTGGCGCGAGGTCGCCCTCGGCGTGCAGCTGCGCCGGCGCGAAGGAGACGAGGCCCACTGGGGTCCCCGACGCATCGAGCCCGCGACGCCGCGCAGCGTGGAGTCGCCGGGCGGTGAGCTGCGCCTCGCGGTGAGACCGCTCGTCCGCAGCGCGACGCGCGGGGACTGGGTCCGCGGCGACCTCACCTGGGAGACGCTGCGCCGCGGAGCGTGGCGGACGGACCCCGCGCACCGCCGGTGGTTCGCGACGCTCTACGGCATCGCCCACGACGTGCGCGTGTTCGGAGGCTACGGCGACTCGGAGTGGCTGACCCTCGACGGCGTGGACTCCGATCTCCTCTGGCCACACCTGCGCGCGGCTGCGGAGCTCGGCATCCCCCTCGTGGCGACCCGCGCCGACCAGCGGGTGACCGTGGGGCGCACCGCCGAGGTCGAGGTGCATGTCGACGCCGATGGAGCGGGGTTGAGTGTGTACGCCGAGGCGCGCGTCGACGGGTGCGCGGCGCAGCTCGCGCGCCCGATCGGACTCGTGGGGGTCTACACCGTCGCGCGCGAGGGCGATGTCCTGCACATCCGCCTGGCGCCGACCCCCCTCGGGGCCGGGACCCGCGCCCTCCTGGCCGCGGGCACGGCCACCGCGGTGCCGGGCGACGACGTCGCAGAATTCCTCCGGCACGGCTTCCCGCCGCTTGCCCGCGAGACGCAGGTCACGGCCGGCAGGGGAGTGCGTCTGCCTCCGCCCGACCCGACGGTGCTCGTGTTGACCGTGGACCAGCGCCCGCGCGACGTGCTGGACTATGCGTTCGACTGGCAGCTGTCGGGCGGGCGACGCGAACCGCTGACGGCGCCGGGGCACCCGGGGGAGGCGGGGACCGCTCGCCACGAGCGCCGGAGCGCCCTCGTGCGGGCGTGGGAGTCCGCCACCGACCTGCCGTTCTCACCAGCCGGTCAGCTGCACGGCATCGATGCCGCCGAGTTCACCACGCAGGTGCTCCCCGCTCTTCAAGCACTCGAGGACATCCGCGTCGAGACCCGGGGCATCGCACGGCAGTACCGCGAGCTCCTGGGCGACCCGCGCGTCACGGTGTCCACCGTCGAGTCCGAGGACGCCGACTGGTTCGAGCTCGGCATCCTCGTCGACATCGACGGCCGGCGCATCCCCTTCGCCCCGCTGTTCACCGCGCTCGCGCAGAGACGGAAGAAGATGCTGCTCTCGGACGGCGCGTACTTCTCGCTCGCGCATCCGGCACTCGACCGGTTGAGGGAGCTGATCGACGAGTCGCGGGACCTCGTCGAGTGGGAGGCGGGGCCGCGCATCAGCCGCTACCACGTGGACGTCTGGGAGGAGTTCGAGGACCTCGCCGACGTCGCGGAGCCCGCGGTGGCGTGGCGTGCCGCGATCTCGCGGCTGCGCGACCAGCCTTCGGGGGCGTCGGCCCCGGAGCCCCCCGCCGGACTCGCGACCGCGCTGCGCCCGTACCAGCTCGACGGCTTCCGGTGGCTCGCGGCCCTGTGGGAGGCGGGTCTGGGCGGGGTTCTCGCCGACGACATGGGTCTCGGCAAGACGCTGCAGGTCCTGGCGCTCATCCTCCACGCGCACCCGCGGTCCGAGGGGCGGCCGACGCTCGTCGTCGCGCCCACGTCGGTCGTCTCCACATGGCGGGACGAAGCGGCGCGCCACGCCCCCGGCCTCCGCGTGCACGTCGTGGAGCGGACCGGTGTGCGCCTCGACGACGTGGACGCCGACGTCGTCGTGACCTCCTACGCGCTCCTGCGCCTGGACGCCCCCGCCTACGTCGCGCCCGAATGGTCGCTGGTGGTGCTCGACGAGGCCCAGGCCGTCAAGAATCCGCGCACCCGGGTGCACCGGGCGGCGCTCGATCTGCGGGCACGGGCGCGGGTGGCCGTCACCGGCACTCCCTTGGAGAACAGCCTGGCCGACCTCTGGGCGCTTCTCGCGGTGACCTCGCCCGGACTGTTCCCGTCGGCGCGCCGATTCCGCCAGGAGTACCTCACGCCGATCGAGCACGGCAAGGCGGAGGAGAACCTCGAGGGCGGACCATCCCGCGAGCGCCGTCTCGCGCGCCTGCGTCGGCGCATCCGGCCCTACCTGCTGCGACGCACGAAGGCGCTCGTGGCGAAGGATCTGCCGCCCCGCCAGGAGCAGGACGTCCGCGTGGAGCTGAGCAGCGGCCACCGAGCGGTCTACGAGCGCGTCCTGCAGCGCGAACGACGCAAGGTGCTGGGGCTCCTGGACGACCTGGACAGTCATCGCTTCATCGTCTTCCGATCCCTCACCCTCCTGCGCCTGCTGGCGCTCGCCCCCTCCTTGGTCGACCTCGGCGGCGGCGGACTCGGGTCGAGCAAGCTCGACGCCCTCCGCGACCGCCTCGCCGAGCTGGCCGCCGAGGGGCGCCGCGCCCTCGTCTTCAGCCAGTTCACCTCCTACCTCGACATCGTGGAGCGGGACCTCCGCGCGCACGGCATCGGCGTCTCCCGGCTCGACGGCTCGACGCCGCGACGGGCAGCGGTGATCGACGCGTTCCGCCACGGCGACGATCCGGTCTTCCTCATCAGCCTGAAGGCGGGCGGGGTGGGCCTCACGCTGACCGAGGCGGACTGCGTGTTCCTCCTCGACCCGTGGTGGAACCCCGCCGCCGAGCAGCAGGCGATCGACCGCACCCACCGGATCGGACAGACGAAGCCGGTCACCGTCTACCGCCTCATCGCAGCAGGCACGATCGAAGAGAAGGTGGTCGAGCTCCAGCAGCGGAAGGCGCGGCTCTTCCGCGCCGTGCTCGATGACGGCGACGCCTTCTCCGCGGCCCTGTCGGCCGACGACATCCGCGATCTGCTGTCCTGAACGCGCCGGCGGTCGCGGCCTGCCGACGGGACGATCGGAGACCGCTCGCGTAGACTCGACGGGCTCGACAGAAAGGGAGTCATGCGGATCACTGGCCTGGGCCACGCGGGCATGTTCATCGAGACCGAGGGCGGCAGCATCCTCTGCGACCCCGTCATCGGGCCGAGCTTCTTCGGCTCCTGGTTCCCGTTCCCCGACAATCGCGGCCTGGACTGGAAGAGGTTCGGCGCCGCCGACTTCCTCTACATCTCGCATCGCCATCGCGACCACTTCGACCCGGCGCTGCTCCGACGGCACGTGCGGCCCGACATCCGCGTGCTGCTCCCGGAGTATCCGACCGACGACCTCGAAAAGGACATCCGGACACTCGGCTACGAGAACATCGAGTACACCCAGGCGGGCGTGCCCCTGCAGTTCGGGCCGCTGAAGCTGATGGTCACCCCGCTGCGCGCCCCGAGCGACGGCCCGATCGGCGACTCGTCGCTCAGTGTCGACGATGGGACCGCGAGCATCCTGAACCAGAACGACTCCCATCCGCTGGACCTGGACCGGCTGCTGAGCTTCAGCAAGCCGGAGGCGTACTTCACGCAGGTCTCCGGCGCCATCTGGTGGCCCATGGTCTACGACCTCCCGCAGGATGCCAAGCAGAACTTCGCCCAGCTCAAGCGCGACGCCCAGAACAAGCGCGCGATGTACTACATCGAGAAGGTCGACGCCGAGCACGTCTTCCCGATGGCCGGGCCGCCGATGTTCCTGCGCGAGGAGCTCTTCCGCTACAACGGCTGGGGGGCGGAGGACGACTCGATCTTCACCGATCAGCGCCAGTTCCTCGCGCACATGCGTCAGCTGCGTCCCGAGCAGAAGGCGTACGAGTTCGTTCCGGGGACCCAGGTGGACCTCGTGCACGGCGAGATCACCGTGACGCAGACCTTGTACACCGAGGACGAGATCGACCGGGTCTTCGACGACAAGTGGGCCTACCTCGCCGAGCAGCGCGACGCACGCCAGGACGAGGTCCGGGCCGAGGAGGCCGGGCGCGCGGCCGTGCTGCCCCCGGAGGAGATGCTGCAGGCCATCAAGGAATGGTGGGAGCCGCTGCTGCGGCGTGCCCGGACGATCCGCAACGGCGTCGGCGGCAACGTCCGGTTCCGCATCGGCGAGCTCGACATGGTGGTCGACTTCCCCCGCGCCAAGGTCCGCGAGTACGCGGGGGAGGAGTGCATCTACTGGTACACGATCCCCGCCGACCTCGTCTCGACGAACATCGCCGACGGCGAGATCGACTGGTCGAACTCGATCTTCCTGTCCATGCAGTTCGAGGTGGGACGCAGCGGGAAGTTCAACGAGTTCCTCACCACGTTCCTGAAGTGCCTGTCGCGGGACCGCATCGAGTACGTCGAGAACTGGTACGCCGAGCAGTCGGACCAGACCGAGGACGCCGAGATCGGCGACTGGACCGTGCAGCGCCGCTGTCCCCATCTGCGCGCCGACCTCACGAAGACCGGCAAGATCGAGGACGGCGTCCTCACCTGCGCCCTCCACGACTGGAAGTGGGACCTCGCCTCCGGCAAGTGCCTCACGACTCCCGGCCACCCCATCCGCGCGTCGCGCTCGGTCGACGGCGGCGTCACCGAAGCGGCAACCCAGCCCGCCGCCTGATCGACCTCCTCCCGTGCCCGGATACCGTTTCACCGCGCTGGACGTGGTGGACGTCTTCGTCTACGTCATCATCCTGGGCCTCACGGTGCAGTTCCTTCCCGGCGTCCTCAGCGAGAGCTTCCTCCTCACGCTGCTGACCGCGGTGCTGCTGAAGGCGGTGCTCGAGGTCGTCCTGCGGCTGAAGAAGGCCGTGGTCGGCCGGATCCGCTCCGCTGCGGAAGCCCCGTGGCGGCGAGCGGCGGCGATAGCGACGCTCGTTCTGATCCTTCCGGGCAGCAAACTCGTCGTCCTGTGGCTCGTCGATCTCGTCTTCGGCGACGCCGTGAGCCTCGGCGGATTCTTCGCCGTGACCGGACTCATCGTCGTGCTGACCCTCGCACGTGCGGGCGTGCGCGCGGTCCTGACACCGCGGACCGCCGTAGCCGGGTAGAGTGGACTCCGAACCACAGCAACCTTTAACACCGTCCCGTGAGGCGGAGAAGGGAGCGGCGGATGAGCACGCGAACCGTGCTGCACGGCGCCGACATCGCGCGGGCATTGACTCGGATCTCCCACGAGATCCTGGAGTCCAACAAGGGCCCCGAAGATCTGGTGCTGCTGGGCATCCCGACCCGCGGCGTGATGCTGGCCGAGCGCATCTCCGCCCTCCTCGCGGAGTTCTCCGGTCACGCCGTCCCGGTGGGCGCCCTCGACGTCACGATGTACCGCGACGACCTGCACCGCAATCCCACGCGCACGCCTCGGCCCACGCAGATCCCGCCGGGCGGGATCGACGGGCGCACCGTCGTGCTGGTCGACGACGTGCTCTTCTCGGGTCGGTCCATCCGCGCGGCGCTGGACGCCCTGGGCGACATCGGCCGGCCGGCGGCGGTCCGTCTCGCCATCCTCGTGGACCGCGGCCATCGGGAACTTCCGATCCGTCCGGACTTCGTCGGCAAGAACCTGCCGAGCGCGCGCGACGAACGCGTCAACGTGCGTCTCGCCGACGTCGACGGCGTCGAGGAGGTGACGATCGAGTCATGAGGCACCTGCTCGATACGAAGACCCTGTCGCGGGACGAGGCGCTCCGCATCCTCGACGTCGCCGAGGACATGCGCGACACGCAGTCCCGCGAGATCCGCAAGCTCCCGACGCTGCGCGGGAAGACCGTCGTGAACCTCTTCTTCGAGGACTCCACCCGCACCCGCATCTCCTTCGAGGCCGCTGCCAAGCGCCTGTCCGCGGACGTCATCAACTTCTCGGCGAAGGGCTCGTCGGTCTCGAAGGGCGAGTCGCTGCAGGACACGGCGCAGACCCTGCAGGCGATGGGCGCGGACGCGGTCGTCATCCGTCACGGCGCCTCCGGCGCACCGCACACCCTGGCCACCAGCGGATGGATCTCCGCCGGCGTCGTGAACGCGGGCGACGGCACGCACGAGCATCCCACCCAGGCGCTCCTGGACGCCTTCACCATCCGCAAGCGCACGTACGGGGACGCCAGCCGCGGACGCGACCTCGATGGGCTGAGCGTCACGATCGTCGGCGACGTCCTGCATTCGCGCGTCGCCCGCTCCAACGTGTGGCTCCTGACCACCCTCGGAGCGCACGTCACCCTCGTCGCCCCGCCCACCCTGGTCCCGCAGGATGTGTCGGCCTGGCCCGTGCGGATCGAGTACGACCTGGACGAGGCGCTGGCGAGCGGACCGGACGCGGTCATGATGCTGCGCATCCAGCTCGAGCGGATGAGCGCGGCGTATTTCCCGACTGAACGGGAGTATTCGCGGCGATGGGGACTCGACGCCGAGCGTCTGGCGACGCTGCCGGCAGGTAGCATTGTGATGCACCCCGGTCCGATGAACCGCGGGCTGGAGATCTCCGCCGACGCTGCCGATTCACCCAGGTCGACCGTGCTCGAGCAGGTCGCCAACGGCGTGTCGGTGCGCATGGCGGCGCTCTACCTGCTGCTGGCGGGGGAGCGGACCGACACCACCGCCGAGGAGGACGCCCGATGACCCGTCGAGACGATGCGGGGGCCTCGCCGGTCCTCCTGCGCGGCGCGCGCCTCCCGGGCGGCGACACCGCCGACCTGATCCTCTCCGACGGCCGCATCGATGAGGTGGGCTCGGGACTCAGCCGCGCCGGCGCGACCGTGGTCGACGCCGACGGGCTCGTCGCCCTGCCGGGACTCGTCGACCTCCACACGCATCTGCGCGAGCCGGGCTACGAGGCCTCCGAGACCATCCTGACGGGATCGCGCGCCGCCGCCGCCGGCGGCTACACGACGGTGTTCGCCATGCCGAACACCTCGCCGGTGGCCGACACGGCGGGTGTGGTGGAGCAGGAGCTCGCACTCGGCGAAGCCGCCGGGTATGTGCACGTGCAGCCCATCGGCGCCGTGACCGTCGGTCAGAGGGGCGAGCGGCTCGCCGAGCTCGGCGCCATGGCGTCGTCGCGAGCGCGGGTGCGCGTCTTCAGCGACGACGGCTTCTGCGTCTTCGACCCGCTGATCATGCGTCGGGCGCTGGAGTACGTGAAGGCGTTCGACGGCGTCGTCGCCCAGCACGCGCAGGATCCACGGCTGACCGAGGGCGCCCAGATGAACGAGGGCACCGTGTCGGCGGAGCTCGGGCTGGCCGGATGGCCCGCCGTCGCCGAGGAGTCGATCATCGCCCGCGACGTCCTGCTCGCCGAGCACGTGGGCTCGCGCCTTCACGTGTGCCACCTCTCCACCGCCGGCTCGGTCGACATCATCCGCTGGGCCAAGCGGCGCGGTGTCGACGTCACCGCCGAGGTGACCCCGCACCACCTGCTGCTCACCGAGGAGCTGGTGCGCGGCTACGACCCGCGGTTCAAGGTCAACCCGCCGCTGCGACGCGACGAGGACGTCCGCGCGGTCCGCGAAGGACTGGCCGACGGCACGATCGACATCGTCGCGACCGACCACGCGCCGCACCCGGCCGAGGCGAAGTCCTGCGAATGGCAGGCGGCCGCCAACGGCATGGTCGGGCTGGAGTCGGCGCTCCGCGTCGTGCAGCAGGCCGTCGTCGACACCGGGATGCTCACGTGGGAGGACGTCGCGAGGGTCATGTCGTCCGCGCCGGCGCGCATCGGACGTCTCGCGGACGCCGGCACCGACCTCGTCGTGGGCGCACCGGCCTCGCTCACCCTCTACGACCCCTCGCCGACCGCGGTCTTCACGCGCGAGGATCTGCGCGGCCGGAGCACGAACTCGCCCTACGTCGGCAGAGAGCTGCCCGGCGAGGTCCGCTGGACGTTCTTCCGGGGCGTCGCCACCGTCGCCGAGGGCGCCGTCGCCGACCTCGCGGAGGTCTCCGCATGACCCGTGAGCTCGCTCTGCTCGTCATGGTCGCCGTCGCCCTGCTCCTCGTCGGTTCGGGGATCTGGGCGTGGCGCCGCCGGGTTCGGCGCGACAGCGCACTCGCGGCGCCCATCGGCGAGATCCCGGCGGATGCGAAGAGCCTCGCCGCCTTCTCGGGCTTCTACGTCGCGACCACCCGGCACGATGAGCCGCTGGAGCGACTCGCCATCCGCCGCCTGGGCTTCCGATCGCGCGTCGATCTCACCGTGACGACGGCGGGCGTCGCCCTCGACCTGCCGGGGCAGCCGAGGCTGTTCCTCTCCGCCGCGCGCCTCATCGGCGTCGACCGCGCCTCCGTCGCCATCGACCGCGTCGTGGAGCGCGATGGACTCGTCCGCCTCACGTGGCGCGCCGACGCCGGGGAGACCACGACCCCCGTGGACTCCTACTTCCGCCCGCAGGACGCCTCCGCCGGCGCCCTGGCCGATGCCGTGGCCGGCATCCTCCCCGCACCGACTCCGATCACCCCGACGGGAACCGACGCATGACCAGCTCCGCCTTCTCACCGACCCTCGACCCCGCCGTGCTCGTCCTCGAGGACGGCTCCCGCCACCCCGGCCGCGCCTACGGCGCACGCGGCACCACGATGGGAGAGGTGGTCTTCGCCACCGGGATGACCGGCTACCAGGAGACCCTCACCGACCCCTCGTACGCCGGTCAGATCGTCCTGCAGACTGCGCCGCACATCGGGAACACCGGCATGAACCGCGAGGACGTCGAGTCTCGTCGTATCTGGGTCGCCGGCTACATCGTGCGCGATCCCTCGCGCGTCGTGTCGAACTGGCGTTCCGAGGAGTCCCTCGACGATGCCCTGGAACGGGACGGCATCGTCGGGATCAGCGGGATCGACACCCGCGCCGTCACGCGCGTCCTCCGCTCGGCGGGCAGCATGCGCGGCGCGATCTTCTCCGGCGAGGCCGCGGCGATCGACGAGGCCGAGCAGCTGAGGATCGTCCGCGAGGCGCCGGAGATGTCCGGCCGGAACCTGTCGGCGGAGGTGTCGGTGACCGCGGCCGAGATCACCCCGGCCGCCGCGGACGTGCCGCATCTCGGCAACCTCGCCGTGCTCGACCTGGGCGTCAAGCAGGCGACCGTGCTGAACCTCGCCGCCCGCGGGTTCGACGTGCACGTGCTCCCGCAGAGCGTCACGATCGACGAGATCCGGGCGATCGACCCGGTCGCGGTCTTCTACTCCAACGGGCCGGGCGATCCCGCCGCGTCGGACGACCACGTGGCGCTGCTGCGCGCCGTGCTGGATGACCGGCTGCCGTTCTTCGGGATCTGCTTCGGCAACCAGCTGCTGGGACGGGCGCTCGGCTTCGGCACCTACAAGCTGCCCTTCGGCCATCGGGGAATCAACCAGCCGGTGCTCGACAAGCAGACCGGGCGGGTCGAGATCACCGCGCACAACCACGGCTTCGCCGTCGACGCGCCGATCGAGGGCACCGTGGAGAGCCCGAACGGCTACGGCCGGGTCGAGGTGAGCCACGTGGGCTTGAACGACAACGTCGTGGAGGGGCTGCGCGCCCTGGACCTGCCCGCCTTCTCGGTGCAGTACCACCCCGAAGCGGCCGCAGGACCCCACGACGCCAACTACCTCTTCGACCGCTTCGCGGAGCTCGTCGTCTCGACCCAGAAGGACAACAACTGATGCCCAAGCGCGACGACATCACCAGCGTCCTCGTCATCGGCTCCGGGCCGATCGTGATCGGCCAGGCGTGCGAGTTCGACTACTCGGGAACCCAGGCCTGCCGCGTGCTCCGCGAGGAGGGCGTGCGCGTCATCCTGGTCAACTCGAACCCGGCCACCATCATGACCGACCCCGATTTCGCCGACGCGACCTACATCGAGCCGATCACCCCCGAGGTGATCGCGACGATCATCGCCAAGGAGAAGCCGGACGCCATCCTGCCCACCCTCGGCGGCCAGACCGCGCTGAACGCCGCGATGGCCCTGCACGACCGCGGCATCCTGGAGAAGTACGACGTCGAGCTGATCGGTGCGAAGGTCGACGCCATCCGCAAGGGCGAGGACCGGCAGATCTTCAAGCAGCTCGTGCTCGACGCCGGCGCCGACGTCGCGCGGAGCGTCATCGCCCACACGATGGACGATCTCCTCGCCGGAGCCGCCGAGCTCGGCTACCCGCTGGTCGTGCGCCCCTCGTTCACGATGGGCGGTCTCGGCTCCGGCTTCGCCTACGACGAGGCCGACCTCCGTCGCATCGGCGGCGCGGGGCTGCGGGACTCGCCGACCACCGAGGTGCTCCTGGAGGAGTCGATCCTGGGCTGGAAGGAGTACGAGCTCGAGCTCATGCGCGACACCTCCGACAACACGGTGGTCGTCTGCTCGATCGAGAACGTGGACCCCGTCGGCGTCCACACCGGCGACTCGATCACCGTCGCCCCGGCCCTGACCCTCACCGACCGCGAGTACCAGAAGCTCCGCGACATCGGCATCGACATCATCCGCGCCGTGGGCGTGGACACCGGTGGCTGCAACATCCAGTTCGCCGTCGACCCCGCCTCGGGCCGCATCATCGTGATCGAGATGAACCCGCGCGTGTCACGGTCCTCTGCGCTGGCCTCCAAGGCCACCGGCTTCCCGATCGCCAAGCTCGCCGCCAAGCTCGCCATCGGCTACCGCCTCGACGAGGTGCCCAACGACATCACGCAGGCCACGCCGGCGAGCTTCGAGCCGACTCTGGACTATGTCGTCGTGAAGGTGCCGCGGTTCAACTTCGAGAAGTTCCCGAACGCGGACACCACCCTCACGACCACCATGAAGTCGGTCGGCGAGGCGATGGCGATCGGACGCAACTACACCACGGCGCTGCAGAAGGCCCTCCGCTCCCTCGAGAAGCGCGGCTCCAGCTTCCATTGGGGACCCGAGGACCGCTCGGTGGAGGAGCTCCTGGAGATCGCGACACGCCCCACCGACGGCCGCATCGTGGTGGTGCAGCAGGCGCTGCGCAAGGGCGCGACCGTCGAGCAGGCCTTCGAGGCCACGAAGATCGATCCGTGGTTCCTCGACCAGATGGTGCTCATCAACGAGGTCGCCGAGTACATCCGGCGGGCGCCCGAGCTCGACGCCACGACGCTGCGCGCCGCCAAGGACCACGGCTTCAGCGATGCGCAGATCGCGCAGCTGCGCGGCCTCGGCGAGGCCGAGGTGCGCGGCGTGCGGTGGGGACTGGACGTCCGCCCGGTCTACAAGACCGTCGACACCTGCGCGGGCGAGTTCCCCGCGCTCACGCCCTACCACTACTCGTCGTACGACACCGAGACCGAGGTCACCCCGTCGGACCGCACGAAGGTCGTCATCATCGGCTCCGGCCCCAACCGCATCGGGCAGGGCGTCGAGTTCGACTACTCGTGCGTCCACGCGTCGTTCGCGCTCTCGGCCGCCGGGTTCGAGACGATCATGGTCAACTGCAACCCCGAGACGGTCTCCACCGACTACGACACGAGCGACCGCCTGTACTTCGAGCCGCTGACCCTCGAGGACGTCCTCGAGGTGCTGCACGCCGAGTCGCAGTCGGGCGCGATCCACGGCGTCGTCTGCCAGCTGGGGGGCCAGACGCCGCTGGGTCTCGCGAAGGGCATCGAAGAGGCCGGCTACACGATCCTCGGCACCAGCCCGGCTGCCATCGACATCGCCGAGGAGCGCGAGCTGTTCTCGCAGCTGCTCGACCGGGCCGGCCTCATCGCGCCGCGTCACGACACGGCCATCGACGAGGCGGGTGCCGTCGCGATCGCCGAGGAGATCGGCTACCCGGTGCTCGTGCGCCCGAGCTTCGTGCTGGGCGGACGCGGCATGGAGATCGTCTACGACACCGAGAGCCTCCGCGACTACTTCGTGCGCACCGCCGGCGAGGTCGTCATCGAGGAGGGCAAGCCGCTGCTGGTCGACAGATTCCTCGACGACGCCATCGAGCTCGACGTCGACGCGCTCTACGACGGCCACGAGCTCTACATCGGCGGCGTCATGGAGCACCTGGAGGAGGCCGGCATCCACTCCGGCGACTCGTCCTGCACGCTCCCGCCCGTCTCGCTCGGGCGCACCGAGATCGATCGGGTCCGCACCGCCACGCTCGCGATCGCCGAGGGCGTCGGCGTGCGCGGACTGCTGAACGTCCAGTTCGCCGTCTCGGCGGGCGTCCTCTACGTCATCGAAGCCAACCCGCGCGCCTCGCGGACGGTCCCGTTCGTCTCCAAGGCGCTCGGGATCCCGCTCGCCAAGGCCGCCAGCCGCATCATGGCGGGCGCCACGATCGCCGAGCTCAAGGGCGAGGGCCTGCTGCCCGCCGAGGACGGCTCGCGCGTGCCGCTGGATGCGCCGGTCGCCGTCAAGGAGGCCGTGCTGCCGTTCAAGCGGTTCCGGACCGCGGACGGCCACACGGTGGACTCCGTGCTCGGCCCCGAGATGCGCTCGACCGGCGAGGTGATGGGGATCGACCGCGACTTCCCGACCGCCTTCGCCAAGAGCCAGGCCGCGGCCTACGGCGGGATGCCGACGGAGGGGACCGTGTTCCTCTCCGTCGCCGACGACGACAAGCGCGCCGTGATCCTGCCCGCCCACCGGCTGCAGGAGCTCGGCTTCCGCCTCACCGCGACAGAGGGCACCGCTGAGATCCTGGCGCGCAACGGCATCCGGGTGGAGGTCGTGAACAAGTACTCGGCCACGCAGCAGACGGGGGAGCGCAATGTCGTCGACCTCATCAACGCCGGCGAGATCGACATCGTCGTGAACACGCCGTCGGGAGGGATCGCCCGGGCCGACGGCTACGAGATCCGCGCCGCCGCCGTGGCCGCCGACAAGGCCCTGTTCACGACGATGGCGGTGCTGGGCGCCGCCGTGAGCGCCCTGCCGGTGCTGCGCGAGGGCTTCTCGGTCAAGAGCCTGCAGGAGTACGCCGCCGACCGGAAGGCGGCCGTGTGATCGGATTCGGGGAGCGCCTTCACGCCGCGATCGGCGCCCGCGGGAGCCTCTGCGTCGGCATCGACCCGCACGAGTCGCTCCTACGCGCGTGGGGGCTGCCGGTGGACGCCGCCGGCGTCCGGGAATTCGGTCTGCGCGTCGTCGAGGCCGCCGCGCCGCGCGTCGCCGTCGTGAAGCCCCAGGTGGCGTTCTTCGAGCGGTTCGGCGCGGCCGGTTTCGCGGCGCTCGAAGAGGTGATGTCGACGGCGCGCGCGGCCGGGCTGATCGTGCTCGCCGACGCCAAGCGCGGCGACATCGGCACCACCATGGATGCCTATGCCGCCGCGTGGCTGACACCGGGCGCCCCGCTCGAGGCGGATGCCGTCACCGTCAGCCCCTACCTCGGGGTCGGCGCGCTCCGGTCCACCTTCGAGCGGGCGCGCGAGGGCGGCAAGGGTGTCTTCGTCCTGGCCGCGACGAGCAACCCGGAGGCCGCCTTCATCCAGCTCGCCGTGCCGCAGTCCGGCATCCACGAGGACGGCGCCGAGCGGACGAGCCCGACGGTCGCCGCGGACGTCATCGACGAGGTCTCCCTCTTCAACCGGGCCGGCGACGGCATCCTCGGCGACATCGGCTTCGTGATCGGCGCGACCGTCGACGCCTCGTCGTACGGGATCCCCGTGCCGATCGACCCGCCCGCACCGATCCTCGCGCCCGGGTTCGGAGCCCAGGGCGCACGGCTGCGCGACCTGAACGCCCTGTTCGGCGCCGATGCGGCGGCTGTGCTCGCCAGCGCCAGCCGCAGTATCCTCTCCGACGGACCCGCCGGTCTCGCCGCCGCGATCGACGCTCACAACCGCGAACTCCAGGAAGCACGCCATGACTGACGCCCGCCGCCCGCCCGAGGTCGACCGCGCCGCCGCGTCGCGCCGCGCCGTCGCCGCCCGACGTGAGCGCGCCGCGCTCAAGCGCGATGTCGCGACGCGGGTCATCAGCCCGCAGGAGCTGCTGCGGCGCGCGCTCGCGGAACCGCATTCACCGGCCGGCGCGATGCGCGTCACCGAGTTCCTGACGGCGCTGCCGGCGATCGGCGAAGGCAAGCGCGACCGGATCCTCGCCGATCTGGAGATCTCGCCCGTCAAGCGTCTGGGGGGGCTGGGCAGTCGGCAGCGGGCCGAGCTGGAGGAGTTCCTCGACGGGCGCTGTCCCGAGCCCCGGCCGCGGGATGGCCGCAGCCGTCTGGTGGTGCTGGCCGGGCCCACGGCCGTCGGCAAGGGCACCGTGGCGGCGCACATCAAGGCGCACCACCCGGAGATCCACCTCTCGGTCTCGGCGACCACGCGGGCGCCGCGCCCGGGGGAGGTCGACGGCGAGCACTACTTCTTCGTCGACGACGCCGAGTTCGATCGCCTGATCGCCACCGACGCCCTGCTCGAGCATGCGACCGTCCACAACGCGTTCCGCTACGGCACGCCGAAGGCTCCGATCGACGCCGCGCTCCGCGAGGGGCGCACCGTCCTGCTGGAGATCGATCTGCAGGGCGCGCGCCAGGTGCGCGCCGCCGCTCCGGACGCGAACCTCGTCTTCCTGCTGCCGCCGAGCTGGGACGAGCTCGTCCAGCGCCTCGTCGGTCGAGGCACCGAGGACGCGGAGGAGCGTGCGCGGCGGCTCAAGACCGCACGCGTCGAGCTGGCCTCGCAGGGCGAGTTCGACCACCACGTCGTCAACGACGACGTGGCCCGTGCGGCAGCCGAGGTCGCTGCCCTCGCGCGCTGACCGGCGGCGGGACTGTAGAATGGTCGGATGCCGCGGCGTCCTCGTCCGTGACGAGCGCCGCGCCCCGCGCTTCGCCCCGTTTTTTCCTCGCCATCCGATCCAGGAGGTCCACTATGGCCACTCGTGACAAGGGCATCATCGACCCGCCCATCGACGCACTCCTCGACAAGGTCGACTCGAAGTACCAGCTCGTGATCTACGCGTCCAAGCGTGCGCGCCAGATCAACGACTACTACTCCGACCTGCACGAGGGCAACCTCTTCGACAACGTCGGCCCGCTCGTGGACTCGACCGTCGAGGACAAGCCGCTGACGATCGCGCTGCACGAGATCCACGAGGACAAGCTGCGCCTGCGCTCGCTCGACTGACCTCATGACGCCGTGTGGCGTCGCCGTGCCCGCGTCACCCGCCATGTCGGGGGACGCGGGCATGATGGTTAACACCCCCGATCCTGTCCGCCGTCTGGAGCACCGATGACTCAGCTGCGCCTGTTCACGTCCGAGTCCGTGACCGAAGGGCACCCCGACAAGATCTGCGACCAGATCTCCGACAGCGTCCTCGACGCGCTGCTGGCCGTCGATCCCGGCAGCCGTGTCGCCGTCGAGACCCTCGTCACCACCGGCCTCGTGCATGTCGCCGGCGAGGTGCGCACCGACGGCTACGTCGACATTCCCGGGATCGTGCGCGGCGTCGTGAACCGCATCGGGTACACCTCCAGCGAGACCGGCTTCGACGGCGACTCGTGCGGCGTCACCGTCTCGATCGGCGAGCAGTCCGGCGATATCGCCGCGGGTGTGGACAACGCGATCGAGCACCGCGAGGAAGGGTCGGTCGACCCCGTCGACGCGCTCGGCGCGGGCGACCAGGGCATCATGTTCGGCTACGCGACGAACGAGACGCCGCAGCTCATGCCGATGGCGATCTGGACGGCGCACCGCATCGCGGAACGGCTCACCGACGCGCGCCGCTCCGGCGCGCTGCCGTTCCTGCGCCCCGACGGCAAGACGCAGGTCACGCTCGGCTACGACGGGCACGTGCCGCGCACCGTCGAGACCGTCGTCGTCTCCACCCAGCACAATCCCGACATCTCGCTGGCCGCGCTGCGCGCCGCGGTACGCGCCGAGGTCATCGACCCGGTCATCGCCCAGACGGGCTTGGACATCGGCGACGTCGAGTACGTCATCAACCCCGCCGGACCCTTCGTGATCGGCGGACCCAAGGGCGACGCCGGACTCACCGGGCGGAAGATCATCATCGACACCTACGGCGGCGCCTCACGGCACGGCGGCGGCGCGTTCAGCGGCAAGGACCCCTCGAAGGTCGACCGCTCCGCCGCCTACGCCATGCGGTGGGTGGCCAAGAACGCCGTCGCCGCCGGGCTCGCCGACCGCCTCGAGGTGCAGGTCGCCTACGCCATCGGCCGGGCCGCCCCCGTCGGACTCTACGTCGAGACCTTCGGAACGGGACACGTCTCCGACGAGGCGATCACCGCCGCGATCACCGACGTGTTCGATCTGCGGCCGCAGGCCATCATCGACCGCCTCGACCTGCTGCGCCCGATCTACGCCCAGACGGCGGCGTACGGGCACTTCGGACGCGAACTGCCCGACTTCACCTGGGAGCGCACCGACCGCGTCGAGGAACTCCGCGCCGCCGCCGGTCTCTGACCGGCCGTGGTCACCGTCGCCCGCGTCCTGGTCGACTCGCCGCTGCCTCAGCTCGACCGGCCGTTCGATTACGCCGTTCCCGCCGCACTGGTGGGCGAGGTCGCCGCGGGCGTGCGCGTCAAGGTGCCGCTGCGCACGGCCGGACGCTTGGTGGAGGGGTATGTCCTGGGAGTGGCGGACGCCGTCGCCCCCGACCGACCCCTGTCCGAGGTGGAAAGCGTGGTCTCGCCGGTCGCCGTCCTCCCGGAGCCGCTGTACGCGTTGGCCCGCCGCGCCGCGGATCGCGCCGCCGGATCGGCCGTCGACATCCTCCGGCTCGTGATCCCCAAGCGCATGGTCCGTGCCGAGAAGACATGGCGGGCTGCGGAGCCGCCGGCGGCGCCGTCCGTCGCGCCCGACGCGATCACCTGGGCGCGCAGCGTGCTGCAGTCACACCCCGGCCTCGCCGATGCGCTGGCGGCGGGGGAGCGGATCGCCGTCGATCCGCCGCCTCGCCCGGCCCCGGGAGGGCCGTGGGGCGCATGGGCCGAGCTGATCGCGGCGATGGCGGTGGAGCGACTCGCGGCCGGGCGCAGTGCCGTGCTCGTGCTGCCCGACCACCGCGACCAGGCGCAGGTCCTGGCCGCGCTCGCGGGCCGCGCGCCCGACGACGCGATCGTCCGAGACGACGCCCGCCGCTCCGGACCGGAGCGCTACGCCGCCTACCTGCGCCTGCTCCACCCCGCGCCGTGCATCGTCGTCGGAAACCGTTCGACCGTCTATGCGCCCGCTCACGAGGCGGGTCTGGTCGCCGTCTGGGACGACGGCGACCCGCTTCTGGCCGAGCCGCTGAGCCCCGGTGTCCACGCGCGCGACGCCGCGCTCATCCGCCAGGAGCTCGAGGGCTCCACTCTCGTGTTCGCGGGGCACACGCGCACGACCGACGTGGAGCGTCTCGTCCAGCTCGGCTGGGTGCGGGAGGTGCCCGCTGCACGGCGTGAGAGCCCGCGCGTGGTCCTGTCGGGCACGCACGAGGGGGAGGTGCGCGGCCAGCGCGTGCCGTCAGCGGCCTTCGCCGCAGCCCGCGAGGCGCTGCGCGACGGTCCGGTGCTCGTGCAGGTGTCCCGTCCCGGCTACGCGCCGGTCCTCGTCTGCGCGGACTGCCGCACCCCCGCCCGATGTTCGCACTGCGCCGGCCCGCTGCACGCCCGCCGGCCGGGCAGCGCCCCCGACTGCGGCTGGTGCGGACGCACGCTCCCGAACTGGTCGTGCGCGAACTGCTCCTCCCAGCGCCTGCGCATGGCGTCGTCGGGCTCCGAGCGCACGGCCGACGAACTCGGTCGCGCGTTCCCGAACACCCGCGTCATCGTCTCGGACGGCGCGCATCCGGTGACGCAGATCGACGCCCGGCCGGCGCTCGTCATCGCCACCCGCGGCGCTGAGCCGATCGCACCGGGCGGCTACCGGGCCGTGATCCTGCTCGACGGGGACAAGATGCTCCTGGCCGAGCAGCTGCGGATCGGCGAAGCGTGCCTGCGATGGTGGTCGAACGCCGCCGCGCTGGCGTCTCCCGGTTCTCCGGTCCACCTCGTCGGCGTGACGGGTCCGGTCTCGCGGGCCCTGGCGACCTGGACCCAGGCGGCGTACGCGCGGACCGAGCTGGCCGAGCGGGCACCGCTGCACATGCCGCCCGTGATCCGGGTCGCGACGGTCGAGGGCCGTGCGTCGGCGGTCGACGAGGCGATCACCCGCGTACGGTCCGAGGTGCCCTCCTTGCCGTCCACGTCGGTCCTCGGACCGGTGCCGGCGGGCGAGCAGACCGTGCGGGCGCTCATCCGTTTCGAGTACGCCCACGGCCGCGCGGTCGCGGAGACCCTGCGCGCCGCGGTGATCGCCGATGCTCTGCAGGGGCGGCGCGCAGCCGCCCGGACGCGCGCCGCCGGCGCAGCGCGCGGTCCGTCCGCGACTACACTCAGGGTGCGGCTCGACGTGCCCGAGCTCGACCTGTGACCACCCCCATCCCTTCCAGGACCTTCATGCGCATCGTGTTCGCCGGAACCCCGGCTCCGGCGGTGCCGTCGCTGCGAGCACTGGACGATTCGCCCCACGCCGTGGTCGGCGTGATCACGCGCACCGACGCGCCGCAGGGCCGCAAGCGGGTCCTCACCCCCTCGCCGGTGGCCGAGGCGGCGGTCGCGCGCGACCTCCCCGTCGTCAAGACGGATCGGCTGGACGCCGACGCAACCTCGGCCATCGACGCGCTCCGGCCGGACCTCGGCGTGATCGTCGCCTACGGCGGCCTCGTCCGGCAGCCGCTGCTGTCCCTGCCCCGTCACGGCTGGATCAACCTCCACTTCTCCCTGCTCCCGCGCTGGCGCGGAGCGGCGCCGGTGCAGCACGCCCTCATCGCGGGCGACCGGGTCACGGGCGCCGCCGTGTTCCAGCTCGTCCCCGCTCTCGACGCCGGCGACGTCTTCGGCGAGGTCCGCTACGAGGTCCCGGAGTCCGCCACCGCGGGAGAGGTCCTGTCGCATCTCGCCGACCGGGGCGCGCTCCTCCTGCGGGACGTCGTCGACGACATCGCGGCCGGCACGGCCCGCGCTGTGCCGCAGTCGGGGGAGCCGACCCTGGCGCCCAAGCTGTCTCTGTCCGATGGCCTCCTCGACTTCACGGCCCCCGCGCGCGCCGTCCTGGATCGCTTCCGCGGCACCACCCCCGAGCCGGGCGCGCACACCGTCATCGGCGGTCAGCGGCTGAAAGTGCTCGCAGCCCGCCCCGGTCCCGCCGCCGCGCTCGCGCCCGGTCGGCTGGAGCTGGTCGACCGCGCGGTCGTCGTGGGCACATCCTCGGGCACCGTCGCGCTCGACGAGGTCCAGCCCGCCGGCAAGGGCCGGATGCCGGCGACGGACTGGTGGCGCGGGCTCCGGGTCGATGCGCTGCAGGTCGACGACATCCCCACGGAGCACGCCCCGTGAGCTCCTCCCGCTGGGTCGCCTACGACACCCTCCGCGCCGTCCACGAATCGGACGCCTATGCCAACCTGCTCCTCCCGCGTGAGATCGCGAGGGCGGGCCTGAGCGGCGCCGACGCGGCGCTCGCCACCGAGCTCGCGTACGGCACCCTGCGGCGGGAAGGGACCTACGACGCGATCATCGCGGAGGCCGCGCGGCGCGACGTCGGGCAGATCGACCCGGGCGTCCTCGACGCGCTGCGCCTGGGCGTCCATCAGCTCGTGTCGATGCGGATCCCCTCCCATGCCGCCGTCAACGAGACGGTGCGGCAGGTGCGGGCAGCCGCCGGGCCCGCGCCCGCGAAGTTCGCCAATGCCGTGCTGCGGCGCGTGTCGGAGCGCTCGGGCGAGCAGTGGTACGTCCGCCTCGATGAGATCGCCCGCTCCGACGACGAGCGCCTCGCACTGCGCCATGCCCACCCGGTGTGGGTCATCCGCGCGTTCCGTCGCGCCCTGGCGGCGGAGGGGCGCGCCGATGAGCTGACCGCACTGCTCGAGGCCGACAACGCCGCCCCGGGTGTCACGATGGCCGCCCTGCCCGGACTCGCCGAGATCCCGGAGGGCCGCACTCCGACGGCCTCCTCGCCGATCGGCTTCCGGCTGGGCGGGGGAGACCCCGCCCCGGTGGTCGCGGCGGCGGACGGACGCATCCGCGTGCAGGACGAGGGCTCGCAGCTGGCGGCCCTCGCCCTCACGCGCGCCGCCCCGCCGCGCCCCGGCGAGCGCTGGCTGGATCTGTGCGCCGGCCCCGGCGGCAAGACCGCCGTGCTGGCCGCGGAGGCCCTGGCGCACGGGGTGCTGCTCGAGGCGAACGAGGTCTCGCCGGCGCGCGCGGGACTGGTGCGCGACTCCGTCGCGGGCGTGCCGCTGGATGTCCCCGTCTCCGAGGAGGACGGGCGGACGCGCGCCGGTCGGGGACGCTACGACCGCATTCTCGTGGACGCGCCCTGCACCGGCCTCGGGGCGCTCCGCCGCCGGCCCGAGGCGCGGTGGCGGAAGACCGCCGCCGATGTCCCCGAGCTCGCCGCGCTGCAGGGGGATCTCCTGCGCGCCGCCGTCGATGCCCTGGCCCCCGGCGGCATCGTCGCGTACGTCACGTGCTCGCCGCACCTGGCGGAGACCGCCGCGATCGTCGCCGATGTGAGGCGCTCGGTGGGAGAGGCCGTCGAGGAGCTCGATGCGCGATCCGTCGTGGCGTCGGTGTCCCGCGGCCCCGTCGATCTGCCGGAGCCGACGGACGGGTCGGGCCGCGCGCAGCTGTGGCCCCATCGTCACGGCACCGACGCGATGTCGATCTCGCTGCTGCGGCGCCGCTGAGCGCCCGCGGAGCGCACGACCTCCGAGACCCGATTAGGGTGGTGCCGTGACCGGCGACGACATCCGCATCAATCCGAGCATCCTCGCCGCCGATTTCGTGAACATGCAGGCGGAGCTCGCCCGCATCGCGACGGCGGACTTCGTGCACGTCGACGTCATGGACAACCACTTCGTGCCCAATCTCACCTTCGGCCCGCAGATGGTGGAGCGCATCCAGGCGACCAGTCCCGTCCCCCTGGACGTGCACCTGATGATCTCCGACCCGGAACGCTGGGCTCCCGGATACGCCGAGATCGGCGCCGACTCGGTCACCTTCCACCTGGAGGCGGCCGCCGACCCGGTCGCGCTGGCGCGGCGGCTGCGGCAGATCGGCTCCCGTGCCGGCGTCGCCGTGAAACCCGCGACCCCGGTCGACGGGCTGTTCGACGTGCTCGACGAGTTCGATCAGATCCTCGTCATGACGGTCGAGCCGGGTTTCGGTGGTCAGTCCTTCATGGCCGACCAGATGCCCAAGCTCGCGCGCCTGAGCGCGGAGGCACGACGACGCGGCTCCCAGGTCTGGCTCCAGGTCGACGGCGGGATCGGGGAGTCGACGATCGCGCAGGCGGCCGAGGCGGGAGCGGACACCTTCGTCGCGGGGTCGGCGGTGTTCGGCGCCGACGACCCGGGTCAGGCGATCGCCGCCCTCCGCGGGGTCGCGGCGGCGCATCGGCACTGACGTCACCGGGTCGCGCCCAGGCACCGGCGCCCGGCCGAGACCGGTAGCCTGGTGGGGTGAAGACCTTCGACGCCCTGTTCGCCGAGCTCACCGAGATCGCCGCGACGCGTCCCGAGGGCTCGGGCACCGTCGCGCAGCTGGACGCCGGCGTGCACGCGATCGGCAAGAAGATCGTCGAGGAGGCCGCCGAGGTGTGGATGGCCGCCGAGTACCAGTCCGACCTCGAGACGGCCGAGGAGATCTCCCAGCTGCTGTACCACCTGCAGGTGCTCATGGTCGCGAAGGGCCTCGCTCCCGAGGACGTCTACCGACATCTCTGAGCGCCGCTCCCGACGCCGACCGCTCTCACACACCGAAAGTCCTGCACCATGCTGCGAATCGCCGTGCCGAACAAGGGATCGCTGGCCGAGACCGCGACCGACATGCTCGCCGAGGCCGGGTACACCGGTCGACGCGATCCCAAGGATCTCCACGTCATCGACCCCGTCAACGAAGTCGAGTTCTTCTACCTGCGCCCGAAGGACATCGCCACCTACGTGGGTTCCGGGGCGCTGCACGTGGGCATCACGGGCCGCGACCTCCTGCTCGACGCGCGCATGCCCGGCGCCCGCGAGATCGAGAAGCTCGGCTTCGGCGGCTCCACGTTCCGCTTCGCCGGCCCTCCCGGCCGCTTCCACGAGCTGAGCGACCTCGACGGCGTGCGCGTGGCGACCGCCTATCCCGGCCTCGTCGACGCCTACCTGGACGAGCACGGCGTGGCCGTCGACCTCGTCCCGCTCGACGGCGCCGTGGAGTCGGCGGTCGAGCTCGGCGTCGCCGACGCGGTGGCCGATGTGGTGTCGACCGGGACGACGCTCAAGCAGGCCGGTCTGGAGATCTTCGGCCCGGTGCTGCTGGAGTCCGAGGCGGTGCTGATCGGCGCCCCCGTCGAAGCGGAGGGCACCGACATCCTGCTGCGGCGCCTGCGCGGTGTCATGGTCGCCCGGCAGTATGTGCTGATCGACTACGATCTGCCCGCCGACCTCGTCGATGCGGCCGTCGCGATCGCCCCGGGCATCGAATCGCCGACCATCTCCCCGCTGCGCGATCCCGCCTGGGTCGCGGTCCGGGTGATGAGCCCCCGCAAGAGCGTCAACCAGGTGATGGACGCGCTCTACGCGATCGGCGCGCGGGCGATCCTGGTGACCGCCATCCACAACGCGAGGCTCTGATGTCGCTGGCCCGCCGCGTCATCCCGTGCCTGGACGTCAAGGACGGCAAGGTCGTCAAGGGCGTCAACTTCGAGAACCTCCGTGAGATGGGCGATCCGGTGGAGCTCGCCCGCAGATACTTCGACCAGGGTGCCGACGAGCTCACATTCCTCGACGTCACCGCCACGGTCGACGACCGCTCCACGACGTACGACGTCGTCCGCCGGACGGCGGAGGAGGTCTTCATCCCCCTGACGGTCGGCGGCGGGGTCCGCTCCGCCGACGACGTCGCGCGTCTGCTCGGCGTCGGCGCCGACAAGGTGGGCGTGAACTCGGCGGCGATCGCCCGCCCCCCGCTCGTCGACGAGATCGCCGACCGCTTCGGCGCCCAGGTGCTCGTGCTGTCACTCGACGTCAAGCGCGCCCCCGGCACGGCGTCGGGCTTCGTGGTCACCACCCACGGCGGTCGCACCCTCACGACGCTGGATGCGCTGGCGTGGGCGCGGGAGGCCATCGAGCGCGGTGCCGGCGAGCTCCTGGTCAACTCGATCGACGCCGACGGCACGAAGGACGGGTTCGATCTCGAGCTCGTCGCCCTCATGCGAGAGCTCTCCTCGGTCCCCGTGATCGCCTCGGGCGGGGCCGGGCGGGCCGAGCACTTCGCGCCGGCGATCGAAGCGGGGGCCGACGCGGTGCTCGCGGCGTCGGTGTTCCACTCCGGTCAGCTCACGATCGGCGACGTCAAGGGCGCCCTGCGCGCCGAAGGGATCGAGGTGCGCACATGACCGATGCCCCGCTCGACACGGCGGCGGTCCTGGACCGCGTCGCCTTCACGCCCGAGGGGCTGGTGCCGGCCATCATCCAGCAGCACGACACCGGGGAGGTGCTCATGCTCGGCTGGATGGACGCCGAGGCGCTGCGGCGGACCCTCACCACCGGCCGGGTGACCTTCTGGTCGCGCTCCCGCCAGGAGTACTGGCGCAAGGGGGACACCTCGGGTCACATCCAGCTCGTGAAGGGCGCCCGGCTGGACTGCGACGGGGATACGCTCCTCATCGCGGTCGACCAGGTCGGCGCGGCCTGCCACACCGGAGACCGCACCTGCTTCGACGCCGACGACCTCCACCCCGCGGTCGGCGTCGGATGACCCGTCGTCTGCGGTCCCTCAGCGTCCTGACCATTCTCGGCGGCGGCGCGCTCGCACTGATCGCGTCCACGCAGACCTGGCTCGACGTGACCCTGCTCGGGTCGACGACGGGGCCGATCCCCGTCCCGGGCGCCTCGGCACTGGCGTTGCTGGCCCCACTGAGCCTGGCCGCGCTCGCCCTCGGACTCGCTCTGTCCATCATCGGCACCGTGCTCCGCTACGTCTTCGGAGTGCTCGCCGTCGCGATCGGCGGCGCTCTCGGCATCGGCGCGCTGCGGATCGCTATGGAGCGTCCGGTCGACGCCGTCGCGGCGGCGGTCACCGAGGCCACAGGGCTGGCGGGGGAGAGCACGATCCGCGCGCTCATCGACCACATCGCGACCACGCCGTGGCCGGCGATCACGGTCGTCGCCTCTCTGGCCATCGCCGCGGGGGGAGTCGCGACCGTCCTCACGGCCCACCGCTGGCCGGGCGCCGGGCGCCGCTACCGCACGGACGGGGCGGACGCGGCCGCGGGAGCGGCCTCGCGGGGAGCGTCGCCGAGCGTCACGGTCGGCGGCGCCGCGTCCCGCCCGCACGATGCGATCGATTCGTGGGACGACCTCTCCCGCGGCGACGACCCGACGGCCTGACGCCCCGCACCCACCGGTCCCGCACCGTGCCGGACCCCCTGGGCCCGCCCGCTAGACTGGTCGCAGCGACCCGCACGCGAAGGAGAACCATGAGCAATCCCGTCGACGACCCCGGCCACGGACACTCCCCGGCCGCCTGGACGGCGGTCGTGATCATGCTCGTCGCCATCGCGCTGGGCACGCTGTTCTTCTTCCTCGAGATGCCCGTGCTGGTGTGGATCTGCGTCGGACTCACCGTCGTGGGCGCACTCGTGGGCTGGGGCATGGCGAAGGCCGGTTACGGCGTGAACGGGTCCAAGTACACGTCGAAGCAGCACTGACGTGCTCGCCGACCTCACGGCCGGCGCGGTGGAGGATGCCGAGGCACGCGCCGTAGACCGGCCGCTGGCGGAGCTCGAGCGCGCCGCCCTCGCACAGCCGCCCGCTCGTGACGCGCTCCACGCGCTGGCCCCGGCCGATCGCGTCAAGATCATCGCGGAGGTCAAGCGCGCCAGTCCCTCCCGAGGGCACCTCGCCGAGATCCCCGACCCTGCGCTGCAGGCCGCGCGCTATGAGCAGGGCGGCGCCTCTGCCATCTCGGTGCTCACGGAGGGCCGACGGTTCAAGGGCAGCCTCGCCGACCTCGAGGCCGTCCGGACGCGGGTGGAACTGCCCGTGCTGCGCAAGGACTTCATCGCCACGCCGTACCAGGTGCTGGAGGCCCGCGCAGCCGGCGCCGATCTGGTGCTCCTCATCGTCGCCGCGCTCGAGCAGCCCCTGCTGCAGGAGCTGCACGCCCTCGTCCTCGAGCTCGGGATGACCCCGCTGGTCGAGACACACTCCCGCGACGAGGTGCTCCGCGCGGCGGACCTCGGCGCCGCGCTCATCGGCGTGAACGCCCGTGACCTCTCCACGTTCGAGCTCGACCGCGACCTGTTCGGGCGGCTGTACGACGACCTCCCGCGCGACGCGATCAAGATCGCCGAGTCGGCCGTCCTCACCCCGGCCGACGTCGCCCACTACCGCGCCGCGGGCGCCGACGTGGTCCTCATCGGCGAGGCGCTGGTCACCAGTGACCCCGTCACCACCCTGCAGGCATTCCTGGAAGCCGGCGCAGGCGTTGCATCAAGAGAGCGGAGCGGATCGGAATGAGCCTGCGCGAGACCCACGGACCGTTCTTCGGCGACTTCGGCGGACGCTTCATGCCCGAGTCCCTCATCGCGGCGATCGACGAGCTGACGGCGGAGTACGAGTCGGCCAAGGCCGACCCCGCCTTCGATGCCGAGTTCCGCCGGCTGCTCCACTCCTACGCGGGACGCCCCTCGCCCCTGACCGAGGTTCCGCGGTTCGCGGAGCACGCGGGGGGAGCGCGCATCTTCCTCAAGCGGGAGGACCTCAACCACACCGGCTCCCACAAGATCAACAACGTCCTCGGGCAGGCGCTGCTCACCCAGCGGCTGGGCAAGACGCGCGTCATCGCCGAGACCGGCGCCGGTCAGCACGGCGTGGCCACCGCGACGGCGGCGGCGCTGTTCGGCTTCGACTGCACGATCTACATGGGCGAGGTCGACACGCAGCGGCAGGCGCTGAACGTGGCGCGCATGCGGCTGCTGGGCGCCGAGGTGGTCCCCGTCACCACGGGATCCCGAACGCTCAAGGACGCCATCAACGACGCCTACCGGGACTGGGTGGCCTCGGTGGAGCACACGAACTACATCTTCGGCACGGCCGCCGGACCGCACCCGTTCCCGGCGATGGTGCGCGACTTCCAGAAGATCATCAGCGAGGAGGCGCGCCAGCAACTGCTCGACGAGACCGGAGCGCTCCCCGACGTCGTGATCGCGTGCGTGGGCGGCGGCTCCAACGCCATCGGGATGTTCGACGCGTTCCTCGACGACGAGGGCGTGAAGCTGTACGGCGTCGAGGCGGCGGGCGACGGCGTGGACACCGCCCGTCACGCCGCGTCCATCGAGCGCGGCCGGCCGGGCGTCCTGCACGGTGCGCGGACCTACGTGCTGCAGGACGAGGACGGCCAGACCATCGAGTCCCACTCGATCTCGGCGGGACTGGACTATCCCGGTGTCGGCCCCGAGCACGCCTGGCTGGCTGACATCGGACGCGCGGAGTACATCCCCGCGACCGACACCGAGGCGATGGACGCGCTGCGTCTGTTGTCGCGCACCGAGGGCATCATCCCCGCGATCGAGTCCGCCCACGCTCTTGCCGGCGCACTGCGGCTCGGACGCGAGCTCGGTCCGGACGCCGTCATCGCCGTCAGCCTGTCGGGGCGCGGCGACAAGGACATGGACACCGCGGCGAAGTGGTTCGGGCTCTACGACGAGGGCGCCGACCCGGTGGAGGCTGGGCCCGCTCCGGAGAGCGCCAAGGGCGAGGGGATCGAGCTGTGAGCCGCGTCGCCGCCGCCCTCGACGCCGCCCGCGATGCCGGGCGCGGTGCCTTCGTCGGCTACCTTCCCCTCGGCTTCCCCGACCTGCAGACCAGCATCGACGCCGCCGTCACCCTCGCCGAGAGCGGGGCCGACGTGCTCGAGCTGGGCCCGCCGTACTCCGACCCCGTGATGGACGGGACCGTGATCCAGGAGGCGACCCAGACGGCGCTGGCCGCCGGGTTCCGCCTGCGGGACACCTTCACCGCGGTCCGCGAGATCACGGCGCGCGTCGACATCCCGGTGCTCGTGATGACCTACTGGAACCCCGTGATGCAGTACGGCGTCGACCGCTACGCCGACGACCTCCTGGCCGCGGGGGGAGCGGGACTCATCACGCCCGACATCACCCCCGACGCGGCCGCCGAGTGGATCGCCGCGTCCGAGCGCACCGGCCTTGATCGCGTGTTCCTCGCCGCCCCCACCTCCACCGACGAGCGGCTCGCGCTCATCGTGCGCCATTCCACCGGCTTCGTCTACACCGTCTCCACGATGGGCATCACGGGGGAGCGGGCGGAGCTGGATGCCGCGGCGCGCACCCTGGTGTCGCGGCTGCGGTCGCACGGGGCCGCGCACGCGTGCGTGGGCATCGGGATCTCCACGGCCGATCAGGTCCGCGGCGTGCTGGAGTACGCGGACGGCGCGATCGTCGGCACCGCGCTGGTGCGCGCCCTGCGCGACGGCGGCGTGGCGGGCCTGGCCGCCGAAGCCCGGGCGCTCACCGCCGGCACGGCACGGTAACGGGAAAAGGAAGGACGCGGGCGAAGTAGACTGCCCTTCGTGCTTTCACCCGCCTCCGTCCTCGCCAGCATCCCGAGCCCGGGAATCAGCTCGTTCGCGGTCGGTCCTCTGACGATCCACTTCTACGCCCTGTGCATCCTCGCGGGCATCGTCGTGGCCACGCTCATGACCAACCACCGCCTGACCAAGCGCGGCGCCGAGCCGTGGGTGGTGGTCGACATCGCGCTGCTGGCCGTGCCGCTGGCCATCATCGCGGCGCGCATCTTCCACGTGCTCACCCACCCGGGCTTCTACTTCGGCGACGGCAAGGACCTCTGGGCCATCTTCCGCATCTGGGAAGGCGGCATCGCCATCTACGGCGCGCTCATCGGCGGCGCCGTCGGCGCCTGGCTCGGCTGCCGCTGGACCGGCATCCGCTTCTGGAGCTTCGCGGACGCCCTCGCGCCGGGCATCCTGCTCGCCCAGGCCCTCGGACGCTTCGGCAACTGGTTCAACCAGGAGCTGTTCGGACTTCCCACCGACCTTCCGTGGGGCCTGGAGATCGACTACCCGAACCCGGCCTGGCCCGCGGGTCTGCCCGAGGGCACCCTGTTCCACCCGACCTTCCTCTACGAGGTCATCTGGAACACGCTCGGCGTGCTCGTCCTGCTGTGGGCCGGCAAGCGATTCCGTCTGCAGTGGGGCCGCCTGTTCGCGCTCTACCTGGTGTGGTACTCGGCCGGCCGCATCGTGTGGGAGTCGATCCGCATCGATCCGAGCGAGGTCTTCCTGGGCCTGCGCACCAACGTGTGGGCCGCGATCCTCGGTGTGGTCGTCGGACTGGTCATCTTCGCCGTGCAGTCACGGCGCCACCCCGGCTTCGAGCCGTCGCCCTACGTGGCGGGCCGCGAATGGTCGGCCGACGGGGCTGTACAATCGCAGGACACCGATGACTTCGTGGACGTGAGCGCACCCCCCGCGTCCGAAGCTCTCGAGGACACAGCCACAAGCTCCGTCACCCCGAAATAGCACTCCCGAGCGCATCGACGATGCCGCATCGGAAGCAGCATCAGCAGCAGCATCAGAAGCACAGGGCCGACGTCGTCCCGGTTGAGCATCAAGTGAGGACGGTCAGGGATGCCATCGAGCCCGCGTCATGAAGACACCACGACCCGCGCCATGAGCGGATTCCCGGCGAAGCAGGGCATGTACAACCCTGCCTTCGAGAAGGACGCCTGCGGCCTGGCCATGGTGGCGACCCTGCGCGGCGAGGCCGGTCACGACATCGTCGAGCTCGCCCTGACAGCGCTCCGCAACCTCGAGCACCGCGGTGCGATCGGTTCGGACGCGGGCACGGGCGACGGCGCCGGCATCCTCACGCAGATGCCCGACGACTTCCTCCGCGCTGTGGTCGGCTTCGACCTGCCGCCCGTCGGCGAGTACGCCGCCGGCATGGCCTTCCTCCCTCGCGAGGAGGAGGAGCGCACGGCGCTCAAGGCGCGGATCGATGAGCTCGCGGCGAGCGAGGGTCTCGTCGTCCTCGGATGGCGCGAGGTGCCGACCGCCGACGACAACCTCGGCAAGCTCGCCTTCGACGCGCGTCCGGCGTTCGAGCAGCTCTTCGTCTCCCGGCCCGCCGTGGGCGACGCCGCGGCACTGTCGGGCATCGCGCTCGATCGCCGCACCTACCGCCTGCGCAAGCGCGCACAGCACGAACTGGGCGCCTACTTCGTCTCGCTGTCCAGTCGCACGATCGGCTACAAGGGCATGGTCACGACCCTGCAGCTCGAGCCGTTCTACCCCGACCTCCAGGACGAGCGATTCCGGAGCGAACTGGCGGTGGTGCACTCGCGCTACTCGACCAACACCTTCCCGTCCTGGCCGCTGGCCCAGCCGCTGCGCATGCTCGCCCACAACGGCGAGATCAACACCGTCGGCGCCAACCGCAACTGGATGCGCGCGCGTCAGTCCCAGCTGGAGTCCCAGCTGCTCGGCGACATCCGCCCGCTCTTGCCGATCTGCACCGACGGCGCCAGCGACTCCGCCTCGTTCGACGAGGTGCTCGAGCTGCTGACGCTCACCGGCCGCAGTCTGCCGCACGCCGTCATGATGATGGTCCCCGAGGCGTACGAGAAGCAGGCCGACATCGACCCGACGCTGCGCGCCTTCTACGAGTACCACTCGATGCAGATGGAGCCCTGGGACGGCCCCGCCGCGCTGATCTTCACCGACGGCACACTCGTCGGCGCGACCCTGGACCGCAACGGCCTGCGCCCGGGGCGTTGGACCGAGACCACCGACGGGCTGGTCGTCATCGGCAGCGAGACCGGCGTGCTCGACTTCGAGCCCGAGCGCATCAAGCGCCGTGGCCGGCTGCGTCCCGGTCGCATGTTCGTCGTCGACACCGCGCAGCGGCGCATCATCGAGGACGAGGAGGTCAAGCAGCAGCTGGCCCGCCTCGAGCCGTGGCAGGAGTGGCTGGACGCCGGCCGTGTGCGCCTCAAGGATCTGCCCGAGCGCGAGCACATCGTCCACCCGATCGCCTCGATCACCCGCCGGCAGCGCACGTTCGGGTACACCGAGGAGGAGGTGCGGATCCTGCTCACCCCGATGGGCCAGACCGGTGCCGAGCCTCTCGGCGCGATGGGATCGGACGCACCCATCGCCGTGCTCAGCAAGCGCCCGCGTCTGCTGTTCGACTACTTCACGCAGCAGTTCGCCCAGGTCACCAACCCTCCGCTGGACTCCATCCGCGAGGAGGTCGTGACCTCGCTCTCGCTGGGCCTCGGACCCGAGCGCAACCTGCTGGACTGGGGACCGGAGCACACGCGCACCGTCACGCTGGACTTCCCGGTCATCGACAACGACGAGCTCGCGAAGCTCCAGAACATCGACAAGGCCCTGCCCGGCCGGCGCTCGGCGACGATCCGCGGGCTGTATCACTTCGACCAGGGCCCCGACGCCCTGGAGGCGCGCCTGTCGGCCATGTGCGACGAGGTCGACGCGGCCATCGCCGGCGGTGCGGAGTTCATCATCCTCAGCGACCGCGACTCGAACAAGGACCTCGTGCCGATCCCGTCGCTGCTGGCGCTGTCGGCGGTGCACCATCACCTGATCCGCCGCGAGAACCGCATGAAGGTCGGCCTGGTCGTGGAGGCGGGCGACGTCCGCGAGGTCCACCACGTCGCGACGCTGATCGGCTACGGAGCGTCCGCCGTCAACCCGTACCTGGCCATGGAGACCGTCGAGTACCTCGTGCGGGCGGGCTACATCACCGGCGTCACGCCCGAGAAGGCCGTCAAGAACCTGATCTACGCGCTCGGCAAAGGCGTGCTGAAGATCATGTCCAAGATGGGCATCTCCACGGTGTCCTCGTACGCCGGTGCCCAGGTGTTCGAGGCCGTCGGCCTGTCGCAGGAGTTCGTCGACCGCTACTTCACCGGCACCGAGACCAAGCTCGGCGGCATCGGCATCTCCGAGATCGCCGCGGAGAACCAGGCGCGCCACGACTACGCGTACCCGGAGGACGGTGCCGCGCGTGCCCACGAGCGGCTCTGGACCGGTGGCGAGTACCAGTGGCGTCGCGACGGCGCTCCGCACCTGTTCAACCCGGACACCGTCTTCCGCCTGCAGCACTCCACGCGCACGCGCCGCTACGACGTCTTCCGCGAGTACACCAAGCTCGTCGACGACCAGGCCGCCGAGCTGAAGACCCTGCGCGGGCTGTTCCGCCTCAAGTCCGGTCAGCGCCCCGCCGTGCCGATCGACGAGGTCGAGCCGGTCTCGTCGATCGTCAAGCGGTTCTCGACGGGCGCGATGAGCTACGGCTCGATCTCCAAGGAGGCCCACGAGACCCTCGCCATCGCGATGAACAGCCTCGGGGCGAAGTCCAACACCGGCGAGGGCGGCGAGGACGTCGACCGGCTGCTCGACCCCGAGCGTCGCAGCGCGATCAAGCAGGTGGCGTCGGGGCGCTTCGGCGTCACGAGCATGTACCTGACCCACGCCGAGGACATCCAGATCAAGCTCGCCCAGGGCGCCAAGCCCGGCGAGGGCGGCCAGCTGCCTCCCGGCAAGGTCTACCCCTGGATCGCGCGCACCCGCGGCGGGACGCCCGGCGTCGGCCTGATCTCGCCCCCGCCGCACCACGACATCTACTCGATCGAAGACCTGAAGCAGCTGATCTTCGACCTGAAGCGCGCCAACCCGGCCGCCCGCGTGCACGTGAAGCTCGTGAGCCAGTCGGGGATCGGCGCGGTCGCGGCGGGGACGGCGAAGGCCCTGGCCGATGTCATCCTCGTCTCGGGCCACGACGGCGGCACCGGTGCGAGCCCGCTGAACTCGCTCAAGCACGCCGGCACGCCGTGGGAGCTGGGGCTCGCGGAGACCCAGCAGACGCTCATGCTCAACGACATGCGCGACCGCGTGGTCGTGCAGGCCGACGGTCAGCTGAAGACCGGTCGCGACGTCATCATCGCCGCCCTCCTGGGCGCCGAGGAGTTCGGCTTCGCCACGACGGCTCTGGTGGTCGAGGGCTGCATCATGATGCGCGTGTGCCACCTGGACACCTGCCCGGTCGGTGTGGCCACCCAGAACCCCGTGCTGCGCAGCCGATTCTCGGGAAAGCCCGAGTTCGTCGTGAACTTCATGGAGTTCATCGCCGAGGAGGTGCGCGAGTACCTCGCGGAGCTGGGCTTCCGGAGCCTCGACGAGGCCATCGGGCGCAACGACCTGCTCGACGTCAACGGTGCGGTGGACCACTGGAAGGCCAACGGCCTCGACCTGACGCCGATCCTGCACGGCCCTGCCTTCGCGGACAGCACCCCGCGCCGCGCCATGCGAAAGCAGGATCACGAGCTGGACAAGCACTTCGACGTCGCGCTGATCGAGCGGGCGCAGGATGTGATCGCGCACGGCGGGCACATCTCGATCGATCTGCCCATCCGCAACACCGAGCGCGCGGTCGGCACCATGCTCGGCAACCGGGTCACGCTCGCGCACGGCGCGAACGGCCTGCCCTCCGGCTCCATCGAGATCAACCTCACGGGGT
>Ga0307406_10000110_pt1 | contig 47123 bp, 23 predicted proteins | sample 322Cmetagenome_3_FD_203706 | JGI IMG/M metagenome (GOLD analysis project Ga0307406, IMG submission 203706) | Maize rhizosphere microbial communities from greenhouse at UC Davis, California, United States - 322HYB-C-2 | ecosystem: Host-associated > Plants > Roots > Rhizosphere > Soil | place...
CTCGTCCACCATGTGGATCTGATGGTGCGGCTCATCCGCCTTTTCGCCGAGGTGCGCGTAGTAAAAGCGGTTCTCCGCGGCCCGGCCGAAGGCGATGCAGAGGTCATTGTTCCCGGTGTCGAACTTCTTCAGCCGCAATTCCGCCGTCAGGGTGAAGTCCTTCCACTCCTTGCCCTCGAACCACGCCAGGTTGAAGGGGCTGCGGCACTTTGGTTTCACCGTGCTCTGCGCAACGAGCTGGAGCACGCGGTCCTTCCCCTCCCCTGTCCATTTCCACGCCTTGGAGTCGCCGAAGGTCCATTTGGCGGGATCGGCGAAAAGATCGCTCTCGAGCGCCGTCGCGCGGCTGGTTCCCGTGCAGCACGGCGGAACCGTCACCTCCGGCGGTTTCTCGGCGGCAGCCAGCGGGGCGGCAACGGCGAGCAGGGATAGAAGGGCAGCGGCTTTCATGTTCCGACCATGAAAGAGGCAGCGGCGAAAGCAAGCAGCCGGGAAAACAGGTTGCCGCCGCCGGGGTCGGATGCTTTTCTTGAAGGTCCATGACCTCGCCGGAAAGCAGCGGATTCACCCCCGAGGATGCCGAGCGCCTGTGCCTCGCCTTAAAGGCCTCCAATGAAGGAATCTGGGATTGGTGGGTTGGCAAGCCGGACATCCACTACTCGCGCCGCATTCTGGAGTTCCTCGAATGCAGTGAGGGGGCCGCGCCGAACATCTTCCTGCCACCCCACGGGGAAATCCACCCGGACGATCGCGACCGCTTCTCCCGCGCGCTGGCGAATGTCCTCAATCCGTCCGGCCCGGAGCTGTTCGCCATCGATTGCCGGCTCCAAACCGGCGGCGGCCGCTGGCGCTGGCTGCGCATCCGCGGCACCGTGGTCCGCGGCCGCAGCGGCGAGGCGGTGCGCATCGCCGGCTCGATCATCGACATTTCCCTGCGCAAGGAAGCAGAGGGGCAGATCGAGGATGAGCGCCATATTCTCCGCTCGCTGATCGATTGCGTGCCGCTGCAGGTCTATTTCAAGGATCTGGATTCCCGTTTCGTGCTGGTGAACGGCCAGATGGCCGAGTGGAACGGCCAGCCAAGCCCCGAGTCGGTGATCGGAAAGCACGACCGGGATTTCTTCGCGTCAACTCACTGGCAGGAGGCGGAAGCGGATGAGAAGCAAATCATGGCCAGTGGCGAGGCGATCACCGAGAAGGTCGAGCGTGAGGAGCGCGAGGACGGCAAGGTGACCTGGGTGCTCACGTCGAAGTTCCCATGGTTTGATCGCACCGGCCGCGTGAAGGGCACCTTCGGCGTATCGAGCGACGTGACCGAACTCGTCACCGCCAGGCAGGCCGCTACCGACTTGGCCGCCGAGCTGCAAATCCGCAACCAAGCGTACGAGGAGGAACTCCAGCTCGCCAGGGAGATCCAGCACGCGCTCGCAGGCTCGTCCTTCCCGGAAGTCTCGACCGAGCGTGCAGCGCTGCGTTTCGGCGCGCGCTACCTGCCGATCTCCGGGCTGGCGGGCGATTTTTTCGAGGTGCTGCGCATTTCCGATGACTCCGTCGGCATGCTGATCTGCGACGTGATGGGCCACGGGGTCCGCTCCGCGCTCATCGTCGCCATGCTGCGCGGCCTCTTGGAAAAGCAACGCCGCAGCGCCAGCGACCCGTCCGCGTTCCTGCGCGGGCTGAACAACGGTCTCCACGCCATCCTCGACCGCGCGGGCGCGACGATGTTCGCCACCGCTTTCTACGCAGTGATCGATCTCGGTGAGGGCACGCTGCGCTACTCCAGCGCCGGCCACCCGGGCGGAATTGCCACCGGACCAGCGGGCGTCCAGCAGCTCGCCTCCGGGAAAAAGCAAAAGGGCCCCGGCCTCGGCCTCATCGCCAAAGCGGAGTATCCCGCAGGCGAAATCCCGCTGGAGGGCGTGAAGCGCTTGCTGCTCTTCACCGACGGCATTCTCGAAGCGGAGAACCCCGATGGCGAGCCCTTCCTCGAAAAGCGCCTCATGGAAACCGCCGGCGGCTGCAACGGCGAGACGCTGGAGCAGATGCTCGACCTGGTCCTCAACCGCGTCCTCCAATATTCCGACAGCCATCACTTCGACGACGACGTCTGCCTGCTCGGCGTGGAGGTCCTGCCCGTCGCCGCGCCGGCAGGGGTTTGAGCGCTTCCGGAAAGTGACTCCCAAGGATGACAGGAATCACAAGGATTCCCTTACAGATTCAGCACTCGCGGCCCTCCTCGCGATCCTTGCAGTTCAATTCTAGCCGCATCCTGCTGGAAATCAGCCATCGACATTTCCCGGAACCCCCCCATGGTTCCGGGGCTTCCGTTTTCCTTCATGCTTTTTCGCAGCCTTTGCCGCAACGCCGAGATCGGCGCGAATTCCTATCTGCTCGACACCGGAAAGGCCCGCGTGGTCCTCGATGCCGGACTTCATCCGAAGCATGACGGCCTCGAAGGAGTGCCCCGCTACGACCTGCTCGAAGATGGCTCGATCGACTCCGTGGTCGTGACCCACGCCCACCTCGACCACATCGGCTCGCTGCCGGTGCTGCTCAATCGCCAGCCGCAGGCCAAGGCATTCTTCACCCAAGCTGCCGCCGAGCTGTCCGCCGCGATGCTGCACAACTCGGTGAATGTGATGCAGGCGAAGCGCACCGAGCTCGGCATCGTCGAGTATCCGCTCTTCACCCACCGCGGCATCGATGACATCGAGCGCATCTTTGAAACCCGCCCTCTGGAGCGGCCCTTCGAACTCGATTCCGATGGCAGCTTGATCGGCACCTTTCATGACGCCGGCCACGTGCTCGGCTCCACCGGCATCACCATGCAGGCGAATGGCCACCGCGTGATGTACACCGGCGATGTGAATTTCGAGGACTCCACCCTGATCAAGGGCGCGCGTTTTCCCGAAGAGCATGTCGATGCACTGATCATCGAGACCACCCGCGGCGATAGCCAGCGGCGGCCCGATTACACCCGGGAAAACGAGGAAATGCGCTTCGCCGATGCGATCGCCCGCACCCTTCACCGCCGTGGCAGCGTGCTGATCCCGGTCTTCGCCATGGGCAAGACCCAGGAGGTGCTGACCATGCTCCACCGTTTCAAAAAGGCCGGCCTCATTCCGAAGAAGACCCCGATCTTCATCGGCGGCCTCAGCACCAAGATGACGGTGATCTACGACAAGTACGCCAAGGGGCGCACTCGCCGCAGCGACGACAGCTTCCGCATCCTGGAGGACATGGATCTCCAGGCCGGCAATCGCAAACGCCAGGGTCCCATCCCCCTCAATCCCGGCGCGATCTACTGCCTCTCCAGCGGCATGATGAGCGAGAACACGGTCTCCAACCAATTCGCCCGCGCCGGTTTCCTGGAGAACCCGAAGAACGGCCTCCACTTCGTCGGCTACGCCGATCCCGATTCGCCGGCTGGACACCTTCGCTCAGGTCAGACGGGAGACAAAGTGCGGCTCGATTCGCGCTACGCACCGGTTGCCCGGAAGTGCGAGATGGAGATCTTCGATTTCAGCGGCCACGCGACCCGCGAATCATTGCTGGAGTTCATCCTCAAGGTTCGCCCGAAGAAGGCGTTCCTGGTCCATGGCGATCCCAAGGCGAGCAACTGGTTCGTCGACCAGCTCCGCGACAAGTTGCCGAAAACCGAGACGATCATCCCGCAGCCGGGGACGGATTACCGGATCGATTGAGGCTCGCGGGGTCACCGACTCCGCACATGGCGTTTTGTTTGTGAAACGACCGCGGCCCCTTTTGAAGCGAGTTTCGGGCTTCATCGTCGCCACCCTTCTGGTCGCGCTCGCGGCGGCTGTATGGTCCCTGGTCCTCAAAGATGCGGCATCCGTCGCCTCCGATTCGGTGGCCCGGGAACATGGCATCCAGAACTACTACCTCGCCAAGGATGGCTTTCGCCGTGATTCCGTGGAGCTCACCCCGGAGTTCCAGAAAGCAGCAAGAGAGCTAGAGGCGGAGATCACCGAAGCGACCGACAAATCCGGACTTACCTTGGGCAAGGTGCATTTCGCCGACCGCCTTCTGAAGGAACTCCTTCAGAAGCGGTACTCGATCAAATGGCGGACGTTCCATGAAATGAACCCGGAGATCATGATCGATTGAGTCCATCGGTCCCCTCAATCGAACTCATGAACCTCCAGCGCGCCCCCATCGGGACCACGCGAGGTGAAGACCGCGCAGTCATCGAGCAGTCCGATGGCCCAGCCGCTGGAGTGATCGGCGATTCCGTGACAGGACGCGCGGAGCGGGATCGGCGAGGCATCCAGATTCTCCCACAGCAGCACGGGCTGATGGATTCCATCGCGTAGCTGGGGTTGGGTGAATTCGGACGGCCACTCCATTTCGGATAGCGCAACGTGATAAAGCTCGGGGCTGACGGTGGAGGAACCCACCAACAAACGACCGCCGCGAGCTGCCACCCGGCCTCCGAATCCATCCCGACCGTTTCTTGCCCCGGAGGACAGGCGCTTGATCAGACTCCCGCCATTGGGAGTGAAGACCCAGGCAGCACCGGGCGAATAGATCGAGGGCTCGCCGATGATGAGGTGCTGGTCGGAGCTGGCCATGCTGTGACCGAAGGCTCCGAAGCTCACCGGTTCAGGGCTGCTGAGTGTGGTGGCCAGGGTGAAAGCGGGCACGTTGTACCCGTAGACTTTTCCACCTCCGGGCCGTGGAGCGGAGATCCACAGGACATTTCCCGAGAAGGCGAGCGAATGGCCGAACGACGGCTCCAAAACTGGAGCCTTGAGAAGAGCCACCTTCTTGCCGCCGGCAGCATCGAAGATCTGGACCGTGCCATGATTGCCGGATCCCGGACTGAAATTGGAAACGGCATTGTAATTGGAGAACACCAGGTTCGCGCCGCCCGGAGCCACCGAACTCACCTGCTTCGCGGACGGCTTGGTGGAAAGCGCCTTCGAAACGACGAGCGCTCCGAGCTTCGAGTAGTTGTAGCTGTAGCCCGTGACGATCCGGTCTGCTCCGAAGGCAAGGTTCTGACCCGAGAAGCCATCGTGGAGATAGCTGCCCCAATCGAGTCCCGCACCGGTCGCCAGCTTGACCGTCCCGGCAGGAACCAGCTGGCTGTTCTCGAATTTCATGCCCTCAAGCAAGGCCGTGCCGCGCTGCCCCATCCACAGGCGATTGCCACTGGTGGCCAGGGCATGCGCAATGTCGGTGGTCGTCGCCACGGGAGTCGTCGTCACTGCGGTAGCGTCCGCCACCGTGAAGCTCGTCAGGTGACGGCTGGTCTCAGCCACTCCGCTCCGCGAGAGCGTGACGAAGAGCGAGGGCTTCAAGTCGAAGGTGCTTTTGCCATCATCCTCCGGATCGATATGAACCGCAACATCGCCCGATGGCAGCTTGCTGAAGGAAACGGGGCCCGGGGCTTCGGCGGCATCCACCCATTCAATGGCGACGCTTAGATCGTCGGAGGTTCGCTCGCTGCTGCCCACCGTGAGGGTCTGGTTACCGCCGCCTTCGACCGCGGTAACGCCTTCCATGGAGATCGCGGGGAAGCCGTCGAAGAAACCATAGCACACATAGCCGCTGCCCTTCTTCACGATGAGCCGGTCACCCACCCGCTTTCGCGGAGCTTCGGTGTCGAACACTTCGGTCAGCTCTCCGCGGGCAGGGTCGAATTGGCAGAGCACGTATTCCAAGGTGCCAAGCTTTTGCCCGCGGGCGTAGTAGTAGCTGCCGCCATTCTCGGCGATGGGGATGAACTGCTCGAAGCCATGGTCCCGCGCCACCACGGAGCCGCCGGGGAAGTTCAGGGTGTGGACGCCGCCGTATCGCAAGATCGAGGAGTCCAGCGTCGCCAGCACTCCGCTGGTGTCGTTCTGCACCTCTTCCAGCACGCGAATGCCGGACCCACGGATGCGGCCCGGCGTCCGCAGTTCATCGCAGTAGGCTCCGCTCAAGCCGGTGATCTGGAGTTCGAAGGCCTCCGGACGCTCGATCGCCTGATCCTCAAGCAACGGCACGCTGATGAAAGTCTCCGTTTCTCCCGGAGCCAACGTCTTGCTGCCCGCCACCGGCGTGAAATCCTCACCGGCCACCGCGCTACGATTGGCAGTCTGGTAATCGAAGGTCACCGGTGTGGTCGAGGGACGGTCGAGCCAAACGCGGAAGCGCATCTCGCCATCCCGCTCCGTGGCCACCGCGGGATCAATGTAAAGCTGGCGCCCGGGAGCCAGCGTCACGCGATGGCACCAGCCCGCAACGGACGAGAAGACCGACGTGTTCGTGGCACCGGCGACGAAGACCGACTTCGGCCCAAAGGAATGGAACCCAAGCCGATGGAAACCGCGCGGCATTCCCGATGGCTCCAGATCATAGGTGCCGTCGGTCTTGAAGCGGGCATAGGAGACCCACAGGTCCGGATAAGTGCCGATGGTGCCAACCTGCCCGTCGGACTCGAACCAATACGAGCGCGGCCGCTCGGGAGATTGGTAGATGCGGATCTTGCCTCCATTCGAAGGATCCGACCAACGGACGATCACCTCTCGTCCTATCTTGTTGATCACCACCGCGTAGTTCGCACTGAAATGCTCGATCCAACTGTAGACACCGGCGACGCCCGTCAGCTTCGCCTTCACCACCGAACTCTGCGTGAAGTCAGGCATGGCCATGCGGTGGAGCTTCACCGTGCCGTTGTTCTCTGACGCCAGAAAGATCTCGTTCTCCCCGATCGCCACCCTGGCGGTGCGGATATTGGTCCTCACGACGCCGACCAGGTTCATGGTATTGGCGTCTACAAACCGGATGTCAGTGCCGTCGTAATAGGCATCGCCCGTGTGGAAGATGATGTACTTGTCGGAAATCGCGCCGAGATAGTAGCCAGCGCCCTGTCCCAAGGACTTGTCCGGCACGGCCGGGTCGCGGTCCACCACACGGTAGCTGCCGGAACCGTTGGCGAGAAAGATGCGCGACTTGTAAGCCACGCTGCCATAGCCCGCGGAAACACGCGACGTGAAGGTCTTGGAAGATACCCCGCCATCGCCGGAAAGATCCCAAAATGACACCGACTTCCAGTCGGAGTAATCAACCCCATTGTCCCTGTAGCTCTGGCTGAATCCGGCAGCCAGCATCGACTCGCTCTCAAGGATCGCCGGGCGGCTGACCTTGAAGCGGAAATCGTAGCGGTCGTACGGATACATCCCGCCAACCGGAATGTTGAACACGTCGGAGATCCGGGGAACCGGCGCCGGTTCGGCGGCAGGCGCGACGGCAGAGGTCAGGGCTACTGCCATCAGGGCAAACCGCTGGCAGGCTGGAGCGAGGAGGTGACGGACGCAGGCAGGCACGCGCGCACGCTAGTGAAAGGTCCGATCCCTGCCAGACCATTATCATGAAAAGCCTGTGAAGATGAGCGACCCAACTCCAGGGAAGTTGTGAAACGAAAACGGTGTGAACCCGAGCTTTTCTGTGCCCACCAAGCTCGTCCTTTGCAAGAAGCGCGATGAATCAAGCTCGCCATCCAGCCGCGCATTTGCGGCGATCAGGGCATGATGTTCCGGGCGTTCTGGCTGTCTTTCGTCCTGCCCCTGCCCTTGATTGGGGCCGACTACCACCTCAGCCCTTCGGGCAGCGATGCAGGACCGGGAAGCTTGGCGCAGCCCTGGAAGACCTTCGCCTATGCCATACCACTGCTCGCCGCCGGAGATACGCTGAACCTCCACGCCGGGGTGTATCCGGAGCGGCTGATGCTTTCCGGCAAGAGTGCGACAGTGGAAGCGCCGATCGTGATCCGTGCCTACCAGAACGAGATCGCTGCGATCGATGGCAGCACGCTCACCGTTCCCAGCGGTGGCCGGGCGGGACTGGTAGTGATCGAGAATTGCGATCACGTCCACCTGCGCGGGCTGGCAGTGCGGAACTTCGAGACCACGCTCGCAGCGCGCACCCCTGCCGGCGTCCAGATCGAAGGCAGCGGCAGCGGCCTGAAGGTGCTGGATTGCAAGGTTCACCACATCCGGCAGAGCAACACCACCGCCAGCGCGAACGGCTTCGGCATCGCGGTCTATGGCACCGGCACCACGCCCATCGACGGGCTGGTCATCGACGGCAATGAGGTCCACGACCTGCGCACCGGCCAGAGCGAATCGCTCGTGCTGAATGGCAACGTGACGAACTTCACGGTGAGCCGGAACCACGTCCACGATTGCAATAACATCGGCATCGACCTGATCGGCTACGAAGGCTCGGCACCCGCGGAGGTGGACCGCGCACGCAATGGCGTGGTCCGGGAGAATCTGGTCCACGGGATCGATAGCGCCTTCAACCCCGGCTACGGCGGCAATTTCACCACCGGTGGTGGAGAGCGGTCAGCAGCGGGCATCTACATCGACGGCGGTGCCAACATCACCGTGGAGCGCAATCGCGTCTATGGCTCCAATTTCGGCATCGAACTCGCCAGCGAAGCAGCGACCGGCTTCACCGAAGGCATCCTGCTGCGGAACAACCTGCTGCACCACAATCACGCCGCGGGGATCATCATGGGGGGCTATGACCAGAACCGCGGCAAAACCCGGAATTGCGAGGTCCGGAACAACACGCTCTTCCGCAACGACACACTGCTCAATTACGGCGGTCAGATCACGCTACAGTTCTACCTGGAGAACAACACCTTCAAGAACAACGTCGTCTGGGCGAACCCGACGACGAAGCAGATGATCGTCCACTACGTCACCGGCGGCACCGCAGCGCAGCGGGCCTTCGGTCCGGGCAATGTCTTCGATTGGAACCTCTACTTCTGCGACGGTGCCGAAGCCGATATCGAGTTTGGGTTAAATCCAACCGGCAGCGGCGGCACTGCCGGAAACAGGTCCTACAATGGCCTCGCCGCCTGGCGCACGGCAGTGGGCAGCGACGCGAACTCAACTTTCCACGATCCGGGCTTCGCGGTGGCGGTACCGGGCGCGACACCCGCCGCGACTGACTTCAAGATCATCGAAGCTTCGTTTGCCCGCGATAACGGCGAACCAACGTTCGTTCCCGCCGAGGAAAAGGATTTCTTCGGAGCCTCGCGCCGGGCCAACGGCCGGGTTGACCTCGGAGCGCACGAGTTCATGACGGGCTTGCAGGCATGGCGCGACGTGCACTTCAGCCTGCCCGACGGAGACTCTCCCGCCGGCGATGACGATGACCCGGACGCCGACGGCGTGCGCAACTTGGTCGAGTATTCGCAGGGGATGAATCCGGCGTTGTCCGATGTCCACTTGGCCCCGACGGGCCAAGCGGCGGGAAATGTCTTCCGCTTCCGCTATCGCAAGGAAGCTCCAGAACTTGCCTACCAAGTGCAGTCCTCGGTGAACCTCGGCGCATGGCCCGCAGCAATCCCACCGGAACAAAGCGATGGGAGCGGAGCTTACTGGCGGGACTTCCCCATGGCAGACGGCAACCGCTTCGTCCGGCTGTCGGTTTCGCAGTGAGCATCGTGGTCCGCACACTCCGTGGGCGGTCGAATCAACCCTGACGGAGCTCGAAACCTGGGAACTTCTCCCACGAGCCCCCGGAGAGATCCCGACCATTTCCCTGGTTTCACGAGATCTTCACGAAGGCTTTCATTGAAAAATTTCTCCGCCGGGCATGACATGTCTGCCGGCCCTGATTTCGTATCATGGGCTGGAACCTCATCCACACGTCCATGCGCCCTACTGCCGTCTTGTTGGCGGGCCTTATTACCGGTGCCACCGCCGCACCTCGTCTTCACGTCTCGACAGAGTCCCTGACTCCGGAGAGCACGATTGAATTGGTCCTCGATCGTGCCGTCGCCGGCCCGGATCGGATCGGCAAGGAAGTCCTCTCACCTTGGCTGGATATCCAGCCAGCGTGGACCGGCACCCTTTTCTGGAAAGAAGCCAACGTCCTCGATTTCCGTCCGACAGGTCCGCCAGCACTTGGAGCGACCTATGTCTTCAAGCTGACCGGCAAGCACACCCACCTCGACGGCTCGGCGATTCCGAACGTTGAGCTGGCGAAAGTCGCGAGCGAGCCCTTCCAAGTCGACTACGCCGCGCTACTCGACCGCTACGTGGGCGACTGGTCGCCGCGCAACGCCGCCTTCTTCCTGCGCTTCAACGGCGACGTGACGCCGGACAAAGCCGCGCCGTTTTTGTTCTATGAGGCAGATGGCGGAAAACGTGTCGCCGCGAAGACCGAGCGAGCTACTTTCGGCCGGCTGAAGCAGCCGGGCTATCTCGGCGCCTCATGGGCCGAGCGTTTTGCCCGACGCGGCGAGGAGTCTCCCAAAGATCCGGAGCTGAAGCCCGGATTGGAACTGCCGAATGGCCTGATCGTCACGCCGCTCCAGCCATTGCCGGTGGGCGACAATTGGCGCCTTTCGATGCTCGCCGGTCTGCCGGACACAAGCGGCAAGGCGAAGTTCCCGGCCGATGCCACGCGTCACATCGGTGACGTCGATCCCCTGAAAGTCGAAGAACTCACCGCACGAGTGGTGGCGGACGAGCCGCGCAAGATCGTGGCGGGCTTCAATGTGAAGCTGCCGCTCGATCTTCCCGCCTCGCTCGTAACGGTCGACCCGCAGCCGAAGGACATGCGCGTGGAGGTGCGCAATGAGGAACTCCATGTGCTCGGCGACTTCTCCGGCGAGACCGAGTGGACGGTCACGCTGGATCCCGCCATCGCTTCGCAAGACGGCCGCGCGCTGGGCGCTCCCGTATCGAAGAAACTGACCTTTGCCCCGCTGAAGCCGGAACTCGCGCTGCCCAGCCAAGACGAAAGCCAGCTCGCCTCGGGCAATCGGAAGTATCGCGTTCAGACGGTGAACCTCGCTTCAGTGAAAGTCCGCGTGAAGCGGCTGGGCGGCCCCGATCTGATTCGCGCCCAGCAAGGCTACCGCCACTACACCGGCGTCGGGCACGATGGGAAAGCGATCAAGCCAACCCACCTGATCCCCTATGAAATGCTCGGCGGCGAGACAGTTGCCGACTTCGAGATCCCTTTCACCAATGGACTCGATACCACCCAGCCGCTGGTGCTGGATTGGGACAAGGTACTTGCTGGCGATACCCAGCCCTACACACTCGGCTTCCCGAAGGAAGCGGACTCTGCCACACCTGCACCGCAAGCCCCTGCCGCCTTCTTTATCGAGATCGCCGGCACGCCGAAGGAAGGCATCCCGCTCGCCAAGGAGGACCGCGACGATGAAGACGCCGAGGAAAGCACCGCGAAGTCACCGGTCGCACAGGCGCTCGTACAGCTCACCGACATCGGATTGGCGTGGAAGATCATCGATGGAGAGGCGCGCGTGTTCGCCTTCTCCTGCCTGACCGGCAAGCCGTTGCCAGACGTCGAGCTCGCCACCTTCGGCGAAGACGCGAAACGCCTGCAACAGGCGAAGACCGGCAATGATGGCATGGCAGTGCTTCCGCGGGAGAAAGCCGCACGCCAGCTTCAGGCGAAGCTGGGCGACGACCGCTTCAGCGTGGCCTACGACAGCACCTTGCCGACCGTCGGCCTGTGGCGCTTCCCGGTCCGCTACTCGTGGGAAGAGACGCCGCTGGAAAAGCGCCGCGTGTTCCTCTTCACGGATCGCTCGCTCTATCGACCCGGCGAAACCGTTCATCTGAAGGGCATCATCCGCCACCAGAATGGCAATGCCATCGTCGCCGATGCAGCCAAGCGGGCCCAGCTCGTGGTGGACGATCCGAAGAACAAGGAGATCCTCCGCCGCGATGTCGCCATCTCGCCGACCGGTGGCTTCGACGTCAGCTTCGAGCTTCCTGCGGAAACGACCGGCTATCACCGCATCGCCTTCGAGTATCCCGATGAGCTCGCAAAACTCGAGGCCATGGAAGACTGGTCGGAGCGTTCGCAGCTCCAGGAGAACGCCAGTTTTTCCCTCGGCATCCGCGTCGAGGAATTCCGCCGCAATGCCTTTGAGATCACCCACACCTTGGAGAAGCCGGCGATTGGAGCAAAGGAAGTCGCGCTGCAAGTGAAGGCCACCTATTACCAAGGTCAACCGGTGGCAAAGGGCGGGGTCGAGACCTTCACCTCGATCAGCGAGACCAACTTCTATCCCGAGAAATTCCGCGACTTCCTCTTCGGCGATCACCGCACGCAAGACTTCGGCTACTGGTATCACTACTTCGGCTATCGCTGGGACGATGACAATGGCTCGCGCCGCTCCGACAGCGCGTCGGGCAAGGCCGAACTCGCTGCCGACGGCACCGCTCGCATCGTGACCAGGTTGCCCGATCCCGAGTTCCCCATGGCGCGCGAGGTTTCGATCGGCACGGAAGTGACCGACGCGAATCGCCAGACGCTGAACGAACGTACGGAAACCGTCGTACATCCAGCCGCCGTTTATGTTGGCGTCTCGCGTCTCGACCGGCTGGTACGTGCCGGCGACCGTATCCCGCTCAACATCGTAGCCGCCACTCCGGAGGGTGAAGCCTTCGATGGCGAGCTCAAGCTGCAAGCAAAGCTCTCGCGCGAAGTGAATGATCAGGTCCGTCTCGCCAATGAGCAAGGAGGCAGCGCGGTCCGCAATGAAAGCCGCCGCGAGGATCTCTCCACCACGGAGCTGACGCTTGCCGGCGGCAAGGGCACCGAATTCCTGTTCGCCCCGCAACAGCCCGGGCTGCACCAGATCGAGCTTCGCGGCACCGATGCCGAGGGCCGCGCCTTTGCCACCGCAACCTCGATCCATGTCTATGGCGGCGACGAGTATCCATGGGCCTATGAAGACGGCGTGCGGATCAAGCTGGTGCCGGAGAAAAAGGTCTATCAGCCCGGTGACACCGCCCGCGTGCTGGTCCTTTCTCCAATCGAGGGCACCGCATTGGTCACCGTCGAACGCGAGAAGGTACTGCGCTCGTTCATGATCGATTTGAAGGCGGACAAGCCGGTGATCGAGATCCCGCTCAGCGATGACGATGCGCCGAATGCCTACGTGTCCGTGCTCGTCATCAAGGGCGCTCAGGACAGCGGACGGCAGTTCAAGGAGCCGCAGCTTCGCCTGGGCTACTGTGAGCTGACTGTGGAAAACCGCCGCGACAAGCTGTCGGTGAATCTCGCCACGCCGAAGGACAGCGTGCTGCCCGGTGAAGAAGTCGCACTTACGGGAAGCGTCGTACTTGCCGATGGCAAGCCCGCCGCGAATGCCGATGTCACGCTCTATGCGGAAGACGAAGGAACGCTGGCGGTGATGGGTTACGAGACCCCCGACCCGATGGCCCACTTCTACGATCCCCGCAGCTTGCGCGTGGATTGCGGAACGACTCTCGATCACTTCGTCGCCGAATCCCCTGACGAACAGACCTTCTACAACAAGGGCTTCTTCATCGGTGGCGGCGACGGCGAGTCCGGTTTCGTCCCTCCCGCCCTGCGCCGCGACTTCAATCCCTGTGCCGGCTGGAAGCCATCGCTGCTGACGGATGCGGCCGGTAAATTCACCGCGACCTTCAAGATGCCGGATACGCTGACCCGCTACCGCGTGATCGCGGTCGCCCATCACGGGGAAAGCCGTTTCGGTCACTCACAGGCAGACCTCGTGGTGAACAAGCCGCTGATGATCGAGCCGCAGGCACCGCGCTTCGCGAACGAAGGCGACACGCTCGACATCCGCGCGCTGATTCAAAACGCCTCGGAGTTCAGCGGCACTTGGAGAATCACCTTCCTGCCAAACCCGCCAGCTTCCGCACCGATTGCAGTGCTCGCCAGTGGCGAAACGGAGCAAATTGTCACGGTGCCCGCTGGAGGCTCCCTCCCGGTGATCTTCCCGGTCACGTTTCAGAACACCGGTGAAGCCGTCTTCTCGTGGAAGGCAGCGCCAGTCTCGCTGAATGGCACGAAGCTCACTCCTGAGCTTGATGGAAAGCTGACCGACCGCGTTGAGTCCCGATTCCAAGTCCAGTATCCGGTTCCACTGCTTCGCCAAACGAAGCTGGTGAAGCTCGATGACAAGAACACTAACCTGCTCGAAGGGCTCGATCCTTCGCTGCTGGAAGGCCGCGGCAGCCTGGAGCTGGAATTCTCCCGCTCGCGCTTGTTAGAAGCAAGCGGCTCGGTCGACTACCTGCTTCATTACCCCTATGGCTGCGTTGAGCAGACCACCTCGTCGATGATGCCATGGCTGGCGGTCGATCAGCTCCGCAGCGTGGTGCCAACCTTTGAAAAGCATTCATCCGCAGATGTGAAGAAGGCTCTGCAGAAGGGCGTGAACCGTCTGCTCGCGATGCAGACTCAAGACGGTGGCTTTGGCTATTGGCCGGGAGATCGCGAGGCGGTGCCATGGGCATCGTCCTATGCCGGTCTCGGCCTGATCCTCGCGAAAGGTGCGGGTGCTGAAGTCCCTGACAATGCCATCGCCGCGCTGTGCACTCACCTCGAGTCCGGTCTCCGAGGAATCGGCGCATCGAAATCCACCGATGAGCTGGAAAATGCCTGCCGCGCGACATGGATCCTTGCGCTGGCCGAGCGGGAACCGGCCTCCTACATCAACGCCCTGAAGGACCGCATGGCCGATCTCACGCCGCGCTCCCGCTGCCTGCTCGCCTTGGCCGCGGAGGCATCTGGAACCGGAGATCCCGAGGCGATCCTTCGCGATAAGACCAAGCTGCGCCTCAAGGACGACAGCTGGATGGCATGGCAAAACGACAATGCGCTCTCGCTCCTGGCATGGTCCGCCGTAGACTCGGACAGCACGGAAGCTCTCACCGCATTGGACAAGCTGATCCAGGAGCGCAATCCGTACGGTCATTGGCAAACCACCTGGGTGAATGGATGGTCCCTGCTGGCGCTGGCGACCTATGCCGAGCACCACGACGAAGAAACAACGGCGACGGTGACTCTGACCACCGTGGACGGCCCTCAAAAAATCAAACTCGAAGCAGGCAAGGCCCCGGTGACGCTGGACTTCCCCCTCGGTGGCGAATTGGTGCTTTCCGCGACTTCGGACGAGCCGGCTTACGTCCGCGTGAAGCTTGCCTCGAAACCCGCGATCGCCCCGCAGAAGCCGGTGGCGAAGAACGGCCTGGAAATCACCCGCTTCTACGAACGGGTGAAGTCCGATGGCACCTCCGAACCACTGGAGGCCGCCAAGCTGGGCGATCTGGTCCGCGTGACCTTGCAGGTGGCGATGCCGCAGGATGATGCACGTTATCTCGTCGTGGAGGATCATCTGCCTGCAATCTTCGAGGCTGTGAACAACGACTTCGCCAGCCAGTCGGCCAATCCGAACGCCGGCGGAACCAGCGTGAACGACTGGAACATCTCGCACAGCGAACTGCGTTCAGATCGTGCGGTGTTCTTCTACGACCGCATTTGGAAGGCAGGCCAGACGAAGATCACCTACCTGGCACGCTGCACCATGGAAGGCAAAGCCGTTGCCCCGCCAGCGAAGGTGGAGTCGATGTACAATCCGGACAACACCGCCCTCTCAGCCTCGCGCGAGTTCTGATTCCATGAGTCCGCCGGATGAAAGCCGCAGGCCCTCGGACTGCTGTGATTCTTCACAGCTTTCCGAATGCAGGGTGAAGCCGGCTTCTCCAGCGGGACATATCGATCCTGCAAGCCCGGTTCAGATCGAAGACACGAACAGCTCCGATCTACACTCAAAAGCTGTGAAGGATCACAGCAGTCCAAAGGCGGCTGCGCCGCGGGTCATACGTCGCAAGCGTGTGATGATCCCTGCGGCGCTGGTGGCGGCCTGGCTCTTCGCGTGGTTCATCCTTCCGTGGTGCATTCCCATGCCCGCCGACCTAACAGAAGCCCCTACGTCGCCGGTCCTGCTCGACCGGACCGGCAAGCCGCTTCACCATCTTGTGCTGCCGGACTTCACCCGCAGTGCGCCGGTGTCGCTGAAAGAGGTCCCGGGCGATCTGATCGAGAGCACCATCGCGGTCGAGGACAAGCGCTTTCGCCAGCATGGCGGCATCGACCTGATCGCCACTGCCCGGGCGGCCAAGGACGCCGTGCTTCACCTCCGTTCCGTTTCCGGCGCTTCCACGATCACCCAACAATTGATCAAGCTTTCCTCCCCGCCGGCGAAGCGCAATCTCCGAACCAAGCTCCGGGAAGCCCTGCTCGCCCGGCGCCTCGAGATGAAGTGGAGCAAAGATCAGATCCTCGTCGCCTACCTCAACCGTCTCCCCTACGGCAACCATCGTACCGGACCAGCCGAAGCGGCCCGCTTCTATTTCCAGAAGCCGCTCGCCGATCTTTCGCTCGCTGAGAGCGCCTTGCTGGCCGGTCTGCCCCAGGCACCGAGCCGGCTCAATCCGATCAAGCATCCGGCCCGCGCACTTGCCCGCCGGGGCATCGTCCTCGACCGCCTCGCGAAAAACTACGATGTCTCTCGTACTTCATCCGCGCGCGCCGAACCGCTCAAGCTGCGTCCATTGCCGGAAACAAAGGTCGCGCCGTGGCTCCCATCTTTCGACAATGATCTTCCCCTCACCCAGACGCGGACCACGATTGATGCCGGGATCCAAGGAGATCTCGAAGGCATTGTCGGCGAGGAACTCGCCAAGCTGGGAGAATCGCACATCAAGCACGCCGCGGTGGTGGTTTTGGACAACGACACCCGTGAGATCCTCGCACTCGTCTCTTCCGGCAACTGGCGTGACCCGAACGGTGGTCAGATCAATGGCGCTCTCACCCCCCGCTCCCCTGGCTCCGCGCTCAAGCCCTTCACCTGGCTACTCGCCTTCGAGAAAGGCGGACTGCATCCCTCGTCCATCGTCTCGGACATTCCGACCCGTTTCCGGACTAAGGAGGGACTCGACGCACCTGAGAACTACGACCGCACCTTCCGCGGCCCGGTCAGTGTCCGCGAGGCACTGGCTTGCTCACTCAATGTTCCGGCCATGCGAGCACTCAATGACATCGGTGGACCAAAGCCGCTGTATGATCTCCTGTCGGATCTGGGGATCGACACCATGGGCCCTGACCCGCTGCCTTACGGCCTCGGCCTCACGCTAGGCAACGCACCGGTGCGCCTGTTGGATCTAACCAATGCCTACGCGACGCTGGCAGAAGGCGGCCGATATCTCCAAACGAAGCTTTGGATGGATGGCAGTGCTGATGATTCATCTGCCATCGCCCATCCACCATCTGCGGTCTCCTGCTTCCTCATCGCGGACATCCTCTCCGATCCAATTGCACGCGCGCCCTCCTTCGGTCGTGCCGGACCATTGGAGCTTCCGTTCCGATGCGCGGCGAAAACCGGAACCTCGTCGGACTACCGTGACAACTGGTGTCTTGGCTTCACCAAGAATTTCACCGTTGGCGTGTGGGCGGGAAATTTCGACAACTCGCCGATGAAGGGCGTATCCGGCGTTGCGGGTGCGGGACCGATCTTCAATCGCGCGATGCTGCGCCTTCATCGCGACCACAAGCCGCAATGGCTGGAGCGACCGGAAGGCTTGATCGAAGTTGGAATCGACCCGCTCACGGGCAAGCGCACGACGGATCTGAAACAGATGGCGCTGGTTCCCGCGGATCGTCTCCCGCTGTTCGCATCAGCCGCTGACCGGGATTCGGATAGGCGCGTTCTACTAGATTCTTCGTACTCGGAATGGTTTTCCTCGGCTCACAACCGGCGACGCGACGTCTTCGCCTTGGCTTCAGACATGCCGGCGGAAGCGCCGCTGCGCATCCTCGCCCCGCGCGATGGCACGACCTATGTGCTCGATCCCGAATTGCCGAACGGCGGCACGCTTCACCTAGCCACCAACCTGCCCGGGCAAGCGGACTGGTCCTGTGATACCTTGGAAGTTTCCTTCGGCGGCGCGGAGGCCGTGGTCAAGTTGAAGCCCGGCAACCATATCCTCATCGCCACCGACAAGCGCAATGGAGGACGGCACGATGTGACGATCAAGGTGGAGGAGCGGTAGAAGCAGCACCTCTCAACGAAAAGAGCCGCGGGATGTCTCCCGCGGCCCTTCATTACCGATCAACCTCTGCGTTTGGGGGAGAAAAAACAAATACAGCTTACCACATCACCTTCGCGCCAACGATGGCGTTGAAGCCCGACTCGTTCTGGCCGGAACCGTGATTGCGATAGTCTTCGTTGGTGATATTTTCGAGGCCGGTGGTCAGCTCGAGGTGTTCCGTCGCAAGCCAACCGGCGTGCACCATGTAGGTAACATACGAGGGAGTACCGAGCGATGGGATGCGCTGGTTGTCCGCACGGTCCGAAGCCGTCAGGCGATCCTCTTCACCAGCAGCAAGCACACGACCTTCGACCCAGAACTTTTCGGAGGAATGGGTCCAGCGCAGCGCCAGCGAGCCAGTAAGCGGCAGCAAGCGGGAGCCGGGCTCATTCACGAGTGGACCGCCAAGGAAGGCGCTCGTCTCAGTGCGGCCGTCTTGCCACGCGGCAAAGCCGGACACCGTCCATTGCGGGTGGAAGCGCCATGCACCTTCGAGTTCCACGCCGTAGACGTATCCATCGCGGCCATTGGTCGCGACGGTGGTGGCGCTACCGGAGGAAACCGGCACGCCGACGATCAAATTATCGACGTCGGTGTAGAACACCGCGAAGTTCAGCGAGGTATTGTCCGTCGTGTGGCGGGTGCCGAGTTCGTAGGTGATGTATTCCTCGGGATCGACATCGACCGAACCGGTGGACGCCACACCGGAGCGCGAGGTCAGGTTGCCGGAAAGGTCATCCAAGTTCGGCGCACGGAAAGCCTGCGAGGCACCACCGTAGATGCTCCAGCATGGGTTCAGGCGATAGAGCGCACGGATCGAACCCACCACGTGGTCCCAATCCCGCTCTGCGCCATACACGTCGGAAGCTGCCACGGTATCGTAGTAGCGGCCGAGTTCAGCTTCGGCGTAGGTGTAGCGCGCGCCCGCCGTAAGTTCGAACGCATCGGTCGGCCGCCACACATACTGGGCGTAGGCGCCGAAGAGGTCGTAGGTCGAATCGTCCGCGATCGGGCGGAAGGTGGGATCGTAGAGCAGCGGGTTTGCACCGCGCTTGCGATAGCCTTCGGACTCGACCGTGTCCTGATAGTAGTCGAGGCCATACACCAGCTCGCCGTCACCGAGCGGAGACTCGAAGGAAATGTCGAAGCCAGCGGTATCGACCTCCGCGATCTGATAGCGGCGGTCGGTGGCCGAGCGATACTGGGCCTCTGAGTCGCGCGTGGTCTGATAGGAAACCGTGGCGTTCCAGCGCTTGATGAAGGAGGTATCGTCGTTCTCCTGCTCGATGCGGGCGTAGGTCAGCGAGCGCTCCTGGTCATAGGTGCGGGCGAGCCAGGTGCCGGGCTGGATGATGTGGCCGGAGTGCTGCCAGCCGGGATTGAAGACAGTGGAGTGCCAGCGCGAGATCGAGTCTTGGTTCACCTGCTGGTGGACCAAGGTCAGCGTGGTCTGCTCGTTGAGCGCGTAGTCGAAGCGGAAATCGAGGTCCTGCTCGGGGTAGCCGGTGTTGCGCATCAGGCCGACAGCCGAGTCGCGCACGTCGCCGAAGTCCTTGGCCGTTAGGCCGAACATCACACCATACTTGCCGCCAACGCCGAACGAACTCTCGATGCGGCCGATGTGCGAGTCATCGCCATTGCTACGGTATTCGTAGTAAGCCGCGCCGTGGGTGAAGAAGGCGCCGTCGGTCTGATCCTGGAAGTTGGAAGACTTCGTAAAAACGTTCGCGGTACCGCCGATGGCATCCGAACCGAAAAGCACCGAGCCTTGGCTCTTCACCAGCTCGACGTGATCGATCGAGTAGGGATCGATGGTGTTCCAGTACTGGACAGGGCCGCTGCGCCACGCCGAGTTGTTGACGCGGACGCCATCGATCATCAACAGGTTCTGACGGCCGGTGAAGCCGCGGACGTAGGGCGAGCCGTGGCCGTTCGCCGTCTTCTGTACGAGCACGCCGGGCGTGAACTGGAACGCGTCCGGTAGAGTGCGACGCTTGTTCTGATCGATGTATTTCTCCGATATCTCGTTAACCGTATAAGGGGTATCACTCTCCTTCGCCTCGATGCGGGAGGCGGTGGTGATGAGCGGATCCAACAGATCCTGGGCGTGGACTGCCACAGGAACCAAGGGTAAGAGGAGGATTTTTCGCATGAGTCCCCTCTAACGACCGGGTCGGGGAATTCTTAGAAAGAATTTTTTCTCAAAAGCGAAATCCCCTCATTCACCGCCGTGGATATCAAGTCCCGCTTTCCTTCTGCAGGTCGCGCAACACCTTCGTCTCCCGCTCGGTCATGTGATAGGGACCGGCGAAGTCGATGGTGCTGCCGCTGGCACGATGGGTCCGGCAGGCAAAAGCCCGCTTCGAGTCGAGATAGTAGAGAATCAGATACTGCCGGTCCTCGCTGGAGGTCTCGGCGATGAAATCCGGCAGGCCCCGGGATTCCAGAAAGGTTCCGAGATCCGGATGCGCCGCGGATTGATAAATCAAGCGGCGGTGGCCGAGAGTTTCCGGTGCGTTCCGCACCAGCATGATCCGATCTTGGGCGGCCCGCTCGGTCCAGCCCGCATTCCAGCCCTTCGTCACCGGGACGCAGGAGGAAAGTGCAAGGGCAGCGAGAGCGGCGAGCTTCATGAGATGGGATACGTCGGAAGATCAGTGCGGGTTGCTCCGGCGATCAGCTTCGATCAGCCGTTGCAGCGCACGCACGTTCGGACGGTTCGCTTCGGATTCAATGAAAAATGCAGTCTCGAGCGGGACCAAAAATTCCACCGCCGAATTCACGCCAACGAGCTGGCCATGGGCATCAATCACCGCGCCGCCGCTGTCACCCGGTTCGAGCGGGATGTCGTGTTTGAACCGGGCTGAATTGGCGCGTCCAGGCGGGATCGAGGTCACGAGCTTGCCCGGCTCGCTGCGGAAGCCAGTGGCGATTCCGGAGTGCATCACCGGCGTGCCAGCGGGCAGCCACTGGTCTTGCGCGGTCCACGTGTAGTAGTTCGGCGTGACGACCGGAATGTGCACGAGCGCGAGATCGGTCGAGGAGGAGCGCCAGATGATGCGCGCCTTGGTCGCCTTCAGGCCACCCTGCTGGCCGTGGATGATGAAGACATTCCGCCCCGCCGAGCGGGCGAGGACGTGGTCTGCCGTGATGAAATAACCATCGGGCGAAATCGGCACCGCAGACCCGCCGTCGGCATCATCCGGTCCTTGGCCTTGGCTGAAGCGGCTCTCCACCCACGGGGAAAGCTCTTCCTTCGAGGAAATGACGACCGCAGTCAGCCGGGAAGCGGCCATCCGGCGGATCGATTTGCCGGGCGGCGTGGCGTCCGGCGGCGGGGCTTGCCCCACACTCGGGCTGCACGCCGGAAAAAGCATTGCTGCAAGGGCAATCGAAAACAGGCGGGCGAGCGAAAGCATTCGAGACGCAATGAAGCAAAAGACCTGCCGCCGCTCACGCGATTTCTTCTTCCGGCCCTTCAATCTTCAAGAATCGCCGTCAGCGCCGCGCGGTCGGCTGGTGGGATGACCAATTCCGTCCAGCGATCGAGCGAGATCCACTCATCTCCCTCCGTCTCTGCCGCCGCAGGATGCCCGGCCGGGCAGTCGTGAACGTGCAAGCTGACCCGGTAGCGAGTGATGCCATATTTGCGCCGATGCAGCAGCGGCAGCGGGGAAAGATCGGCCTTCTCCCGCACCGGCAAGCGCCACATCCCTTCACGCCGGCCACGGCCTTGGCGGGAGAGCAGGATCTTCCCGTCACGCCGGACCAAGGCGGTGTGCTCGTCGATTTCCTCGATGGCCTGCTTCTTCGCCTTAACCGGTAGCGATGCTGGTTCCTTGGTCGCACAGAACGTGGCCACCGGGCAGGACAGGCAATCCGGCACGCCCGGGCGGCAATGCGTCTGCCCGAGTTCCATCAAAGCCGAGTTGAAGGTGCGCGGATGCTTGCGGTCGAGCAGCGTGTCCGCCGTTTCCCACAACCACTTTTGCATCGGGGTGGTGTCGATCGGATCGGCCCGATCAAATTGCCGGGCCAGCACGCGCGCAACATTGCCATCGACGATCGGTGCCGGCCGGTCAAAGGCGAACGACATCACCGCTCCTGCCGTGTAGCGGCCGATTCCCGGCAGCGCGAGCAGACCATCCAGATCTCCAGGAAACGCGCCGCCGTGGCGTTCGATTACGGCCTTCGCCGACTCCCGCAGCATCCGCGCCCGGCGGTAATAGCCGAGGCCTTCCCAAGTCTTCAGCAGCACATCATCCTCGGCCGCGGCCAGCGTCGCGACATCGGGAAAGCGCTCCAGGAAGCGACTGTAAAAGCCCCTGCCAAGCACGGTGGCGATCTGGGTTTGCTGGAGCATCACCTCCGACACCAGCACCGCGTAGGGATCGCTCGTCCGCCGCCACGGGTAGTCCTTGCCATTCCGGGTAAACCAACTCCGCAGGGCCGAACGAAACGCTGCGGGATCATCGGTCGGGGACTGGCGGGCGACGGGCTTCAGCACGCGCGGAAGATGACTGGAAATCCCCCCTTCGCCACTCCGCAAAACTGCCCTGTTGCAATATTGGCGTCTGAGTTTCAGCTTGTTTGTTCGCCCCTGTACGAATAGTTGGCAATCAACGTGCTCCAACTTCGCGGCGATCCGCCATCTCCGCGAAGCCCGGGATATTTCGCTTTCCCAGAGCATCCCCCAGTCGCCCCTCTCTCCGTCCCCTCCCCGAATCATGAATGGCCGCGTCGTCTTTCTGTGGGCATACCTTGCCGCCGTGGCGGCTGGACAAGATGCGAAGGTGCTCGAGATCGAGAATATCGTGCAGTCGTCCAAGGGAGCCCAAGGTAACTGGGGCCCCGCGGCGAAAGATCAGGCGCTGGCGATCGGCGACCGGATCCGCACGCGCCAGAAGAGCCGCGCGACCTTGCGCCTGACCGAGCTCTACACGATGCGGCTGGAGCAGTTCTCCACCGTCGAGATCGCACCGAGCCTCTTTGACGATAGCAAGCCGCGGCTCGATGTCGGCGCGGGCGCTGCCTTTATCTTCAGCCGCGAGAAAAGCGGCGAAATCGATATCAAGACGCCCTCCGCCAATGGCGCGATGCGCGGCACTCAGCTCTTCGTCCAAGTCGCCGCTGACGGCACCTCGCGCTTCCAAGTTCTGGAAGGCCAGGTCGAACTGGAGAACCCGCACGGCAAGCTGCTCTTGAGCGCCGGCGAGGCCGGCGAAACCGCTCACGGTCGCGCGCCGAAACGCACGGCGGTGATTGAGGCGACGAACCTTCTCCAGTGGGCGCTTTATTATCCGGCGGTGCTGGATGCGGATGAACTCGGCGTGAAAGGCGAGGCGAAGTCAGTCGCGGCGTATCGCCAGGGCGATTTGTTAGGGGCTTTGGAGAGCCACTCCGGCGGCGGGCAAGGAACGAGTGGCAAGTTGTATCGCGCCTCCGTGCTGCTGGCAGTCGGCCGCCTTGATGAAGCCAAGCGCGACTTGAAAGGCGTGCCAGCGGACAATGCCGGACGACGTTCGCTGGAGCGAATGATCGACGCAGTGAAGTTCCGCGAACGCGAACCGTGGCCGAATGAAAGCCTCAATACCGCGGGCGAGGCGATCGCGGAAAGCTACTACCGCCAGTCGCGCTCTGACCTGAAGGGAGCCCGCGAAGCCGCTCAGGTCGCCACCGAACGCGCGCCGAACAATGGCTACGCGTGGACACGGCTGGCCGAGCTGGAGTTTTCCTTCGGCAATACCAAGGGCGCACGCGAGGCTCTAGCCAAGGGCCTTGAACTCACCCCGCGGAATGCTCGCGCGCATGCGCTGCAGGGCTTCGTCCTCGCCGCCGACAACAAGATCGATGAGGCGCGGCAGTCGTTCGAGCAATCGGTGCAACTCGACGGTTCCTTCGGCAATGGCTGGCTCGGCCTCGGCCTGACGAAAACGAAGCGCGGCGATCTCGCGGGCGGCCGTGCGGACATGCAGACCGCCACGACCGTGGAGCCGACGATGTCGCTCTTTCACAGCTACCTCGGCAAAGCACTGAGCATGGAGCACAAGCCTGTCGAAGCCCGCAAGGATCTCGACCTCGCCAAGCAGCTCGATCCCAACGACCCGACGCCTTGGCTTTACTCGGCGATCGAACTCCAGCAGCAAAACCGCCCGAACGAAGCGATCGCGGACTTGGAGCGATCGATCGATCTGAATGACAACCGCCGCGTCTATCGCTCACAACTTTTGCTCGATCAAGACAAGGCGGTGCGCAGCGCGAACCTCGCGAAAATCTATCAGAACGCCGGCATGCAAGATGTCGCCGTTCGTGAAGCGACCCGCGCGGTGGAAAGCGACTACACCAACCCCTCCGCGCATCTCTTCCTCGCGAACTCCTTCGACGCCCTGCGCGATCCGAAGCGCATCCAGCTTCGTTACGAAACTCCGTGGTTCAATGAACTGCTGCTGGCGAACCTGCTCTCCCCGGTCGGCGGTGGGCCGCTGTCCCAGTTCGTTTCCCAGCAGGAATACTCGAAGCTGCTGGAGTCGGACGGCATCGGCGGCAGCCTGATCAGCGAGATCCGCAGCGATGGCGAATCGCGCACCGCGGCCTCGGTCTTCGGGCAGTCCGGCAATTTCAGCTACGGCATCGACGCCTACTACCGCGACAACAACGGCGGCGACCGCTTCAACAATGGAGCCGAGCTGGCAGAGCTTTACGGCCAGTTCAAATGGCAGGTCACGCCGGACGACATCTTCTATTTCCTGGGCAAATACCAGGATCACCAGACCGGCGATAACTTCGACACCTACGACAACCAGCCGCTTGAGCCTTACGTCGACTTCAGCGAAACGCAGGAGCCGGGCTTGCTGCTCGCTGGCTGGAACCACCGCTGGGCACCGGGCTCGAACACGCTGTTCCTCGGCGGCCACTTGAGTGCGGAGCAGGTGTTCCGGAACCCACAAGCGACCCAACTTCTCGTCGAACGCGATGCCAGTGGCTTGAACGGCCTCATCGAGAACGTCAACGGCATCGACCAGTTCACCGATCCCTCGCTGAATGGTTCAGTCACCGTCGGCCCCGATGGCGAATCGCTCGTTTACTCCAGCGATCTGCTGAAGGCGATCCAGCCCTATCTCGGCCGCGGCGATGTGCTGAGCGTGAGCGGTGCGCCCTTCGCTTTGCAAACCCGGCGGACCTTCGACATCGACACCGCCGAGCTCCAGCACATCTGGCAGACCGAGAAGAATCTCCTCATCGCCGGTGGTCGCTGGCAATCGGGCGAGTTCGAGACGGACACGCTGATGTTCGCCGAGCGACCGAACTTCAATGGCGGCTTCGAGACGCCTGCGGTGAGCCAGCATACGTCGGTCGACTTTGATCGACTGAGCCTCTACGCCTACGACTACTGGAACCTCACGCCCTGCCTGACGCTGATCGGCGGCGCTACTTGGGATAGCATCGAGTATCCGGATAACTTCCGGAACCCGCCCGTCAACAGCCGCCAACGCGATGACGACAAGTTCTCCGGCAAGGTCGGCTTCACCTACGCGCCCGCACGCTGGATGACCCTGCGCGGGATGTACAGCGAGGGCCTCGGCGGTGTGACCTTCGATGAAAGCGTGCGCCTGGAGCCGGTCCAACTCGCCGGCTTCAACCAAGCCTACCGGACTGTGATTTCCGAATCGATCGCCGGCTCGGTGGAAGCTCCAGAGTATGAAATCTGGGGCCTCAGCGCCGAGGGCAATTTTGCCTCGCGGACCTGGTGGGGTGCCTCGGTCAATGTGATCGAGGAAGGCGTGGACCGCAGCCGCGGCATCTTCACTGGCTACAGCGCGGGTGTTTTTCCGTCGACGCCGGCCTACTTCGCCGACACCACGTCGGAGCGGCTCGATTATGAGGAGCAGTCGGTAGCCTTCACGCTGAACCAGCTCATCGGAAACCAGTTCTCGGTCGGTGCCGGCCTGCGTGTCACGCGGTCCGAATTGGAAACGACTTTGCCGGAACTCGTCGGCTCCACGCCGTTCGCCAATCTGGATGACGAAGCCACGCTGACCGAGGTGATGCTGAGCGCGAATTGGAACTCGCCGACCGGCCTCTTCGCAAGGATCGAAGCGAACTACTACTCGCAAGACCTTGAAGAAGATCCTTCGCGCACGCCCTACCATCCGGGCGATTCGTTTTGGCAGTTCAATGCGCTGGCCGGTTACCGCTTCCTCAACAACCAGTGTGAGATCAGCGCCGGCGTTCTCAATATCGGCGACACCAATTATCAATTGAGCTCGCTCAATCCTTACTCGGAAATCGTGCACGACCGCACCGCGGTGATCCGCTGCCGGTTCACGTTCTAACAAGATCGCGATGCCTGACGGATCCACGTCGACCGCAATCGCCAACCGGACCGAGCGACTGCTTCGGCTCGCCACGGGTTTCGTCGGCGTCACGCTTGCGGTCGCCACTGGCTACCTCGCGCTGTTCCGGCTCGGCGGAGATGTTCGCACGCTCAGCTACGACGTTCCATTTGTCGTCGGCCACCGGGGCGGCGGGGCCCAGGACGTGCGCATCGTTTATATTGATGAGCTCGATGGCTCGTTTGTGAACCGCAGTGCGCAGTCGAAGCTGCTCGATCGGCTGAACGACGCCGGCACGAAAGCGGTGGTCTACGACTTGATCTTCGACCTCCCATCACAGGATCCGGCAATCGATCGCGAGTTTGCCGCGGCCATGCTGCGCTTCCGTGGTGTGGATGAAAATCTGGCGCCGATTCCCGGCAAGACACAGCGATCCGTGCTGCTTGCCTGCGGGCGGAAGTCCCTCGATCAGGCCGGCATCACCGGCGAGCAGTTGATTCCACCGAATGACGAACTGCTTGCCGCAGCCGATGACTTCGGCTTGGTGGCTCTGGTCCACGACCAAAAGTTCACCGTGCGTGAACTCAGCACCGGCACGCGCGACGAGCCGTCGCTGACTTGGAAGGCTGCGATTGCCCTCGGGGCACCATTGACGGAGGCCAACCGACAAACGCCACGCTGGGTGAACTACGCGGGACCGCCGAACACCATCCCCTCTTACAATGCCTCCGATCTCTTGCGTGGAGACGTTCCATCCTTCCTCCGCGACAAGGTGGTCGTCGTGGGAGCAAAGCCGGGCATGGTCGGCGCAGCGGCGGGGATCGACCTCTTTGCGACACCCTTCCATCGCCTTGATCTGCGCGGTGACCTCAGCCTGATGAGCGGCGTGGAAGTGCAGGCGACCCTGCTGGCAAATCTGCTGCGGAACAACTGGCTGGTTCGCTCCACCGAGGGAAGCGACACTTGGTTGATCAAGCTCGCGGGCCTGCTCGCCGGTATCCTCTTCAGTTGGCTGCGCCCCGCGCGCGGCTTCCTCCTCGCAGCATTGGTGATGGTAGGGCTGATCTGCGTCGGGACCTTGTCCGTGCACTATCACCGCTTCTGGTTTCCGTGGAGCGTGGTGGCCTTCCTGCAAATCCCCGTGGCGCTCGTCTGGGGCACGGCATCGCACTTCTACATCGAGCGCTTCTTCCGCGCGAAGCTGACCGAGGAACAGCGCCAACTCCGCGAAGCTTTCGCGAAGTATCTCTCGCCGCAGATGCTCGACCGGCTCACCGCGGAAGGCTTCCGCATGAAGGTCGGCGGCGAGAAGGTCGAGGCCGCGATCCTCTTCACCGACATCGAGGACTTCACCAACATGTCCGAACGCGTCGGCGATCCGGAGAAGATCGTGAGCACGCTCAATGAGTATTTCGAGCGCACGACCAGCCACGTCTTTGATGACGATGGCGTGGTCATCAAGTTCATCGGCGACGCCATCTTCGCCGCGTGGGGTGCCCCATTGCCGGAACCCCACGCCGCTCCCAAAGCGGCCAATGCCGCGTGGAGACTCTCCCAAAGCAGTCGCGAAGTCATCAATGGCGAGCGCCTGAACACGCGCATCGGCCTGCACTTCGGCGAAGTGGTGGCAGGCAATATCGGCAGCATGCGGCGCGTCGACTACACGATGATCGGCGATGCCGTGAACCTGGCCGCACGCTTGGAGTCGCTGAACAAGACTCTGGGCACCTCCATCCTCATGAGTGACGAGGTTCAGCGACGTCTCGGTGACGCGTTTGTCACCCGCAAGGTCGGGCACTTCCGGGTAAAAGGTCGGCGCGAGATCACGATCATTCACGAACTGCTCGGCCCGGCAGTCAATGGAACCCCAGAGTGGATCGGCATTTATCACGCAGCCCTCGCGGCGCTGGCGGCAAATCAACCCCAGCTAGCATGCGAGTTGTTCATAAAGACGTCGGCGAGCAAGGGCGAGAAAGACGGCCCCAGCGCATTCTTCATGAAGCGGCTTGATGCCGGTGAACTCATCTCGGGTGAAGTCGTCGAGATGACTGAGAAATGAGCCTTCATTAACCATCTTTCAGCGACGGTTTTGAACTTGTAAGATCATGCAACTTCCTGAGACTGCGCGCTGGTCGTTGGTTCTCAGAGAGCCCGGCAGCTTACTCCCGGCTCCCCCAAGCCGATGCACACCCCCCGATCGATCCCCTGTCGCGATGCATCGCATCGCTCCAACTTTGCTTGAGGCATGGGCCGCAGCCGGCGAGATGCGCCGCCGGGTTGCAGGCAGCTTGCCGTCGTTTGTTTTTGGTTAGAAATCCTCCCCATCCTCCCCCGAGCCATGCGCCGCATCCCCATCACGCCGGCCGCGCTGACCCTGCTTGCCACGGGCCTGCTCGCGGTATGGGCGTGGAAAGCCAACACCCGGGATGAAGTCCGGAGTGTTTCCGAATCTCCATCAGCTCCTGCCAAGACCTCAGTTCCCAAGGCTTCCGCAGATATCATCTCTCCCACGATGGAGTTTCTCGGCGGAGCGCCTGACGCCACGGAGGTTCGGAGCGAGTTCCAAAGGTTGAAGCAATCGCTCGCCGCGATGCCGAAGGATCAAGCCATCGCCCTCATCCGTGATTTTCTTTCCAGCGGCAATGACCGCACCACCGGCCTCTCATTCGAGATCTCCAGCGATGGCTCGCTGACCGAGTGGCCGACCTTCCGCACCTTCCTGCTCGATGCGCTGCTTGCCCTCGATCCCGCCGCTGCGGCTGCCATTTCCCGCAAGATCCTTGGCGAGCCGACCTCTGCGGACGAGTGGGCACTGGCCCTGCGCAACGTCGCTCGCGCTGAAATCGATCCCGCCTTCCTCCGCTCGAAGACGGAAGAACTCATCACCAACCCCGGATGGCAGGCGAATCCATCGATCGGCTACCTCAATGCCTTCGACGTGCTGGTTCACATTGACTCCACTGCGAGCACGCCGCTGCTGTCATCGCTGATCCAGCGGAAGGATCGCCGCGATCTCGCGCACGCCGGTTTCCTCACGCTCGATCGTCTCGTCCAGCGCCAGCCGGTGGAAGAGCTTTCGCGACTCGCTGGCGATACAGCGCTTCAGCAAAGCCGCCCGGAAATGGTCGCCCAGCAATTCGCCCGCGCCGATCTGCGCGATCCCGCGCAGCAGTCGCTCGTGAAAGCCTGGTTGCTGGATCCGGCTCGCAAGCCCGCCGAACTGCGGGCGTTCGCTGGCGTCTATCCGAATAACAACCGCTTCGTCTCGAACAACCTCCTCACCCGTGAGACCGCGCAGACTGGCGACGATCTCGCGGCGCACGATCGCGAGGCCTTGACGGTCGTCACCAGCTGGCAACAGGACCCCGCGTTTTCCGCCGTGAAGGAACACCTCAGGGCCATGGTTTCCCGCCTCAATGGCTTCGTCGGTGTCCGCGACTCCCCCACTCCTCCCCCAGAATAGCGCCATGCTTCGATTCCCCCACATCCCGCGCGCAATCCGCGCCGTCTTCGGATGCGCGGCATTGCTTGCCTCTGCCGCATCGGCCGCCGAGCCGGTGCCGTTCGCGTGGACCGACGCCGTCGACGGCGCTTGGAGCGATGCCACGAAATGGACCAGCGCCGACAGCAGCGCGCCCGCCGCAGCCGGACTTGCCACGTACGAGATCGAATTCTCGCCCGTTGGTACGTATACCGCAAACCAGGACCAGAACGCGGGCTTTCTTCTCAACCGCCTGACCTTCGGCGGCTCCACGGTTACCGTCTCGGGAAATGCGCTACAGTTCGTCACGAATGGCGCGTCGCTTCCGGAGATCCGGCAAAACGGCGACGTAGAAGCGATCGTCGACGCGCCACTCGGCCTCGGTGCCGATCTGAGCTTCGGCGGCACCGGCACCGCCACGGTAACCCTCAATGGCGCTCTCACCGGCAATGGCGCTCTTACCAAAAACGGCAGCAGCCTGCTTTCCCTCACCGGCGCGAACAGCTATCGCGGCAATACCACCATCACCGAGGGCACGCTGCGGCTCGCCCAACCGAACACCGGCAATGACAAGTCGGTAGTGTCCATCGCGGCGGGAGCGACGCTCGATCTCACCTTCACGGGCAGCGACACGGTGGCCACGCTGGTCCTCGCCGGTACACCTCAACTCGACGGGCTCTACAATGCCGCGAACAGCGGCGGCGCGATCACTGGCACCGGCTCCTTGCTCGTGGTGACTTCTCCAGCCTGGTCGGACGCGAAACTCTCGTCGCTCGTGGTCGGCAGCACGGTCCTGTCGCCCACCTTCAGCCCGCTGACCGGCAGCTACACGACAAACGTCGCGAACACGCTCACCAGCGTCACCGTCACGCCGACGGTTTCGGGCGAAGACGCAACCGTGACGGTCAATGGCAACAACGTCGCCTCGGGTGCCGCGAGCAATCCGATCGCCCTCGGCGTTGGGCCAAACCTCATCACCATCCTGGTCCGCGCCAAGGACGGCGTCACCACGCGGACCTACACGGTGAACGTCAGCCGCGGCTCGGCGGCGGTCGTTGCCACCTCGCCAGCCGTGGTGATCGACTCGTCACGAGCGACCTTGAACGGGACCACCAATCCCCAGGGCACCGCGACCGTGTATTTTGAATACGGCACCACGCCCGCCTTTGGCAGTCGCACGCCGGATCGCGATGTCTCCGGCAATACGTCGCGCGCCTTCGCCGCGAGCATCAGCGGCTTGAATGGAGCAACGACCTATCATTTCCGCTCCGTGCTGGTGAATCCCGCCGGAACGATCTTTGGGGTGACCCGCCAGTTCACCACCGCTCCGAATCCCCCGGTAGCGGCCACCGGCGCACCGGCGAATGTGACCACCTCGATCGCCACGCTGGTCGGTGCGGTCAATCCGAACGGCGTTCAAGCCTCGGCCTATTTCGAGTACGGCCTCACCACCGCCTACGGCCAGTCCACGCCCGTGCAAAAGATCACCGCCGGCTTTGACACGGTCAGCGTGCAAGCACCGAACATCGCGCTGATCCCCGGCGGCGCGTACCACTACCGCCTGGTCGCCAGCAATAGCGCCGGCACCGCCCTCGGCAATGACGTGCTTTTCACCGTAACTCCGGGCGGTGGCAGCGGCATCGCGACCGCACCACCCACAGTCACGACCGAGGCACCGGCTGGCCTCTCCACCGAGTCCGCGATTCTCCAAGGCAGCGTGAATGCCAACGGCGGCACCACGCTGGTGCAGTTCGAGTATGGTCTTACCGCATCCCTCGGCGCCACCACCGCCCTCCAGGGAATTGGTAACGGCACTGACCCGGCTGCAGTTGCGCTGCCCGTGCAAGGGCTGCTTCCCGGCGAGACCTATCACTACCGGCTCACCGCCTCGAATGGCCTCGGCAAAACGAACGGGGAGATCCTGACCTTCTCCACGGGATCGCCCGCGCCGACCGCCGTCACCGGCGACTCGACCGTGCTCACCACCACCAGCGTACGGATCGACGGCACCGTCCGCGCACGGGGCGCCGATGCGGAAGTGTGGATCGACTACGGCACCGACGGCGTTTCCTTCGATAGCATCCAAGGCACACCTTCGCCGGTTAGTGGCGATCAAGTCACTCCGGTCAGCGCCGAAATCGACCAGCTCGCGCAAGGCGTGACCTACTACTATCGCGTCCGCGCCATCAGCCCGGGCGGCGTGGGAATCGGCGAAACGAAGACCTTCGATGTCGAGTCGTTGTCCGGCTTGATTCAGCAATTCCCGCCCGGCGTACCACTCACCGACCGCCGTGGCTCCGTCGATGTCACGCTCAGCCCGTCCGGCATCGGGGCTGGCTGGCGTTTCGCGGGTGAACAGTTCTGGCGCGAATCCGCCGTCCCTGCGACCGGCCTGACCGCAGGCGACCGCGTGATCGAGTATCGTCCTGTGGCGGGCTACCTCCAACCTGCGACCGAGGCCGTGGCCATCGCCAGCAGCGCCACTCCGCTCACTTTGAGCCGCACGTACGAGCCCTCCGGCGATCCCGGCACCGGCAGTCTTACCGTGATCTTCAAGCCACAGGATCTCACCGAAGGCGATGCGCCGGCACGCTGGCGCCTTTTCGGCGAGACCGATGCCGATTGGAAGGAAAGCGGCTTCACTCTCACCGGCCTCGTTCCCGGCAGCTACGTGATCCATAGTAAACCGGTCGCTGGCCGCAGCACGCCGGCTCCGGTGACGGCCACCGTCGACAACGGCCAGGATACTACCGTCACGATTACCTATTTCATCGCCGAGGATCCGGTCGGCACGCCGCCATCGGCGCTGCCCTTTGAAGCCGTCTCCACCGATAGCACGCTGCCAAATGGCTTCGTCGGTCAAATCCGCAGCCGCAGCGGATCAGGCAGTGGATTCGTCGTTCAGCCGAGGGTTGTCGCGACGGTCGGCCACGCCGTGTTTGATGATGGCACGCTCTCGATCGCCACCGGTCTACAGTGGCTCTTCCAACGTGACCGCAACGTCCATGATCCAGTGCCGAAGGTTCCGCGCGGTCATTACCTGATGACCGGCTACGCCGCGCAGCGCGCACTCGACAACTCACCCGGCGAATCCTCGCCCGCGTCGCAGAACCTCGACGTGGCCACGATGTTCTTCCTCGAAGACATCGGTCGCGGCGGTTTCAGCGGCTACCTCGCCAGCGACAACCTTACCAATGAGTTCCTGCTCGCCGACTCGCTCAAGATCCTTTCCGGCTATCCCATCGACGGCACCCCGGAAGCCGATCTTGATCGCTTGCACTCGACGCCTTCGGCCAATGTCACTTTCTCGCCGGCCTTCGGGCGCACCTACACTACCTCCGATATCCGCGCCAGCGGCGGGGCCTCGGGTGGCCCGCTGTGCGTTCTCGCGGAAAACGGCGCCTACTATCCGGCGGCGGTCTATCTCGGTGGCACCGGCCAAACGGTCGTGCGTGCTTTTGACAGCGATGTCGTCGACTTGATCGGCTTCGCGAATGCCAGCGCGGGGGACGGCGTCGGGACCAGCGGTGGCAGCCAAACCGGCACCACCACCGAAGCTTACGATGAGCCCCTGCTCAGCGGCCTGAAGGTCTTGATCGAACCCGCCGCCGCGCGTGCCGCCGGTGCCGGTTGGCGTCTCAGTAGCGGCGCGCCGTATATGCCCTCCGGCGCGCAGTCGGATGATCTGCAACCGGGCGTCTTCGAGGTCAGCTTCCCGACCATTCCCGGCTTCCTGCCGCCAGCCGCCCAGTCCGTAAGCCTCGAGGCCGGCATGCTCACCACGCTGACCTTCTCATACGAATCGCTCGTGACCGCTCCGGTGATCAATTCCGCCGGCACCGTCACCGGAAACAAAGGTGTAGACCTCAGCTACCAGATCGCCGCCGACAACTCACCGGTGCTTTTCACCCTGCGCGGTGTCTTGCCAGCGGGCATGACCTTCGACCCGCTCAGCGGTCTCATCTCCGGCACGCCTCTGGAAGCCGGAGTTTTTAACCTCATCATCGGCGCCAGCAACTCCGGCGGCGCGGATAGCAAGGAACTGGTGCTGACCACGCTGCCGGTGATTGCCAACCAGACCTTGACGGTCCCCTACCAACAGCCGATGAGCTACGCGGCGCTTTCCAGCGAAAGCGGTGCCGGCGTTCAATGGTCGGCCACCGGCTTGCCACAGAACCTTTCGATCAATGCCGCCACTAGCGTGATCTCCGGCACGCCGAAAACGCCCGGCGTTTATTCGATCCCGCTCACGGTCTCTATCCGCGGCGCATCCTCGCAGGCGACGCTCACGCTCACTGTCACCGGCATCCCGCCGGTCATCACGCAAAACCCAGTCGCATCGCGCAGCCTCCAATTCGGCACCACTACCACACTTTCGGTAGCCGCGACGGGCCTCCCCGATCCCGAGTTCCAATGGTACGAGGGTCCTAGTGGAAACACCGATGCACCCGTGTTTGGTGCGACTTCACCGGTCTTCACCACGCCACCGCTGGCCACCAACACCCGCTATTGGGCGAGGGCCTCCAGCATCAGCGGCCACGCCGATAGCTCGGCAACGGTGATCACCATTCTCCCGTCGTCGAACGCCAACCTCATCGGCCTGTTCACCAGCGAAGGCTCGGTGAGCCCGGCCTTCAACTTCGGCGTGACCGCTTACACGCTCGCCGTTCCGAACGAAGCTTCCGCGATTCAACTGACCCCGATCGTCGAGATCACGCAATCGACCGTGAAGGTCAACGATGTGCCCGTGCCTCTCGATTCCGCCAGTGACCCGGTGGCGCTCGCCGTCGGCAACAACCTCGTGAACATCGATGTCACCGCTGGCAACGGCTCGACCACCAAGCGCTACACGCTGACTGTGACCCGATCGCTGCCCGCGTCGGTCACGACTACACCGGCCACCGCCGTGACTGCTTCGACCGCCATCCTGAATGGCAATGCGACGCCCAATGGCCCCGGCACCGTGTTCTTCCAATACGGAAAAACCGCGGCTTACGGCAACGCGACGCCCGGCCAGGAAATCTCCGGCACCTCATCCCTCGCCATCCAAACAACACTCACCGGCCTGAGCCCGGAAGTGACGTATCACTACCGCATCGGCATCACCACCGGCGCTGGCACCATTTTTGGCAGCGACTCCAGCTTCACCACGCCGAAGGCGCCGCCCCTCGTCGCCACCGGCCAAGCAATCGATGTGGAATCCGGTTCGGTCAAATTCATCGGCGCCGTCGATCCAAATGGCACGGCTACCTCGGTTCATTTCGAATACGGCACGACCACCGCCTACGGCCAGACCACGCCGGTGCAACCGATCCCTGCCAGCGATGGCGTGCTTGATATCGAGTACACCGTGACCGGCCTCACACCGGGCACGCTCTATCACTACCGTCTGGTGGGCACCAGTAGCGCTGGCAATGCCTTCGGTGAAGACGTGGCCTTTATCGCCGGCCAAGCCAGCATCGGCACCGGCATTCCTACCGCAGTGCCGGACGCAGTGACTCTCGACGCACTGAGCGTCACGGAATCGTCCGCCTTGCTGCAAGGCACCGCCAACCCACAGGGCGGGACCACCTTCGTCAGCTTCGAGTATGGACTCACAGCGGCCTATGGAAACGCAACGACGGCTCGCGGTGTCGGCAGCGGCACGGACGCCGCGATGGTCATCCAGCAGGTCAATGGCTTGCAGGCCGGCGTCACTTATCACTTCCGCTTGATGGCGACCAACAGCCTTGGCACGAGCTACGGTGAAGATCGTACTTTCACCACCGGCTTCCTCGCTCCGCTGGCCACCACCGGCGAAGCGGCACCCCTGGCAGGGGGCGGCATCCACCTCGCTGGCACGGTGAGAGCACGGGGTGCAAGCGCCGATGTCTTCTTCGAATACGGCACGGACGGAGTGAATTTCCCGAACCGAGTGCAGGCGGATCAACCGGCCGTCACCGGCGATACCGAGGTCACCGTTGGGGTAAGCCTCGCGAACTTGCCGACCAGCGTGACCTATCACTACCGGACCATCGCCATCCGCACCGCGGATGTTTCGTCGGTCGGCATCGGCTTGCCCAAGACCTTCCAAGGCGAGGCGCTCGCCGGTTTGTTCCAGAAATTCCCGCGCGAACTCGACCCAAGCGAACATCGCGGCGAGGTGCAGGTGAATCTCTTGCCCGCGGACGTGGGCAAATGGCGCTTCACCGGGGAAATCGAGTGGCGCGCGAGCGGTGCCATCGCCGCCGGCCTCGCTACGGGCGATCGCGAGATCGAGTTCCTGGGCACCCCAGGCTATCTTCAACCGGGCCGGGAACCGGTCGGTATCATCAGCGGATCGCCGCGATTGGTGATGCAGCGGGAGTACTTCCCAAGCGCCTCTCCCTCCGACGCCGGCCTGCAGGTCATCCTCTACCCGGAAAACCGGAGGACCACGACGCCCGTGTCCCAGCGGGTCCAATGGCGACTCTCGGGCGAATCGGCCTGGCGTAACTCCGGCGAGGTGCTCTCCAACATGGCCCCCGGAAGCTACCTGATTGATTTCAAGGCGCTCGTGGGATTGGACGCTCCGGCCCCGGCCACCGTAGTGCTGGCGCGCGGCCAGGTCTCTACCTACAGCTTCGCCTACGTGGCGGACCTCGATGCACCGGCCAGCTCGATCCGCGTGCTCTCTTATAACGCAATCTCCACCTCGCGGAATCTTCCATACGCCTACGTCGGGCAGCTCCGCACAGACAAGGGATCCTACAGCGGCTTCGTCGCAAAGCCCCGAGTCGTCGCCACCGCGGCGGAGACGGTGTTCGACGAAGTCACGCTCGCTCAAATCCCGGGCACCCAGTGGCTCTTCCAGCGTGACCGCGAGGTCCACGAACCGACACCGATGGTCCCGCGCGGTTTCTATGTTTTCGATAGCTATGCCTCGCAACGCGGAGCGGATAACACACCGGGTAACCTGAGCCTTACCGCCCAGCAATACAATGCGGCGGCCCTCTACTTCCTCGGCGATGCCGGACGTGGCGGCTATTCGGGTTTCCTCTCGACCGACTCGACAAATACGCCGCTGACGAATGCCGCCACGCTGAAAATGCTAACCGGCTACCCGGTGCGTGGCGGAAACTCGACCTCGAACTTCGGCCGGATGCAGTCGACCCGCCCGGACGCGGAGAGCTTCACGGTGGTGACGCCATCGCTCTTCGGAACGACCGAGTATCTGGGTCTGACCGGCATGATCGGCGGTCCGCTCTCCATCCAACGTGACGGTGGCAGCTATTTCCCCGCGGCGATCTACCTGGGCGGATCGAACGAGCAGAACCTGTATCGCGCGATCGACAGCGGCGTGATCGACTTGATCACCCGTGCCGAAGAAACCGCCAACACCGGCAGCAACAATACCTCGGGCGGGATCTCGCTGACCAGCTACACCGCGGTCTCCACCACTTCGACCAAGGGCTCGCTGACGGTGACTCTTGAGCCTGCTGAAGCGCGCGCCGCCGGGGCGGCATGGAAACTCGGCACCGACTCTTCCTTCCTGCTTTCTGGTACGCGCAAAAACAACATGAGCGCCGGCGATTACATTCTGCAGATCAAGCAGGTCCCCGGCTTCCAGACGCCCGTTGTGCAAAACGTCGTGGTGCTCGCGAACAACCTCACCACGGTGACCTTCACCTATCTGCCCCAGCTGTCGCTGCTCTCGACATGGCGCGTCGACAACTTCGGCTCCACTACCAATGCGGGATCGGGTGCCGACGGGGAAGATCCCGATCACGACGGGGTCACCAACATCGACGAATACACCGCGGGCACCGATCCGAACGATCCAAACGACGTCTTCCGCGTCAGCTCCATCACGCGGACGGGCAACACGGTATCCATCGTAGTGCCCGCCAAGACCGGCCGAATCTACAACCTGCAGCGCCGCGCCGACTTGGGGACTGGAACCTGGGAAAACGTCATCACCGTCGGCCCTCCGGCAGCGAATGGCGACCTGACCCTCACCGATCCCGCGATCCTCACCGACCGGGCATTCTATCAAGTGGCAGTCGAGCTGGCATCACCATGACAGGATTACTCAACTCCGTTTGCCGATTTCCGGGCCGTTAGCCGGCAATGGGTATTCGTTCTGCTCAGGGAAGAAGACCGATTGCATGAAATCCCCTGTAACCCAAGTTCTCAAAAACCTTCACCAGCGCTATGCCTCACTTACCGAAGGGAAGATCGCCAACTACATCCCGGAACTCGCCAAGGTGGACCCGAACCTCTTCGGCATCTGCATCGCGACGCGAGACGGTCACCTCTACGAGGTCGGCGATACGCGGCACAAGTTCACCATCCAATCGATCTCGAAGGCCCTTTCCTACGGCTTGGCCTTGGAAGACCGCGGCGAAGAACACGTGATCTCGCGAATCGGCGTGGAGCCCTCGGGCGACGCTTTCAATGCCATCAGCCTGAAGCCCGGCAACGGTGCTCCCTTCAACCCGATGATCAATGCCGGAGCGATCGCAACCTGCGGACAGGTGCTTCGGAAAGACGGCCTATCTCGCATCGATCGGATCCGCGAATACCTTTCCCGCTGCGCGATCGGCCAGCTCGACATCGACGAGGAGGTCTATCAATCGGAAAGCCAGACCGGCCACCGCAACCGGGCGATCGGCTGGATGCTGCGGAACTTCGACATCATCGAGGAAGAACCCCGCGAGATCCTCGAGACCTATTTCCAACAGTGCTCGCTGCGCGTGACCTGCGCCGATCTCGCGGTGATGGGAGCGACGCTTGCCAACCAAGGTTGCAATCCCGTCACCGGCGAGCGGGCGATCGCCCATGAGTACGTGGACAATGTCCTCGGGGTGATGGCGAGCTGCGGGATGTACGATTGGTCCGGCGAGTGGATCTATCGCGTCGGCCTGCCCGCGAAGAGCGGCGTCGGCGGCGGCATCCTCGCGGTGCTGCCGGGCCAGCTCGGCATCGGCGTCTTCTCCCCGCCACTGGATGAGCAGGGCAACAGCGTCCGCGGCATCAAGGTCTGCATGGACCTCGCCCGCGAGCTTTCGTTGCACATGTTCAATCCCAGTGCGGTGCCTCAGCCGGCCCTGCGGCGTTCCTACAATGCTTCGCAGGTGAACTCGCGGCGACGCTTGCCGGCCCCGGTGTTTAAGGCGTTGCGGAGCTACGGCGACCGCATCCGCGTGATGGAGCTGCAAGGGCCGCTCCTATTCTCGTCCTTCGAGCCAGTCATCCGCGAGCTGGTGAAGCAGGCCGCCTACTGCCAGCACGTCATCCTGAACTTCGCCAATGTCTTCTCCGTCGACGGCGTCTCGCTGCGGATGCTGCGCGATGTCCGGGCACAACTCGATGACGCCGGGGTGAGGCTGCTGTGTTGCCACGCCGGACGCCACGGCAAAGTGCTGGAGGCGGCAGGACTCGGCAACGACGCGCTCTTCCCGAGCGAGGACGCCGCACTCGAATTCTGCGAGGACGCCGTCTTGGAGAAGCTGATGCCGAACCACGTCCCCGACGCCCCACCGGTCTCGCTTTCCAAGTGCTCGCTGTTCTCCACGTGCGACGAGGCTGAGCTCCTGCTCCTGGAAAAGCGCATGGAGCACCGCGAATTCAAGACCGATGAAACCATCATCCACACCGGCGGCACGGCTGATGAGCTCTTCGTGCTCACGGACGGAACAGTCGAAGTCCGGCTATTGTTAGGAAACAACCGCTACCAGCGGCTCGACGTCTTCTCCCCCGGCATGAGCTTCGGCGAGCTGGCTTTTCTCGATGGTTCGCCGCGATCCGCCGACGTGGTGACGACGGCGCCGGTGACCTGCCGCGTCATCCAGCGCGCACTCTTCGACGAACTCGGCCACGAGTATCCCGGGCTGAAAGCCAAGATCCTGAAACAATTCGCCCTGCTTCTCTGCGAACGGCTGAGGCAGGCGAATATCGAGATCTCCGCCTTACGAGGCTGACTGAATTTCCTGCTAGTCGAGGGCCACCAGACACGCCAACGTTAGGCGATCCTCATGAGTTCGTCTCCCCTTCCGGAATTGCCCGCCATCGGCTTCCTCGCCGACATGGATGCCTCCCACCGCGAGTTTCTCGCGGGCTTCGGTAAATTCGTCCGTCCCCACGATGGCGAGGCGCTGATCGAGGAAGGCAAGCCACAGCACAATCTCTACCTGATCCTCTCCGGCATGCTGCACGTGGTGTCGCACGCCGGTGGCCGGAACCTGCTGGTCGCCTCGCTCGGAGCGGGAGATTCGCTGGGTGAGGTCAATATCTTCGACCCTGGGACCGCCAGCGCTTCGGTGATCGCACGCAGCGAGTGCCTGATCTGGCAGATTTCGGAGACCGAGTTGGCAGGCTTCTTCAAGGATGACGCCGAAGCGGGGATCGAGTTCATGAAGGGCCTGCTCCGCCTGGAAGGAAAGCGGATCCGCGCCATGAATGCCAAGCTTGCCGAGTCTGAAGAGAAATCCGCCCTGCACAGCTTCTGGAGACCGACTGCGTGAGCATTCTCCTCCAGAGCGGCCCGCTCGCGCTGTTCTTCGCGTTCGCGATTTCGCACGCGCTGGCGGATTTCCCTCTCCAAGGCGACTACTTGGCTCGCACCAAGCAGCGCAAGCAGGCGGGCACGATCGCCGAGTGGCTGATTTCCCTCACCGCCCACTCGCTCATCCACGCGGGTGGGGTCTGGATCGTTTCCGGAAGTGTCGTCATCGCTTTCGTGGAGCTGGTGCTTCACTGGCTTATCGATCTCGGCAAGGGTGAAGGATGGTACGGCTATGTTACCGATCAAGTCCTTCACATCAGCTGCAAGGCTGTCTACGTGATCCTCTTGGCGAAGGGATTGATCGCCATCTAAGCAAACCGGAAGTCTGGCCCCGGATTTGCTGCATTTCCGCCGATGAACCCCTTCCTCGACATCATCGCCGGCCATCCGGTCCTCGAGCTCGCGGCGGGAGAGTTCGTGCTGAAGCAGGACGATCCCTGTGCGGCCCTTTACGTCTTGCTGGAAGGCGAGGTGGAAGTGCTGCGCGACGAGGTGCGCGTCGCGAAGATCGCCGAAGCCGGTTCCGTCTTCGGCGAAATGTCTCTGCTGCTCGGCGGCCCATGCACTGCCAGTGTGCGGACGCTGGTCCCCTCGCGAATCACCACCGTCGACGAGCCGCGCGCGTTTCTCGCCAGTTCACCCCCCGCCTGCCTGCATATCGCAGAACTGCTGGCCCATCGTATTGATGCTCTCAATCGCTACCTCGTGGATGTGAAGCACCAATACGAAGGCCACGACCACATCGGCATGGTGGATGATGTGCTCAGCACCCTAATGCACCGCCAGCCAAAGCGTCGGGCGAAGAGCTGACGGCTCGCATCACCTTTCCCCAAGCGCGTTGGTGACAACGCGGAAGCACGGGAGGATCCCGCCACTGGGGACCACTCCGCACTGTCTCCAGTGCCTACCCCACCAGGCTCCTCTCCTCGACGCCCTCAACCGAGTGCCAGCTCACCTCCTGCCGATCCAAATCAAACCGCAACACCGTCGGGCACCCACCGATCTGCCTCCCCGGATTAAACGCCCACGTCTTGCCAATCCGATCGATCCACGAGCCCTGCGCATAGAACGGCGCATTGTGGATATGCCCCGACAAAACGATCGTTGGCGAGAAGCGCGCAATCCACTCGGTCAACGTCGCGTCGCCAATAAACTCCTTTCCCGTCCAACTCAGCGGACCCTCCGGCGCGGCGTGATAGACCCACACCCACGGTGTCCCCGCCGGCGGCACCGCGGCGATCAACTGCTGCTCCACCTCCGCCCGTGTCACCGGACCATCCCACCACGGGCAGACGGTAATGCGCATGCCCGCAACATCCAGCGAGTCGCCATCGACGTGCAGCTTCTCGCCCTTGATCTCGCCAAGCCAATGCGCGCGCGACTCCCCATTGGCATCGCGATGGTCGCCATCGTGATTTCCGGAGCTGACGATGAGACGGGTGAGCTTGCTGAGCTTGTGGAGATACTTCTCCACCACCACCACCTGGAGATCCGTCTCCAACGCTCCGGCGAGATCTAACAAATCTCCGCCGATGATCAGCACGTCGCACTCGGCAGCGTTCGCGGCCAGCCAATCGAACTGCTTGAGCGCATAGTGCAGATCGGCGGCGAACAGAAGCTTCATGGGGGGACGGGTCAGGAAATCACTTCATTCCGATTCTCCAAGCGTGCGAGCTGTTCGCAAGTCTTCTCGGCGATGAGGTGGTTGTCGACGGCATCCAGCACGTCGAGCAGTTCGCGCGCCTCCAGTAGCCTCGGCGTCACCACGTAGCTGGCCCCGGCGGCGTAAAGCGCGGCCGCGTCATCAAGCCGCTCGGCATGCACGATGATCTCGGCTCGCTCGTTGAGCGAACGGACTTGCCGCAGCAGCCGGTGATTGTTCGCGCCGCGCAACACACTGTCGGAAAGCGAACACACGATCACCTCCGCTTCACCAATACCCGCGTGTTCTAACACGTCACGCTGGCTGACATCACCATAGATCACCGTGACCCCGCGCGCGCGCAGTTTCGCAACCGTCTCAGGGTTGAAATCGATCACCTTCAGCCGCGGCAGCAAGGTCGGCCGCTCGCGTTCGATTTCCTCCAGCATCGAACTCGCAGTCCACAGGAACCCGAGCACGAAAATGCTGCCCCCCTGATGCTCGTGACCCGCTTCCGCGCTCCCTTTGGGCAAGTCCGGCACGCCGAATTTCGTGAGCCATGGCGAGACGCGCCGCACGATGCCATCGTTTCTCAGAATCCCATACGTCGAGCCCACTGCGAGGAAGGCGAAGGCAAAGGCAGTGATGCTGATCGTTCGCTGCGAGACATCTCCACTCGCCTTGCCGATCGCGAGCAGCACCAGCGAAAGCTCGCTGAGCTGGCTGAGATTGATCGCCGGCACCAGGCTCATGCGATGTCCGAGGCGCATCTTCAAAAGCACCGGCAGCACGCTCATCACGCGCGTGAAGACGAGCACCGCGCTGAAGACCAGCATCCACAGCAGGTAATCCCACGTCGGCATGGGAATGATCATTCCGAGCGCGACGAAGAAGAGCGTGACGAAGAAATCACGAATGCTGGTAACCTTCGCCACCACATCGAGCGTGTAGGGGAAAGTGGATAGCAAAACGCCGGCAAGCAGCGCGCCCATTTCCCGCGAGAGACCGAGGTAGCTCGCGAAGCCGGCCATCGCGAAGCACCATGCGAGCGCACCGACCAACACCAACTCCGGTTGCCGCGCCACCAGCTTGAACACCGGCGGAAGCACGAAACGACTGACAGTGTAGGCCACTCCCACCAGCAACAGCACCTTCCCGAACGCCAAGGCCAAGGGTGCCAGCGCGGGGTCTTTCAGGTTAGGTTGGACCGCGAGGAACAGGATCACGAACACATCCTGCAGCACCAGGATGCCGACCGTGATGCGCCCGCCGAGGGTCTCGAGCTCGCGCTTGTCGTGCAGGAGCTTCACGATGATGACCGTGCTGCTCATCGCCGCCGCCACCGCGAGGTAGAATGCTTCCAACTTGCTCGCTCCGGGTCCCAGCCAACCGAAAAGCAACCATCCCAAGGCCACGCCCCCGATGATCTGGACCAGCGCGGTGACCGTAATCGCCTTCCCGGACCCGAGCATCTTCTTCAGGTCCATCTCCAGCCCGATCATGAACAGCAGCAGCGCCAGCCCGATCTCCGAGATCGTCTGAATCGACTCCGGATCCGTGATGAATCGCAGCCCGTGCGGCCCGATCACAAAGCCCGCGACCAAATACGCGATCAGCAACGGCTGCCTCACCACCCGGCACACCACCCCCACCACCCAAGCGGCGATAATGCACGTCGCGATATCAGTGACGATTCCGTGGTCCACGCACTGGCGACGCTATCCGCCGAAGCTGGGACGTCGATGCAGGAGTGGGTCTCTTTACTTAAGCTCTTTAAACTTCATCCGAGTTGCTCGCCACTGTCATATCGGCGCTGTGCACGACACATGCGAAAGGACCCATTGGTAGCGCAGTTAGGGCACTCTATATACCACCCTCGCTTCGCAAAGAACTTCGGGCTTGGCGGGATTGCCCTCCGGCCAGGCCAGTTTGGCTCGCTGCGTTTGCCGGGAGGACGTTGCCGTCAGGACACGACTTCCCGCGTTCAAACCCACGTTATCGCTGCGCTCAAGTGAGGAAACTCCTCCCGCTCAGAAAGACCAAAGGCCCGGACCCAAAGTCTTGGGTCCGGGCCTTTGGTCGGGCTGGCGGGATTCGAACCCACGACCCCTTGCCCCCCAGGCAAGTGCGCTACCAGACTGCGCTACAGCCCGTTTACCTCGTCGGCGACGGGGCGGGCAGACAATCAGGGCAAATCCCGGTTGGCAAGCCTTGAAAATCATGCATTTTCCGCCCGCGATGCAACGGATCAAAACTGCGATTGTCGGAGCCAGCGGTTACACGGGGCAGGAACTCCTGCGCCTGTTGCTCGTCCATCCGCAGGTCGAATTGGTGGCCGCGACCTCCCGCCAGGAGGCCGGTAAACCTCTTTCCTCCGTCTTCCCTCGCTTCCGCAAGCTGCCGGGAGCGGAGCTGCCGTTCATGGAGCCCGATCCGGACGCCATCGCCGCCACCGGCGCGCAGGCGGCCTTTCTCGCCCTTCCCCACGGGGTCGCGGCGGAAATTGCGACCGCCCTGCTGGACCGCGGCCTGAAGGTCATCGACCTCAGCGCGGATTTCCGGCTGAGCGATGCCGACGTGTATGAGGAATTCTACGGCCACCCCCACCCCGCGCCCGCGCTGCTGGATGAAGCGGTCTATGGCCTGCCGGAAGTCCGGGCGGGCGCGATCCGGGACGCGCGGCTGATCGCCTCGCCCGGTTGCTACCCGACCAGCATCCTTCTACCGCTAATCCCGCTGCTAGAGAACGGGCTGATCGATCCGGCGACCATCGTCGCGAACTCGATGAGCGGCGTCAGCGGCGCGGGAAAGAAGGCCGACGTCACGCTGCTCTTCTGCGAGTGCAACGAAAGCGTCCGCGCCTACGGCATCCCGAAGCACCGCCATCTCTCCGAGATCGAGCAGGAACTCTCGATCGCGGCGGGTGAGACCGTGGTGATCACTTTCATCCCGCACCTCATCCCGGTGAACTCCGGCATCGCCACCACCACCACGGCGAAGCTGAAGGAAGGCATCGATCCCTCCGCAATCGGGGAGGCGCTCGAAAATGCGTACCGGGACGCCGCGTTCGTGCGTCTGCTAGGCAAGGGCGGCTGCGCCGACACCAAGAACGTCACGCGCACCAACTTCATCGATATCGGCTGGTCCTACGATGCGCGGACCGGGCGTGTGATTTTGACCAGTGCGGAGGATAACCTTGGCAAGGGCGCCGGATCGCAGGCGGTGCAGTCATTCAACCTCATCTTCGGGTTGCCCGAGACAGCCGGGTTGCAAACGGCGTGAGATTTGTTCAGCGTCTTCGCCCCACACCCTTGCAAACCCACCCCATGGACTTTCCCGTCACCCGGATCAAAGGCGGCGTCGGCGCGCCGCGCGGTTTTCAGTGCTCTGCCATTTCCTGTGGCATCAAGAACCCGGCCGCCGAGCGACTTGACCTCGCGCTGATCTACTCGGAGAGCCCGTGCACGTCTGCCGGAACCTTCACGATCAATCGCGTCAAAGCCGCGCCGGTGAAGCTTTCCCAAGCCCATCTGCGCAAGGGTGACATCCGCGCCATCGTCGCCAACAGCGGCAATGCCAATGCCTGCACCGGCGTGCAGGGAATCAACGACGCCAAGGCCATGTGCATGGGGGTGGCCACTCCGCTCGGCCTCAACCGCAGCGAGATCGGCGTGTGTTCCACGGGTGTGATCGGCTTGCCGATGCCGATGGTCCGCATCGAGCAGCGCTTCGATGAACTCGTGGAAGGCCTCGGCGGCGGTCGCGGCACTGACGTGGCCCGCGCCATCATCACCAGCGATACCCATCACAAGGAAATCGCCATTTCCTTCGACCTCGGAGGTCACCGCGTCCGCATTGGCGGCTGCGTGAAAGGCGCCGGCATGATTTCCCCGAGCATGGCCACCATGCTGTGCTTCATCACCACCGACGCGAACGTCTCCCGCGACACGCTGCGCAAGGGCGTACTCGAGGCGGTCGATGAAAGCTTCAACCGCATCACCATTGATGGCGACATGAGCACGAACGACACCGTGCTAGTACTCGCCAACGGTCGCTCCGGTATGCCCCCGATCCGCCGCGGCAGTTCGCTGTGCAAGCAGTTCCGCCAGGCGCTGCGCCACGTGATGCTGGAGCTCGCACAAGCCGTCGTCCGCGATGGCGAGCGCGTGACGAAATTCGTCACCGTGGAGGTGAAGGGCGCCCGCACCTATCTCGATGCCAAGCTCGTCGCCGAAGCGGTCTGCAAGTCGGCGCTAGTGAAGTCGTCATGGAACGGCGGCGACCCGAACTGGGGCCGTGTGCTCCACGCCGTCGGCTACTCTCGTGCGCGCATCCGCGAGGAACTCGTGGACATTTTCTACGATGGCAAGCCCGCCTGCCTCGGCGGCCTTCAAGCGACCACGCCGATGGACGAGCTGCGCGAGATCGCCGCTCAAGCGCAGTTCAAGATTGAAATCCATCTCAACCAGGGTGACGCGGACTACTGCATGTATAGTAGTGACCTCTCGCCGGAGTACATCGACTTCAACCGCTCCGAATACGCGTACTGGAAGCAGGCGCGGAAGGATGGGCTGGTCTGAGAGCCCGCCCACAGAGGTTCGTAGTCCCGGCTTTAGCCGGACACGCTGGAAATGCAGGGGCCCTTTGCCGGGTCTCCATCAGGTGATGGCCCGCCCCGCCTCATATCGCGACCTTTCAGGCCGCCATCGTGGGTAGGCAAAGCCCCCGCCGTTGGCTAAGGGATTATGCGCCGTTGGCGCGGGAGAAGCCTGCCCCGATGGAAATCCGCATTTCTTGGTTCGGTCCGGCTGAAGCCGGGACTACTTACAACTTTGGGTCGAGCCGCAGAGATTCGTTCGGAAGAAGAAGGCTGCGGCGGGTAGCCGCAGCCTCTAAGTCCGACCTCAATTACCGGCCACAATGCGGGTGAAGACCCGCTGCTGCGCTACCGGAGAGGTGATCGAGGCGGTGACCCGGACGATGCCGTTGACCGGCGTTCCGGGGGTCAGCACGACACCCGTGCGAGTCCAGGTCGTTCCATTGATCGACCACTCGACTGCCACATCGCCTGCCGGGAACAGTTGGTTCTGCGGGTAGCTCAAGGTGGACTGCGTGGCACTGATCCGCGTGAAGACAAGTTGCGGCTGATCCTGCTGCGTGGCGCTCAGGCCGAAGAGCATTTCCAGCAAGTTCGAGCGACCGTCATGAT